>Ga0099824_1004878_pt1 | contig 19140 bp, 5 predicted proteins | sample SiratrowhiteBW_FD_76837 | JGI IMG/M metagenome (GOLD analysis project Ga0099824, IMG submission 76837) | Root nodule microbial communities of legume samples collected from California, USA - Siratro white BW | ecosystem: Host-associated > Plants > Roots > Nodule | place: USA: California... | reverse complement strand
TAAAAAATAAATAAAATTTTTTTTTTTTATATATATATATATATATATATATATATATATATATATATATATATATATATATATATATATATATATATAATTGTGAAAATTTTGATTCTCACAATAAGAAATACTCTTTAATTGAAGTAGCAGCTGAAGCCAAAAGAATGGAGCCTTAGTCAAAATAGAGAAGTAGCAGCTCAAACTTTCAATTATTAAATTGAAGATATTGATTCTGATATTCGACTTCAAATTCTCAATTATGCATCTCTGAAAGTGTTTAAACTATTTTTAACAAACAAACACAAGTTGGATGGCATCATTAAAACTAACTGAGCTCACAGCTGCACAAGGAACAATTAGGACAGGATCCGTTTTCATTTTAAAAAAAAGTTAGTTGAATTGCACTTTTAATATTTTTTATAGAGTAGAAATTGAATCAATTCAATAGTTTCATTTCATAATATTATCTTAATAATTCTTTACATAAATTATCTTAATGTTTATGCAGCAAAGTTTACATAATTTAAATTTAATTTTTACAGATATGTTATTTAAATATTAACGTATTTTTTAAATATTATAATATAAATTAGAATTAAGATATTTAATAAAGTACATATTGGTAAAATTTGAAATGAATCATTCAAAGTCAATTGAATGTTTGCCTTATATAATTGTATTATGATTAAATTGTACATTAATTTTTTTCTTAATACTTTTTTTTATATTCTGCCGTATTTGTAGAAGATAATTCTAAACGAATTTAGAAATTTTGTTTCTAGGTTTTATATGCATGTAAATAATTTTATGCTAATTATTTACGAAAGAAATTTACTTATATAACCCTATTTTTAGTAAAATTTCTATTATTATATTATATTTTAGTCCTTTAGTGTGTTCAATTATCATTAAAATGTCAACAGATTTTTTAATACTATATCTTATTTCACTAAAAAAAAAAAATTACCGACAAGACAAATTTATTGGTAAATTGATTATATGGAAATTTATCGATAAATTTCTAAGTCCATCGATAATTATTAACAGATTTTCGACGGATTTTGAATCCGTCAATAATTATTGACGGATTTGAGTAAATTTGTCGGTAAACTCGTCGGTAATTACTGACGAATTCAGAAATTCGTCGATAAAATCATCGATAATGATAATTTAGTGACAGATAAAGTTTTATTAATAAAATTCCATCGATAATTTAAATTTTTATTACAGTAATTTTAATAAAAAATATTTTAAATCAAAGATATTATCAATATTGTGTTTACTTCTATACTTTTATTTTAATCAATGATAGCAAATAAAATTTTAAAAGATATTATCAATATTGTGTTTACTTCCATATCTTTATTTTAATCAAAGTATGATAGCAAATAAATTTTTTAAAAGATATTATCAATATTGTGTTTACTTCCATATCTTTATTTTAATCAAAGTATGAAGCAAATAACACTTTAAAAGTTAAATCTATTTTTAGTTTTAGTAAAATAAGTAAATTTTGATTTTGATTTATGTGATTTTTTTATTAGAGTAAAATTTAAAATTACTATCTTTAGTTTTTACAAAATGGGCAATTTTTTATTTTTATCAATATTCGAACGATAGATTTTATATTTTTATTCATCTAAAATTTGAAATCGTCATTTCAATTTGTAATAACTTTTATATAGATACCTAATATTTATATTTTAATTTTTTCTCCTATATTAACACGTCTATTTTTATTGTATTTTAATTTTCCTCTTCTAAACAAAGTTTGGTCAATGGAGTTTTTGTTCTATTTGTATGGTTTGATTTGCAGAAGGAAAAGAAATGAACTCCAGTACAAGTATGACTTGTCAAAAAACTACGTGGACATGACCATCCTGATATACTAAATTAATTAACGATATACCTTGAGATGCGTCTTTCTTAATTCAACTAATCTATATTTAAACTATGAGTGATTAACTTTAATACTTTAATCAATTTGAAGTTTCCACAAACCCTAAATTTGATGTAATTTTGTCACCTTAACACACATGCTTAAATTATTGACCAATATATTTATATACTCTTCTTTCTCCCTCAGTCATGGGTATGTGTTTTTTTGTGTAATATTTGAAATTCATTCTTATTTTTTTATCAAGGATGTGTTTTACAAAAACAAGTTTATAAGTTAATTAGTAGTTAGTAATTAGCCAATAACTCATACAAGCTGAAAATATTTAGTTTATAAATTTAAATTACAAGCTTATTTATTGGATTATAGTATTTAGTAGAAATAATTGATAAACTAGCTGATAAATATAAAATTTATTATATAAATAAAATTTTTGTTTTTAAATTATTATGTGATTATATATTTGGATTTTTTTAAACAATTAAATTTTTATTAAACTTTTAATGCTTCAACTTATTTTTTAAAATTATATATGCTTAACTTTTTGTTATTTATTTAAACTATTTGAACTTATATCCTAAAATAAATTAAAGATGGTAAAAAATATAACAAATAAAAAAATAAATAAAATCTAAATTACAAGCTATGAACTGAAGAATCTTATAATTTACGTATAAATTAGAAATTGGGAGATAAAATATCTTATATAACTTATAAGAAGGTCTTAAAATAAACTATTTTAATTATTTGACTAAATTAGTTTTATGTTAATCAAAATATATTGCCTCACTCATTACGTTCAAAGTATAAATATGAGGTAACAGTTTTGAGTATTAGATGGTTGAGAGTGTGAGCTGTGTCATAAAGTAGTATATTATTGTACACAGTTTATGATTACGACATGTTTGTTTGGATTTCCATTACTTCTTTTAAATCAAACAGGTTTAATTAACACAGAGAGATAAGATAATTGAGCATGGCTGCTTTTGAAAAAACCGAATAAATTAAAAAACTTTTATAATGCAAGTTGTCAATAATGTTAAAATTAAAAAACTAAGAACATGTGTGAAGTATCGGGAACAATAAAGGATGAAACAAAAAAGTCAAAAGAGCTGTTCATGTTGTGTAGTTATATGTATAATGTAATGTCCACTTGAAGGCACATCTTAGCCAAATACATTTACCAGTTTCAATGCAAGTTTATGCATTGACCTCAAATTTAAATATCTCAAACCATAAAGTTTAGGGAAATAAAGTATTCTCCAAACGTGTACGATGACCTCAGGAAAATACCTAACCATCAAAACGTGGCTGGAAAAAAGGGTACAATCAAAGTGCAAAGAAAGACACATTCTTGAATAGTCAAGATTTTTGACCATATTGACCCACTTGGTAACCCTAATTTCACTCAAATTTTAGTTGTACCAAGTTTCTTATTTATTGCAAAGAACAAAAATATCATTCCCTACGAGAAGGGGAATTTAAAACTAGTCCACCATGGTGAAGTGATGGTATCAAATTGAAACAAATTCAAAGGATTGGAAGAGATATCTAAATTAACCCTAGTTGGGTGGAGTTATTGTGCTACATTATGGAAAAGAAAATAATTGAGGGATTCAGAATACAATGCAACAATTTACCCTATTCCAACAAAGCAAATTTTCAAGATGCTAATTGCCAAAATCTTCTTATAGGCTTCATGGTGCACTAAATTTTCCATGAGTATGCAAATTGGTGGTGCATCATATTTCTTCATAACATGTTTTGGTTTCATTACTTATTATGATTATGAATTTCCTTTGTAATGTTGCATCTAATTAATGGTTTTGGTTGGTAAGATGGTCCATGATGGACCAATTCCCAGCTTGACCATGTTATGAGATGCATGTGTGTGAGTCTTGGAAGTGATTAATGGGAATGGGTTGGCTGCTATAATGATTTGACACCAACTGCGTACGTACTTGCTCCACTTACTATGCCATCCACTGCCCTATTTTATCTTTTACATGATGTTGTCATTAATTTTATTAATTGTTTTTAATATAATTGATTATAAATGTATTATGATTGATTGTGCATGCTAACTACACCTCAAAATACTTATTATTTTAGCAATATAATTCATTATATGTAAAATAATTGTTAAAGTTGGAATTTAAGTTAAACATATATATATATATATATATATATTTTTATTTTATTTAGGATTATAATGATTTTTTAATTTCATCTAACTATTTATTACTAGATTGATTTCATTTTAAGAAAAGTTTGTATAATCATTTCTGTTAAATTTATAATGATGATATTAAGTATTACATGACAGTTATTATTTATATTACGTGTAATTTTTATCAACAAGTCAACTTTAATTGATGACACATTATTTATTATTTATGGCATACTCATTGTTGAAATATTGTTAACATCAATTTAACAAAAAATATTATATTTTTTTTTTAAAAACAAGACTAAATTAAGAACATTCAAAATAATATAATGAAATTAAAAAAATATCGCAATACTTAGATAAAAAAACCTATTTAATATTTTTTTTTGTCATCTCACTAAAAAAACAAATCATTATAGGTATAAATATTTATTTAAAATGACCTCGATCCATATGAATATTAAGAACATATTTTCAATTCAACATAGTACCTTATCTTTGATAGTTATCTAATCAACCAATATAATTAGCATCTAACTTAAATATTAATACAAACTTAAACTTATAATCATATTAAAAAATAACTAAATTAAGATTAATAACGATATGAGTTAATCTTTCAAATTTTATGCATGTAAAAGTTTATTAAGAATAATATAAATATATGATAATGATAAGATATGACACACTTTTCCCTTATGCATTTAGTACATATTTATCAAATGATCAAACTACAAGCTTATATTTCTTTAATGTCTCCACTTTTCATGTTATCAACTTACAAAATCAACTATTTTGTCTGCTTTCTCCACATACCTTCTTAATGTTCAACCGCCGCATTAAAGCTTAAATGTTGCTATAATCCCTATTACAAACAGAATCCCAACCACTATACTTTACCTTCATCATCAAATGCCATAATTTTCCCTATAATAATCTATATTTTTATTGTACTACACTTATTTCTTTTTAACATTCTTTTTTTTATTTTCTCACTTGTTTTTTTTTCTATTTTCCTTATCTTTAGTACCAAATGTAATAATAATATAAAATATTTGTAGTATTATATTAAAAATTATAAAATTTAAATAACTTCTTATTATTTTAATAAATGTAATTGATCTTATAATTCAGTAAAAGATATATTCTCTTTAATTTCCGTGGCTATGTTGTTAGTATGCTCATGACACTCTTCCCTATAAAAAGAAAAGCAAACTTAATAACACATACATATTTACAATAAATCACAGACTATTTCAATTTTGATCAATTATAGTTTTTAAAATCAATTTTCGATTTTTTTTTGTATTCATTTGATTTTTAACATTGTAGTTTAAAATAAAATGTTACTAACATACTATTTCTGTTTCCTTGTTTAATATTTTTGTGTATAAATAAAAAATAATTAAGATGATAGAATGTTTTTAAATTTTCTAATAGAATCTTGATTTATTTTACCTAATATCTTAATAACTATTTCTCTCGTTAATTAAGAAAATGGTCAATAATACTATCTTTATTAAGACGAGAATATAAAAAAAGCAATACTCCTAACATCATAAACTTCCTTAAGAAGTACTTAAAAAAGAAATAAAATAAGCATATTAAAGTGAAATAACTTTGAGTATCCCTTCTGATATTATAATAGTTTTAAAGTTTTAAGAAGCCACATATTTTCTTAATTAAGAAAATATTCATATAAGTTTTAAAGAATAATTAAATGTGAATGATTTAATGTTTAAATCATAGTGTCTAGTACACAGAAAGACTTTGGTCTTCAACTTTGAAAGATTTTTGTCCGTACAAGAACATTCAACATCCCGTGGTGAGATCCATTAATCAAGCTTCATCTTTACGATTGTACGATGAGAAGAAAACACGTGGAATTGATTTCGGATCCAACACACAAAAGGGACCCCAACACGTGGATACTATTAATGCTGTGTTTTAATATACTTTTTTCGTTTCATATTATTTTTGTTTTAGGTTAAATATAATCTTTAACAATTTATTAATTATATTTTAACTATAACACATTAAAGTGTATTATTCTGTTAAATAAAGATATTTTAGGTTAAATATAATCTTTTCACAGTTGGGTGCTGGAGAATTTCAATAGTAGTAGGGAAAAAAATTTCATAGTGTGTATATAATATGAACGGTTAATGTATAATTAAAATATATTGTTGAGTTAGTATTAATTATAAATTGATAGGTATTTATTATTGTTATTATCACGACATGACTTGAAAATTCAAATTAACACCTCATCATAGAAAATTGGTTACACGTGAATCCATGGTAATGAATGTCCATTAAAGGGTAGAATGGTAAAAGAGAGATGTTGAATTGGGAAAAGTCATAAATTATAACAGAGAAAGACGAAAAGGAGAGAGAAGACAGTAACAAAAGTTGAAGACAGAGCTTTTTCTTGTCTCTCACACAGTTTACCAAACGCGCTCTTGACTAATCACTCTTGCTTTCATATACTAAATAATAATAATAATAATAATAATAATGAAAATAGTAATTGAATTTTACCACATTTATAGCTTAATTTTTAGTTAAGTTTTTACACAGTATTTTAAATATTTTTATTTTCTTCTAAACATTAAGTTTAGTCGATGAAATTTAGTGGTTATTATTTTTGTTTTATCGTATTTAATTTATTAATCAATTTACTTCTTTTCTTTCTAATATTTTTAATTTATTGATTAATTGGTTCATTCTCTCTAATATTTTGTTTGAATGGGTCAAAGTGGAAAAGAAAAGAAGAAGAAGAAGTAAGTGAGATAAAAATGAAGTTATTTGAATTTAGAAAAAAATGAGTGGATTTGGATAGAAGTTGGTATCAAAAATCGTAGTAGATTGAATTAATGTGACAAAAAGGATTGTTAAATATAAATATAATGAATATGATTAATATATCTTTAAGTTATTTTTTTATAACATGTGTAAATTGTATTTGAATGATGAATAATTTTTATATTTAAAGTTTGCAATGAATTTAAAAATATATTTTGAATAAAGAAAAAGATTAATATTTTTTTAATTTATTTTTAATATAATTGTTATGTTGATTCGAAAATATTTTATGTATAAATCTATTAAGTTATATATTTATGTTTTAAACATATCCTTAACCATAAAAAAAAAAAATATAATTAATTTGAAAAAAAAAAAATAAGTGGATCATTATTCAAAATATTTATACAATCCATTGTATACAAACACATAATACATTACGTGCATTCAATTTTCAAATAAATGCATGCATGCTAATTTAATATTTACGTATATTATAGGGGCAAAACGTTTAGTTGCCCAAATACAGTACGAGTAATTCCTCTTTTTCTTTCATTAAAAATAAAAATAAAAGTTAATTTCATTAAATTCCAATTCGCTTACATTTGAGACTATTTTTACATTTAAGACTAAACAAAGTGGAATGTATATTTCTTATTTTAGTTAAAAATTTATTGAATTATGACTATTTCATATGGATATTGACTCTAAGGTATTGTTTTTATCTAAGCTTTCCATTAGGTATTAGGAAAAAGAGCCTCCATTTTCATACACTATAAGATTATTTTATTTTATTTTAGAAAAATGGTGAAATCCCAAATTTTTAAAGTTTTAAAAATTTCTTATAAAATAATTTAAAGAAAGAAACAAATAAAGAAATATTTTTAAAATTATTTACAAAAATAGTAATGTTCAGTTAGTTTAAAATAAGATTAATAAGTTAATATCCCACAATTCAAATAGAATGAGTGTTAATGAATCCAACTTAATTAATTGAACATGATAGATGGGTTATTGTAAATTTTTTAATATTTATTCAATTTGTACTGATAAAAAAAAAGAATAAAATGAGTTGTTTCCTTCGGTGGTCAATTATGGAGGAATCAACAAAACCTTCAACAAGATCTTTTGTTTTCTGTTCCAAGGGAATCCCAACAAGGGTTTCCATGTTCAACGAGAGAGTTAAATTCCAAGGAATAGATTATTAATTGCATTTAAATTTTGAAAACTAATATGTTTTTAATCCTTACATTTTCGATTAAACATAATTAATATCGGTATACTTTCACAAGGAATAATGGGTTTAATCTTCTAATTTTAAAAGACCATGTGTTGTATCTATTTTTTTTATAAGAAATTAAACTTTTTAAAGGTAAAAAGTATTTAAATTAAAAATTAAGCATAAATTCATCAATGCAAAACCACAATACCTTAAAAGCATTCAAGTGAATGATATAAAGACTAAAATGATAATTTTGTCTTAAGATATTAATAACATTTAGACTTTATTCTTGATCATAGGATAAGGTATTGGACCCTTGTGAGGGAGTAAAATATGAACAAAAAGAGTGAAAATTTGTCTACCCATTTATAATGCTAGAGTTTCTTTTGTTTTTAATGTAGCTAAAAATTTCTTAATTAGGTTAAAAGAACCCAGGTTTTCCAATGGAATGTCAAAGAAGCTAACTTTATTTGACCAGCAGCCTGAAACCCTATTTCTCGATTTTGTTCAAATTTCTGTGTTTGTTGTACCCTTTTACGTAATTAAAAAACAGAAGTACATATCCTCCACAAGGGTCTATGCACCTTTAAAAATCGAAAACGAGGTAGATTTCAAACCGTAACCTTTGAACCACTCAAACCATGTTGTGGGTTGGACTTTGGAAAACTAAAAAATATAATTCACACGGCTAAACTTTGGAACTTGTTATGACCACCCACCATTTATTTTCCCATTCGAAGCTGCGTTAGCAGATTCCTTGTGGAATTCAAAGACCACCCCTTTTTCCATTCTTGACACGTATTTGAAAGTCTGCTGCCCGTGTGGAATTTTGTGTTCTTCAGACCTTATATATAAGCAAACCAACCCACTAACAAAGTCCCATCTTTCTGTATTTATATTGTCTGCTATTATCCTGGAACAAGACTTCAATTCATACACCCCAAAGACCTATATCTAATACCCAAAGGTAAATGATTCATGTTGGATTCTGTCTGCTGTTTTGATGAAGTTGTTTGTTGCATAAATATATCTTTAGTGCATCAAAAGAAACTAGTTTTATTCATGGGGTTGCACGGTTAAACAAAGAAGTATGGATTATGCATAATCTATTTCATTTTCTTCATCAACAAAACAGAAAGAGAAAGACAAAGAAAAGTTGTGATTTTTTGGTTGAGGGACTCTTTCTTTTTGCTTTTTCAATGTTGAAAAGAACAATTATGAAATGAAATTAACTCAAGAAAATGGGGAGTTCTAATAATTTTGTGGGGTGGATGTGTAGTCTACTTATGATATAACTCATCTAACACAAACAAGTGTGTTATATTGGCAGGAATCAAAAGAGTGATAGTTTTCTTCAAACAAATTGAAGTGTAGAGGGGATCTACATCTCTATGGGATTGTCACTTTCCTTACTCTCATCAGCCTGGGAAGAAATCGTTAGACATTCTCTCTTTGGTCTGTCTTTGAATTTCACCTTCGGTTCAAAAGATGGGGCTGTGATTTTGAGATCAGGGAGCTTCAAGAAAAGAGAATCAGACACCACTTCTGTGTTATCAAAGGGTGCTTCTACCGGCTCAAGCAAGTTGAAGGACTTCAGACCCGAACAGATGATCTTTGAAAGAAACCTTTCATGCATTCAAGGAATGGAGATCATGGATTCTGAGAGAAGTGAGCAGTTGCAGCAGAAGCCAGTGCCTGTTCTTTCTCTGCCTAAAGAAGTGGTTTTCTCTTCCCCAAGACCAGTTAGTGAGCTTGATGCTGCCGCTACTAAAGTTCAAAAAGTCTACAAGAGTTACCGCACCAGAAGAAACCTTGCAGATTGTGCTGTTGTTGTGGAAGAGCTCTGGTAAGTCTCAAACAAATTCTTTTAGATCAGGATCCTCTCATCCTAGCAAGTTGCATTTACACAACACACAATGAAATCAAAATCTAGATGTGATTTCTTGGGTAGTTTTTTGGTGCCCTTCTCCAATTATAACTAGTGAAATCATATCTTTATGTGGATTTTCAGTTAAGATTATCACTCATTATGTTTGGTATGTTACTAATTGGTTATGATATTCAATTGATTTAGGTGGAAGGCATTAGACTTTGCTGCTCTTAAAAGGAGTTCTGTTTCATTCTTTAATGGGGAGAAACAAGAAACAGCTATGTCACGGTGGGCAAGAGCAAGGACAAGAGCTGCTAAGGTATATTCCATTGAAACTCAACTTGCTCTAAATTCATTTATCTTCTTATTCTTATAATTGTATTTGGCATGTGTACAGGTTGGAAAAGGTTTGTCCAAGGATGACAAGGCTCAAAAGTTGGCTCTGCAACATTGGCTTGAAGCTGTAAGTTACCATTAGTTCATTAATAACTCCTATTTAGCCATGAAATTAAGTTACATTTTAGTTTATGGTCTCATCTAATGTTGTCCATGTGCATTTTCTTTTTGTTTTCTGAACAGATTGACCCACGTCATCGTTATGGACACAATTTGCACATGTATTACGATATTTGGTTTGAAAGCCAAAGCACACAACCATTTTTCTACTGGTAAACTCTTGTTCTAAGATATCTATATACATTTATCTTGTAGCTGGCAAAACTATAGAAGCTAAGGATCTGTATGGTTAACTTTGTCCTTTATGATTTGCAGGTTGGATGTTGGAGATGGCAAAGAAATTAATCTTGAGAAATGTCCAAGGGCCACCCTGCAACGCCAGTGCATTAAATATCTTGGACCAGTAAGTTATCACTGATCAACCTTACATTTGTAATAAAGAAAATAAACAGCACTTAAGGGTGTAAGAGTTTTTTCATATTGTTATTTAATCAGAAACCATCATGTACAATTTGCCAACTACTTAAAAGTTATACTATACTATAACTATTATGGTTTTTGGTTAATTAACAATACAAAACTTTTTACATTAATTTGTAAAGTGCATGAATAAGTATGAACCTATGCCATGTATAATCTAATGTTTGTCTTTGTTGTAACCATTGCAGAAAGAAAGGGAAGAATATGAAGTAATTGTTAAAGATGGGAAGCTAGTGTACAGAGAAGATGGAAGGTTTGTGGACACTGATGGAAAGTCCAAATGGATATTTGTCCTTAGCACCACAAGGTCCTTGTATGTGGGGCGCAAACAGAAAGGTTCATTTCAACACTCTAGCTTTCTAGCTGGTGCTGCCACAACAGCTGCTGGCAGATTAGTGGCTCAACAGGGTGTGCTTGAGGTAAATAACACATAATATTTATATTCTCCTAATCTATAAAGTTCACAAGATACTACTTTAATTCAATCATGCATGAACACAAGCTTTTTCACTTTACACTTTACACGTTAGACGTTACATCACTTTAGAGAAATTTAATGCATTTGTCACGTACTCAAATTATTGTAACAATAATGCAGGCTATTTGGCCATACAGTGGTCATTATCACCCCACAGAAGAGAACTTCAAGGAATTTATAAGCTTTCTGGACGAGCACAAAGTGGACCTTTCCAATGTGAAGGTAAATTTTTCTTCACCAAGTGATGAAGTTGATTATTGAGAGTGAGAGTTTGTTGTGAAATAAATAAGCTGATATAGTTGTTCATTTGTCCTACTTGTGTCCCTGCAGAAATGTGCTATAGATGATGATGCACCTTCAATTGTGGGGTCCTCTTCATTTAGTGACATTAAAGAGTCACAACAAATTAAGGGTACCCTTCCACCTTCCCAATCAGGGCCAGCATCAGCTTCCACTAATGTCAACAACAATGCAACAGTTCATAAAGAGATTGAAAAGAAGGTTGAGGTCCCAGTTTTTGACGTGCCTAAGAGGCTAACATGCAAGTGGTCTACTGGGGCAGGTCCCAGAATAGGTATTGTGCGTGACTACCCTGGCCATCTTCAATCAAGGGCCTTGGAGCAAGTTAATCTCTCCCCTAGGCCTGCTTCCGCACGCCCATATAGCTATGGCCCAATCCCATCCCCAAGGCCCAGCCCAAAAGTTAGAATGTCTCCAAGGCTTGCTTACATGGGCCTACCCAGCCCAAGGCTCCCAATTCCTGCTACAAGTTAAGACAACATTTGTGTGTGTTGGTTCTGAAAATTTTCCATTTTTCATATCTAAAGTGGATATGAAATTTCTAAACAAATCAGACACGACCAGAAGCATGGAAGAGAATTAATGATGAAATTATGGATGGTCTGAGAGCAAGTACATAGTTCACATAGTGAGAAAAAACTGAGATGACATCAGAGAGACTCGTTTCTGTCTCTCTAGCTGGATAGCTAGCTCCTATTTTGGTTTTAGAATTTGTTTATTTCTTCATTGTTAGGCTCACTGTGTCAGATTGTATTAACACTATTGTTTTGTCTCTAATTTTCCTTTGTTTTAAAAAGGCCATTCGGTCAATTCTTCATTGTAAGTAAAGGTTCTAATTAAACACGACATCAATTTTTATCTGCTATACAAATTCAGCCATAAATGAAATTACTTTCTTTGTCTTGAACTATTAGCTTTTTACTTATATATCTATATATATATATTGTTTACTAACTTTAATTCTATTAATAAATTTTAATAAATTAACAATATATTATCAAGATGTGAAGTAGAGAGTATATGTAATTCAACATAGACTAATTTGAATTCGAAACAACTTTCCAATGCCAAAAGTTTTAGGCAACAAAATGCATACCATTGAATTCAAACAATGCATTAAATTAAAAAAGATATACTTATACTCGTTTGAATCCAAAAACAACTTTCCAATATCAAAGTTTTAGGCAAAAATTGCATTCCGTTGACTTCAAACAATGCATTAAATTAAAAATATACTTTATGGGTTAAAATTGACTTTAATGTTTAACTAGTTGTTTTCTTTTATAATTCAGATTTTACAACATTATCCTATGAAATTAAAAGTAGCAAACTAAGAACATTATCCTATGAAATGAAGAGTAGCAAACTTGATGAGTCCAATTCGTTTTAGCTTAGCTTATTACTGGTTCACTAAAAATGAGATGGGATGAGAGAGGACCAGCAAAGCCACTGTAATTAAAGAGATTGGTGGTCCTAACCCACCTAATCAAAGGTGGACTAATTATGTTTTTTACTTTTTTATTTAGTATATATTAAAAATATATTTCATTATCAAAATATTTGTTAAGTTTCAATTACTTAATTAATATATTTAATGAAATAAATTAAAAAAAAATATTATCTTTATAATTAATAATTAAAATTTAATTTGTAAGTATAGTAATTTAAGTTATAATATCATAGTTAGAGAGATTGGTGGTCCTGACCCACCGAACCATAATCAAATGGTGGACTAATAGGTGGTGGAATTATTTATTATTTTACGTTTTATTTAATATATATATATATATATATATATATATATAATATTTAGTCATGAGAACATTTTCTAAGTTTTAACTATTTAATTAATATTTCTAATGGAAGAAATTAAAATAATTATTATCTTCATAATTAATAATTGAAGTTTAATTTGTAAATATTAATTATTTAAGTTATAATATCGTTATATATTTGTATCTTTTAAATAATATAATATTTTTTATTTTAATTCTTTATCAAAAAAATAGGCTGACAAGTCATTCCATCCCACCCGTTTTAAATCTCTATGTTGGCAATGTTTGGGAAAAACCTCTTTTCTGAGAACGTTTTCTTAATTTGTTTACAGTTTTCAATTTTTTATGCCATTCAGCTCTCTTCTAGCGTGTTCTTTGAATTTGATTGTTTTACTACAAATTCATTTGATTTTTATTAAAATTTATTAGTGGAATCCACTTTCTGTTCTAAGTGTGCAAACACCCAGGTTGACCAAAAGAGCACAAATAAGTTTAAAATGTGAGTTTCTTAGTCAAAACTGAGACATCCAATATGATCATGATGTATACTCAACTTGACAGCACTAAAAGTCAACGAGGTCATGCCATAAATAAAAGAAGATTCAAATTCAAAGTTTCAAGCCTCTTTTAAGTCTCTACATTCAACAAGTCATTCATTCAAACCTTACTTTCAAAATGATTTTAGTTTACTTTGTTTGGAAAAAAAATTATCAATTTTTAGAAGAAAGTTGGATTTCTTATTATTTCTCTTTATTTTTGTCATAGATAAAAAATTAGTATCTTCTTTTATAATTATAATATATCTGATTTTATTTTTAATCCTTGTTGGATTTCCAATTCAGGTTATCTAACTCGTGTAATTTATAAGAAAAACTTTAAATGGTTAATGAACTTTAAACATAGTTTAATGTTACAAAATTTATTTATAAGATTAAATTTACAGTTTAAAATTTAATGATATTAATAATTTTTTTTATAAACCCTTCCTTAGTTATCTTGTTTTGTTTCTACTCAATTAATTTCATTTAAATTAATGCGTTTTTGAAGACTAACCATTCCTGTTAATATTAATTGGTTGACCACTGGTATAATCAGAATTGGTATTTTTGGACGCTTAATTTCTAACTTTTTATATATCTATTTTTAGTGTTTTTCTAAATATTATTTCCATATGATCAACCAAAAATATATTGTGGAGGAAGATTAATTAGTATGAAGCGATTGGATAAGCATATTATATTATACAAAGTAATCAAATAAAAAACAAACCAAAATGGACTAAGATTAGCGAAAACATAGCTTTTATAACTCTTGGTGATCCTTAATCCTTTAAAAAGTATTTATCTTTTTCATCTGTTCTTTTTTTTTACTATCTTCAATTTTAAATTGTTTGGATGAATACGATTTTTTAACTAATAATTAGACATTAGTCTCTCGGATATGTTATATGAACTTTTAGGTTTCTATTACAGAAACATTTCTGTGTCTATTTTTTTTAAGATAAACTTTAAAAGTAAATACGTTTTTAATTAAAAAATATCATGAATAAAATTTATATATACATATAAACAAGTAGAAAATGGGTGAAATATTCTTCACTCTCTCACTTCGTTCCTTATTTCTCAAATAAACAAGCAAAGGCTTCTGAGTTGATGTTTGATTGGATATGAATTGGTGAAGACAATTCAGGACTGAATCATCAAATCACTCAATCACTCACCATACTCCAGAAAAGAAAATGGCCACAAAAATACGTGTCATTAATCTTGGTCTTGTTCTTTTCATATTTTTTTTAATGTATATAAATCATTTGGTTCACCATGAAATAGTCTTAACTAATTTTGGGGTAGTCACACCAATTTTGTAGGGGCCATTTCTCTCTCAGCTTTTTTTATACATGCTGCACTGATATGGTAATCTTTGCATCAGAGTGCAGTGTGTAGACTACACTGCACAATGTAGGTGCAGAAGAGGGGCCACAACCCAAAATCTCATTTCAGGGCATACAAAGATAACTTGGATAATGCACAAACTGCACTGTATCTGCAACCATCACTGTCAAAGTATTTATACACTGAAATATCTCTCATCAGTGATACCCTCTTCTGTTGCTGTTGCTTTTTTTCTTCCAAGACGGCTTCTGCTTATGGAAATGGGAGACAAAGTACATCTTTGTTTATTATCTTCTCACATATATGATTGTAAGACACTTGGTAATAGACGTGGAGATTGTAGGAAAAGTATAATGTAAGTTTGATTTCTGTAGAATATGTTATTCAGAAGATGGTATTAATCCCATGGCTTATTTTTTATCATTATAGAAGAATTATAGCAGTAGTTGCTTTTTGAATGATTAATCACTGTTTAACTGAGTTTTGTATACAATTACGTAACATTAGTTTTAAATAGCAAGAACTCATAAAGTTAGAAGCATATAATGTAATTGTGAACAAGGTCTCTAAGTCATAAACACTAGATTCCTTAAACATGTTAATATGTGTTTGATTTTTAATTACATAAATGAAAAAGGTTTTATTAAAGAAAACTCACTTTGATCATCTTGCACTATAAAAAATTAATTTTTAACTTTTATTTGAGAGATGTTATTGATAAAAAAGGACAATGTTCCTTAATTTGACAAGTCCAATCAAAATAAGCCCTTTTCTTTGGTTGCCTCACCTGAGTTCAAAGCTTCTTATGAAATTTCAACTCCTCATTAATGGAAAATCAAACTTAAAATGGTGTCTGTGGAAACAATTTGAGTGAGTGAGCACAGGGTACAGATTGAGATAAGTAATAAAGACTGCTTAATTCATATCTACTTTAGTCAATATCATGAAAATATCAGCTTTGCTCTCCTCCAACCTACTTTGACCACCATTCATTAGTGATTCAATTCAATGAGGGTTGACTCACTGCATGCTTCCTGTTCCCACCAACCTGCATGAAATTGACTTAACCATGAAATGATGCATTCCATTCTGCCTCTATTGCTCTAATTTGCCATTTAATCAATCTTGGTACAGTCACACTAGCCTACATGGTACCATTTGTTCCAGTTTGAGGCACTTGCAATTATGACTTGTATGATTCTTGTCCGCTACATATTTCCTTCAAATTCCTCTAATGGTGAAAAGTACACTTCGAATTCTTAATCAGCAACAATAATAATATATTAATAATCTTTTCAACCGAGGAATTTGAGTCGGTATGGGGAAGTCATTTCAGACTGTTAAAAATGAAAAATTATGAGAAGTGGCTCTGCAGTCTAGGCAGTCTAAGACTTTCTCCATATCTTTGAAGTTTTAGACTATATAGGGACATTGCAGCTCAGTAATCAATTAACAACGAATCCGAATCAGGTGCACCTGCTGCAGTTAGTATTTAATGGATAGAAGTTTATATTATATTTTTTTAACATTTTATTGCATAACAAAAGGTAAGATTCTCTCTTTTATCATAAAACATTTTATAGTGAAGTTTTTTCAAGGCATGGTAGATCATCATAGTTTTGAATGCATGAAAATATTTTTGACACTACTGAGTATATACTCTCCCCAAAGATAAGAGGAAATAAAAAGTTGTAAATGATGTGAAAAGGGTAAAAGCAAATAGGATCTAGAAACTGTTACTGTGATCAAAACATTTTTATGTTTTATATACCTTACTGGATTGATATAAGTCTCAAGTTAAATGTTAGAAATGCCAACCTGTATGCCACTTTTTTGAGAAGTGAGAAATTCCTTTCTCTTTGATAAGGGATTTTTCCACAGATCTTTGGTGGGGTCTCTAGCATATCTCTCTCAGTGTTTACACTTTTGTTCTTTTTGTGACACGTTGTGCCAATCTCAGTCAACAACAGCATTATTTGGTCTCTTCAAGTGAGAGTCATTTGCAACCAAACACTCTGGTAGTAGTGCTTTTGCATTATGGCCCTATCTTCTCTCACAACACCCTTTCGCATAAATCCTTTTAGGATGTCCACAACTGTGAAGACAAGAAGAATGTGGTACATTCTAATGGCTTCAATTCTACTCTCACACTTGGTCTGCGTAAAAAGCAAGCCTTTGTTTCAGTTTGATGCTTCAACTCAACAAGGTCAGTAGTTTCATCCACATACATGTTACCACAAAATCACTTTTCTTCCCCTTTCACATCATATAATCAACATAAACACTTGATTGCTTCACTTCTCTCAAGTCCAAGTAGCAGAAATCCCATTTACCACTTTCTCTCTCTGATGAATTGTTCACTTTTCCACCTTTTGGTGATTACCAACAGCACCCTTCAAACAGTCTTCCACAGTAGCTGACGAACAAACAAGAATTCAAGGCGTCTCAAAACATGCTTCTGACACTACACAGGTACCATACTTGTCTTGAAATGAAACCAGTTATTAAGGGCATGCATAGGTTTAGTACAATGATTTTAGGGTACCATACGTTTCCAAACATCTCATTCATGCATGTACTATGTCATACATATATATTAGAGGTGCCCAACACGTTTTCATGTGCCAAAAAAACATTTTTGATAAGTTTTACATGTTTGTGATGTGTTTTACATGATTATGATGTTGTAGGGGAATGAAAGAAAAACTATGATGAAATCAAAGGCCAAAGGGTATAAAGAAGCGTTGAGGGGACTGAGCAGGCTAGGGTCAACACCACCAAGGTGTGAGCACAAATGTGGAGGCTGCATTCCCTGTGATCCTATTCAAATTCCTACCAACAATGATCTTCTGGGTGCTCAGTATGCCAATTATGAGCCTGAAGGATGGAAGTGCAAATGTGGCAATACTTACTTCAACCCATGATCACCTAACCAGAACTTCTCTTTACATGTTTGTGCATAGCCTTGAAATTTGAATGTTTTGGATACAACTGATTAAGGTTTGTGTTAGTTAAAACCAGAAAGTTTCTCCACATTGATCTTAGATGATTGGTTGCTAATTAAAACTAACAAATATTGTATTATTTTGTTCTATTGGTTGCTGATTTGCTACTTTTTTGGATTAAGGAATTTGGCATTAAACCTTGCTTAGCTTTACAATTACGCTGTTATTAGTTGGATGATTTTTTATTTTATTATAGTTTGGATGGCAATTGTTTTAAGCTGGTTTACTAGTGTGATAAGATGTAATAGCACACCTTCCCTCTTAAACCTCATGTGAAGTTCTTGTAATAACTTAAGAAAAAATTATATGTAAGAAAGAAAGAAATAGAGCACACGCAAAAAGGAAAATAATAATTAGGATAAATGAAAACTGTAATAAACAATATAGTAGATTAATTCGAAAAAATATAAAAAAAAATACTAAGGATAGAAATGTAATGTATAAGCATGATATTGATAAGGTACTACAATACAAGTTTCTATTTTAAAAAGCTGCGTGTCCATTTTGTGTAGATGTACTCGACACTTGTATTATACTTACGTATAAATTTAGTAAATTAATAAAAATATTAATTAATAATTTACTTCAAAGTTTCATTATTTAAGTGGGAGAATATATCATGTTATGTGTGGTATGGAAGAGTTATTGTTAACATATATGCCATTTGGACATAAGTTTCATGAATAATTCTACTTATACTATTTAATATTAATAAGAAAGAGGCACTCCATAAATAATAAATAGATAGGTTAAGAAATAAACTATTACATAGTAAAATATAATATAT
>Ga0099824_1004876_pt1 | contig 19142 bp, 13 predicted proteins | sample SiratrowhiteBW_FD_76837 | JGI IMG/M metagenome (GOLD analysis project Ga0099824, IMG submission 76837) | Root nodule microbial communities of legume samples collected from California, USA - Siratro white BW | ecosystem: Host-associated > Plants > Roots > Nodule | place: USA: California... | reverse complement strand
TATATATATATATATATATATATATATATATATATATATATATATATAGACACATAAATTTGTGTGCAGAAAATTAATTGAAACATAATATAACAAATTTTAATGACCAAATATGCAATTTATATGCTTAATATTTATACCTAATATATCCAACTAATCATCTTCCAACATATTATATATTTATTACTGTATTAATTTATCTGTGTTCTTTTTTGTTACCATTATGACCCTTATATTATTCATTTACATATCAAGAAAATTTATTAAATTGGTAGTTAGGGTTGTTGGAGTTTAGAACGTGAGATCCAAATCTCATTAATAATAATTTGACCATTTTTCTTCTATTTTTTCATGTCAGACACTGACATAGGTCAGCTGTCGTATTAACACTGTTAAAATACTTCAGATACCTTATTCAAGAATCAAAATTGTATAGGTGAGGTAACCATAGTGTCTAATGATTACTTGTTTTTTTTTTACCTTTTTTTCTTCTTATCCAAAGCTGAAAACATTTCCACTTTTCCCCTCTTATTTCATTAAAAAAAAATAGATATCAAGTAGATTGCATAGTTATTGTGCATAGTTATAATAATTTTGTTCCGTTCATTGTGTGAAATTCAGCTTCAAACATAAACAATTAAGAGATCGAGGAAAGGCTGGGTACAAGTTTGAGTTCTCAATTGCTCTCCATTAACGTTGAACTAAAGACTAGTTTGGAGAGTGGGTGGAAAAAGCATTAGTCTCTGAGAAATATCATACAAAGATAGAAAAGACACAAATCGCCAGGCACTTGCAATAGAAAACAGTACAGGGGAAAAAAATAAGAAACCTAAAGTCCCTGCTATGGAAGCCACAAAAACTGTTTTATGAACAACCCATATAATGATACAAAAACGGCACCCTATAGTTGCACCATATCTTCCTCTGGATTATAGTAGCACCTAACTATGTATGTATTAGTTATGACGCTTGGAACTTCCGATGCTATACATTTTTATTTCAGGGCATGGTCACAGACCATATGTCAATTCCGCAAACCTTGTAAGCTACAAATTATAGTTCAATCCATGTGGTTGTGGAACCCAGGGAGAAGGGAAGTGATAAATCCAAAGACAATCATCTGGATCTCCTTCACAATGCCCCACCACTGATTCCCACCATTTACTCCTCCAACTTCTGCAACATTTTCATTTTCAACTGCCCGGTCTGCTTCATTTGCAGGCTGGTTCCCAATCTCGGCTTCAGGATGACCCTCTTCCAAAAGATAAGAAGCAAAGGCAAGCATGTGTCAATACGTGATCAAAACTTCAATTGATACTTAATGAATAAAGTATAACAAAATAAAATAAACCTCACAAGCTTACAGGTAAAGCCTTTCAACTTATATTACAAATCACATAAGATATATCACTAGTGATTCTCAAAAAATGCACATGTAAATCACATGCATAAAATGTACAAATCATACCTGCTGGAGCAGCATTATCACCCTCTTGCCTGGGTGCAGGAACATTTTCAGCCCTGGCTGCAGGTCTTGGTGGATGAGGAGGTGCTGCTGCTCGCTGCATACCTCGTGAAAGCCATCTTATAATTGGTGTCAAAGCTCCAGTTTGGTATCTGTCACAACGTGTCCATTAATAAATACTACAGCTTCCATTCGCAACCCAAACAGTATTAGTACACTTATATTGTATGAAGAACTGGACAACAAAAAGGTCAAATCGTGGGTTGGAGGATTTATATAAGAAGCATTCCCTGGGTTTGACGATTACATAAACCAGCAGAACTTGCAAGCATAGAAAATATTTTAAAAAATAGAAAAATGAAGGATAAATAGTTGTACTTACAAATATACAATAGCAGCAAAGAACACAAGGACAATAAGCCTCTGCCTTGATCCATCTTGGTTAAATAAAAAGATCACAGCTGCCAGCTTCAACATAAGCAATAAATCAATTTGAAATGCAATTTGAAATCTCCTAATAACAACTTGTCTTTGAGGTGCAGGCTGCTGCTGTTGAGGTTGCTGTCCTGCTTGCCCCTGATTTTCACCGGCAGCAGCTTCAGAACTTGGCCTACTGCTGATGGTGGCCATTCAGTTACAGAAACCATTATTTAACATTAATAAACATATTTGTTCACAAAAACAAATAAAACTAAAACAAATTTTCATCAATTAAACAATTGCTACTATCTTTTTCTAAAATATTAGGAGACACTAAGCGAAACTGGTGTTAAAGAAAAACATAACATCAATTACTAGATCTATTGATAACATTGAAAGCATACAGGACATCCAAAACTGATGCAGGAACAAAATGAAAATCCAACATCAAGTGTAGTTCATTCTGCCAGTGAATCAGAATCAGGTCCTATTTTCCTTGAATGTTTCGGTCCTTATTCAGTTTTTGGCATATTTTTTATTATATAAGTGTACTCCTCTTTACCCCTTATAATGAATAAAAAATATCAATGTTTATCTTTTAACTTCTCTATAGCTTTAATGGTAGGTTTAGGTTAATTTAGAGTAATATAGCCATTAGCCTCCTATCATATGGCACAAACCCAAAGTGTTGTGCATGTAGTCAAATGTCAAGAATGCAGAGTTGGGACCAATTTTCCTTGAACATTTGGAGGTCCAACGATGACCCATGAGTGCTTGCTAGAACTTTTTGAAGCTGTGCATGTCTAGTTTCAGATGAACCTGGTTGCACGTTATGTTTATATAAACTTTTCAACAAGTATTAGTAGAAAAATAAAGATAGATACAAGGAATCAAATTTCCCCAGGAGTTAAAATTATTTAGTGCACACCAGTTTTTCTGAGTTCTCTCATCTAAATTTTCTAACAGTTGAGGAGCAACGGGAGAAATTTCAATACTCTCACCTCCTATTTTCTTCTCTTATGAGTGCTTGTTGAGATGTTTTTAAATTGAACCCCCTAATATAAAACCATTCATGTGGCTTCACAACACAGTTTAAACTTTCACGACAGTTGGTTTAGGTTCAGGATATGGTATCAAAGCCTACGTATCAAGTTCGAAATCAAGGGGACTCATAAAATCAGTGCTTCCTTTCAGTTCATCGCTTGGATTGCAAGATTGCGGAAATTTTTAATTACTTGGCAGGCTTACACAAACACAAGACGTGAAGAGGCTTTCTTCTTGTTATCAGCTACAAATCTTTTTTCTTTAATTTCTTCATTCCCTGCACATAATTTTCTTGGCAGAGCAGCAGATTGTCTTAAAAATCCACCCCAATCAAATTCTTAATTGTTTCTTTCTTGAGTTATCCCAACCTATCAACCCCAAATCCTTATTTTCATTCATGTGGCCACCTACTCTTAACTCTAAGTTTACTTCCAGCTACCAAAATCTCCATACATTTACAGCTAACAATAACCCTTAAACCAATCTACCTTTGATTCCCCACATAAAAGTGAAATGCAGATTAGATTAAATCAAGTAAAAATAGTTATCAAAGAGGAAACTCATGGATGGTCATTCTTACACCTCTAAAATATCATCCATGCCAAGCGATCATTGCCCACTTAGTGTAAATTTAATCACAATTTCACATCAAAGTCATTCCTCATATTGCTAGCAGTTACAACTTCCCCCCTGCTGTAAATAATTTCATTTCAACAATTTTTGTTTTTTATTTAGCAATGAAGAAATTATTGTCTTCTATATCACCAATCACTGTGACCAAGTTGAGACTGCAAGTCAGTAGAAATATTACATTTTACCAAAGGTTCTATGGAAAACAAAGCATGAAAAGGTATAAAACGCACTTTCATTTCCATCATGTCCATGTAGCCAATCATGCTTAAATATCAGACTAAACAATATAAATTGTGCAGTAACTAAGCTTCACATCCCTCACAATAAAATAACCATCCACTTACGTGGGTATGCGGTAAGTCAGCGGAATGAGGGTGTTGCATGGAAGTCCAGTAACTTGTCTATCAAAGGAGTTAACAGGAACAGCATATATGCCAGCTCCGCGGTTCCCATGCTCCTCATGTTGCGGCAGAGTAAACCCTGGAACTAGTGCAGGGTACATACCAGGAATCATTTGATAATATCCACCCAAATACGGCGGAAAATTCGAAAACGCAGGGACCTGAGACAACAACATCCACACAAAAACTATTATCATGATTCAGATAGATGTGTTTAAAACAAAATTTAAGGGCACATTTTCTTTCACACGTGTGTTCACAAAGCAAGCTAAAAAATGGTACAAATTAAACCACAGATTTGAACTAAATTAGGTTGTTAGCAGAAAAGGCCTAACGCATCCCATCTGAACATTAACTATTCCGCTCAAAATTCTGCTTCTTGGCTCGTATTTGATAATAAAAACAAAAAGAGGGGAAAATAAATAACAGGGATTTGATGCCCGAAAAGCATCGTGCGCCGATTAGGTTGTAGGGAGAATGGTCCTGGTCTACAAGCTACAGAAATCAAACAATTACGGACTTGAAATGAAAAATAAAACGAACAAAAATTATAGTAACCCTAGTTTGAGTTCCAATTATATGAAAAGGGGTTTTTGTGCATTAGAGGAAAATGAAGAATAGGAAAATGAAAGTGCAATTGAAGTAGAGTATGAACCTGGGGAGAATCTTGAGCCAATTTCCGAGAAGAAGATGAAGAAGGTTGTGAGCTGGACGGCACCGTTTCGGGAGCGTTTTCCGCCATTGTTGATCACGCAGGTTCAGTGTGTTTCGGTCTCTAAACCTGAAAATGAATAAAACGAAAAGAAGAGATTTTAATATACATATTACATAGTGTGAACCAATCCACGGATGACACGTAGCTTCTTATGCTTCAATAGTGTTTTGTTTAAACGTTAAACTAAGAAGAAAAAGAAAAAAAGAAAAAAAAAAAAAAGATACACGTTAACTTCCGTATAAGTTATGAAAAGGTTACCAATCTAATGTTAAATGTTTAAGAGTGTAAAGATGTTGAGCTAAAATAATGTTATATAATTTTAAGAAATAAAATAAGTTCTATAAGTTTGTATTGTATATTTTTTAATTATGTAAAATATAATGTTGTTATCCATAATAAAGAATCATGCAACATATTATAATACTTAATATCTTGTTATCAATATTGTATAACTAAGGACAATCTTAAAGATAAATAAGTGGTCTTATCTCCTATGTTTATGATGTCTTTGAATTAAATAGTAAACACATTAACAATAATACGTCTTTTTAATAGGTTTTTCGATATTGTCATATAAAATTGAATAACTCATTAACAGTAATGAAACATGCATTTATCCAATTTTAATACAATTATGTTTAAAACTCAATCATAATCATCAATATAATGTAACTTGAATATCACTTTTAAAATTAAAAGATAACACCTTTTTACTCATAAAATTTTCACAAATAGTTAATATGTATATATTAAATTTTATTTTCTATTCAGAATACACAAATAAAAGTTGTGATTTATAGATACTATGATTAAAAATTTTATAAATTTAAGGTTAAACTTAATTTTTAAGTCTTAAACTATAAAATTAATTTTTCAAAATTATACAAATGAATAATTTAAGATTTAATACAATTAATTAGTATTTCATTATTTGTACTAATTTCCAATATTATTTACTATCTACGTATACGAATAGAAAATTTAATATCATTAAAATTACTAAAATAAATGCAATATATAGGTTAGACATACGAAACGTCAAATAAAATAGTTTATTAGATTAAGAATCAGGATGATACCTATAATCTTAATGACATTTCATTTTTTTTAATATTTCACATTATTAATATTTATGGTCTTAAACCATAAATAATAATATTTGTTTAGAGTTTGTTACTTGATCCATATTAGTTACTACGTTTACCATTCCCATTCTTATTTACAGTAAAAATTATGTCTCATAATCAAAGATATTTGGATTTTTTTGGGCTCACCCTCCCTATTGCAAATTCTTTTTGAACTCATTCTTTAGGGAATTTTGATGTTATTAAGAATTATAGATTTTTGTTTGTTAAAATATTCATTTAGGAATTAAATCTTCATAAATTTCTCTATTTTTCAATTCCAGTTAATTCCCGTATCATGTATATATATAAAAGGACGAAGTTTTATTAGAATCTTATATTTTCCTAAATTAATTGAAATTTCTCTAATGATTCAGATGTTACAAAAATTAAAAAGTATAGCATAAAATTAAAACAGAAAAATAGTTGCATTGAATAATGGAATAACTTCATAAAAACTACATAATAACTTGAAAAAAAAAAAACTACTATATTCCAATACCTAATACTAACAAAACCACAGTATTAGAGATAAAATAATACAAATGTCATAGATAAGATTAAAATAAGAGGAGAAAAAGTATTTATCACGTGGAACTTTTTTCTTACCCACCTTTCTCACACGATGACTTTTTAAGCAACCCAACAACTCATCAGATCATACATTTAAATGAGATAGAATGATTTATTAGTATACTTTTCATATATCATCAAAGTAAATATTTGAAATTATCAATAAATTAAAAAGGTAATTCATAATAATTTCGAAAATATCTTTATTTTTTTTAAATTGTATCATTTTACTAATTTTTCTATAAAATATTAAATAAGATAAATACATTTAATGTGACACACAGTCAATACTTTCCATCAAATTAGAAAATTAATGGGAACTTATTTTAGAAGTGTTGCATATAAAACTTTTATATTACCAAGTATTTAAATTAAATTAGTGTTCGTCAGAAATAATTTTCACTTCAATTGGTTAAAATTCTCATAACTTGTTTTTATTTTTTCAATCCATTTTTATTTTATTTTTACAAGCCTGTCAAATGCACCATTTTTAAGCAAACTTATTTTAAAAAAATATCAAATAGCTAAAATTGTCAAAAACAACTTCAATTCAGTGGGCTGATAGGAAAACATCCTTAAAGAAAAAAAACCAGGTCAGCCAAACTACCTTTTTACTTAATCTATAACATAAATAAACTTAAATATGTTTTATTAATCATATTTTATTAAAAAAATCTAAACTGCAATCAAAAAATAATATGAAAAATTTATTAAATCTTATTTTCTTTCTCTTCTATGTTTTTTTGACCGCTGAAGCAGTTTCTAACAAATTGAAGCGGTTGTACGGTTAAAATAAATTGGTGGAATGAATGGCAATTAACTAATTAAGTAGGTGATTAATTAGTTAATCAATTAATTAATTAAATGATTAAAAGTTGTTTGTGAATTTTGTGCTGCTATATCTGTATCCATTTGCTACTAGAAACAGCTTTTCATCCATTCTTAACCCAACAGAACCAAACCCTCGTTTTCTCTCTCTCTGTTTCTCTCTGTTTCTGTCTTTGTCAGACATGACGATGATGGCGGGTTTTCTGTGGAGGGCCAAGGCGGTGGGCCGAATCCCGTCGCTGGCGGTGGCGACGAGGCGGAGGTCCAGCAAGGCGGGGGCGTCGCAGGTGGTGGAGGTCGACATGGCGGAGTACGACGTGGCGCTGAAGCACTTCGATGACCTAATCCACAGGATCCTGGTGAAGAAGGCCACGCCGGACTGGCTACCCTTCGTGCCCGGCTCCTCCTTCTGGGTCCCGCCGCGACCCTCGCCGGCCAACGTCGTCGACCTCGTCCACAAACTTGCCCGCGAAGACGATCGTCCCCAGGATTCCCCTCTCCTCTCCACCCTCCGCGGTTGGCCCTCCTCAAACTTTTTCATCAATGGTAGGTACCCTTCTCACAAAATCTCATTTTTTGCCCTTTTCTCCAATTGGGTATTTAGATAAACAATAAAAGTTGGTGTTTTTTTTTACCGCTTTGTGGTTGTGTTTGGGGGTTTCGGGGAAATTGAGGAAAGGCGTGGGTTTCTGGGGGTGTATTTGTCTTGTTGATTGATTTCGTCATTTGGGGGTGGTGTTTGTTTCGGATTGTTCCTGCTCACATTTAAAAAAGCTGAGGCTTTTAACAAGCTGTTCACTGCCTTGGACCTTAATGTAGAGGTTTTTGAATATCGATGATTGTAATTGTGGTCATATCGATTGCATTTGTCTGCAATTGCATGGCTTTAAAAATCTTTCCACCACCGCTGTTTCGACCGTAATTCTAGGTTTTTGAATGTTTGCAATTGCGAATGTGGTTACATCAATCGCATGCATTTGTCTGCAGCTTTCTGCAATTCGTAGAAACCTGTATAGACTGTGGCTGTGACCTTGACCATGATTTTAAGCTTTGCTTTGAACTTGCAGTTTTGTACCAGTGCTGAAGTTGGGTTATTGATTTGTGTCCTTTTCATTGCCATATACTACAACCTTTTGCATTGACAAAAATGTTTTTTTCCTCCTCTTTTGGTTATGGTTGGATTGGTTTGTTTTGGCTTGAGTTATGTGTAGATTTTTGTTAAAAAGGCACAAATCTAATGGTTCTGATGCTGATTGTGCATTTCTTTCAAGCGGCTTATTTTGATTGCATCTCATTCCAATTGAAATTTTGTATGACTTTCATCAGATTCTGCTGCATCTGGTTCGTGTGAGTGGGTGTAAAAAGTGATACGTATGTTTTTGTTGATGGAGAATAGTTGTTGCTGCTGTTAGTTTTGGTTATAGTTTTTATTGGCTGGGGGTTGGCTTGTTAAAAGTGTGAAACTTGGAACCTGAAAAGCAATGTGATGGGTGTTCCATATTAGTGGCATCTTATTATGTACTTATGAGAGGGGTAGATTGGTCTATGAACTCTAATGGGCATTGCTAACAAGTTAGTGAAACTTTGAGGATCAGAATATCGATTTATTTTGATGTTCATGAGTTTCTTCTGTAAAATGTTGTTCATAAGTATTATACATTGAAGGCTGCAAATGTTGTTTTATTTGTTTTTGCACTTTGGGTTGGGTGAAAATACTGTGATTTATAAGCTCAAACAATTCCATGTGCTTGTTTTTTTGACTTCAGAGAATGAATCTACTGATGATGAGGATACTGATGTGGAGGTAAGTAGTCGGGATGTGGGAGACAGGACTGTGAAAGTGAAGGTTCTGACATTTTCAGAAAATGTAGCTCAGTCTGAAGATGAAGAGAGTTAATTCATAATTTAGCTGAGCCAGTTGCTGCGGTGAGCTAGCTTCTTCTTTAGCTTGGAATCTTCTTATGTGCTTGTGTCTTTATTTATGGACATTATAATACGGTGCACATAAACTTTTTACTAGGTAATGGTAATGCATGTCATGTAAAAAGAGGATATTTATTCAAAGATGAAATCTCATTCTTTAATCCCCACCTTTTGGTTTGGGAACAGGGAGCATAAAATTCGCACAAAATATTTTTCAATATCTGAATATTGTTTGCCCATGTAACAATATTGTGTTGAACTCTTATTTGTAGGATTTTCATGATGCAAACTATGGTTGTTGAGAAGTCCAAAAAAACATGGGAGAAAGTCCAGACTCTGAATATTGAAAAGGACAATGGGTTGAAATTGAAATTCCTTAAGGCGCAGAACTGGTGGTTGTTTTGGGATTAAACCCATCTCACTCTAGAACTGATCTGTTTATGCTGTGTATGCTGAATATTTGCAATGGTAGGCTGAATGTATATATTTATCCAACTAATAAAAAAAGACCTTTAGAATATTTCCCTCTAAACCTGCAAGGAAATGCTCTATCATGTATTATGTTGATCTGTATATAACTGTAACAAAGACATTTCTTTAAAAGCTCATTGAAGTCACACTCTCTAGCTTGAATTTCAGCATTAAGTTACGTTATATTTTCTTCTCTATTCCCCTCCCCATTGATTTGTATTTGAAGAAATAGTTTCTCATGTAAAGGCCATAAGGCAAGCAATCCACTAAGCAATGTGTTCAAGAAACAAATGCTGTTAAAGCATAGGGATTTCCGAATGAGTTTAACAATGATTGCAGATATACTCTCGTGTAATGTCACTATAAAAATCATAAACACCTCACCATGCTTTCTTAACAGTATTTATCTCTTTTCTACCATGTGAAACAACTTCAATATGTTTCCAGACAAAAAGGTAGAAAATTACTTTCTGTTTTGTTTTTACCTTTCTAAACAGGTTTAGCCAAACATATTGAAAATGATATCAAATTAATATTTCATTAAAAAATCACTCTTTTTTTTTTTTTTCTAAAATAAGTTTAAACAAATGAACCCATTATAATATTGTAGGGGGTAGATTAATGGTTAAAAGGTTGTAAAAAATTATCATCAATTAATCAATGTTTAATAACTTAATGGTGAAAATTTCCCTTTTAGTCTATTATAACTCAAGGTATTAAATGTTGTATAGTAAATATTTAGGCCCTCTAACATTTTTTGATTTGAAGTCTAGATAATTTTGAATGTTTGATTCAGGGTTGATGATGGTAGAAGGGCAAAGTCAGCAATTGAAGAATATGAACTCATTTGTGCAGAAGTCAATTTCTAACAAAGAAGCTAAAACTTCAATGAACATACAGCACGTAACATCTAGATCTAGATTTAGATGAAGGCAACAACTAAGAAAAAATAGAAATCAAAGAAACCACAACCAAAAATGGAAAGAGGAAAAGGAGTGGTTGCAGCAGGTAGTAGACTTATACTTTAAATAAATTCTAATTACTATTATATGTAAACTGCAAAAGATAACTTATTAAACTAAATAAGTAGAGCTGGTTCACTGTGAACCTTTTTCCTTACTGGTCTGCGGGACAACTTACTTTTTTTTTTTTAAATATCAAAACTATTTTTTTTTAATTATAAGTAAGGTTCCTTTTATATACGCACACACACAAATTTTAATTAAAAAAATAAAAATAATTCTTTTGATAAAAAAAATGTAAATTTCAAAATATGTTAAAAGCAAATTTTATTTCACCCTACCATTTATGGACCTAATGTTAAGAGGTATGTAAACTACCTCAAGACTGAATGCTAATGAGCATTGTGAATGCTATAAGATGAAAGGTTTGTAGAACCAAAAAACTTTTCTTATTTTTTAATCAATAGCTTGGCATTACAAAATGGTTATTTTATTATTAGTATGTGACTGAATATTTGTGTTCTAAGTTCTTATTTAAGAGAACAATTAATGTAAATGAATAATTTTCTTAACAGGCTTAAATATGTGAACCAAGTGGGGCTATTAGGGAGGGACTCACATATCAATTAATTATAGAAATTTGAATATTGACTTTTGAGAATGGTTGAAAACTTAAACTGGGATGGAATACTATTCCAAACTTAAACTGGTTGAAAACTTAAATTTTTGCCAAAATTGAAATCCAAACATGTACTGGTATTAATTTTTAATTTTTATCATTAATTTTAGTTATTTGAGCATCAATATAGCTAACAAAATAAGAAAATAATTAAGAGAATAAAGTATTTAAATTGAGGAAATTAGATTATTTTAGTTGTAATTCAATTAAATATATTTATTATGTTCTATTGATAAAGTAGTTATACATGCACTTTAAATTTACATTTTTTATTTTTTAACTTTTAATGTATTATGAGTCGTGATGTTACTGCTTTTATATTGATCTTAAAAAAGTATCAAAACCCTTTGTAAAGATTAAAATCAGATATAATCATATTTGTAAAAGAATAAAACTATATTTGTGTTTTCTTAATATTATGTTTTCTCAATCAAACATGCAAGGTTGACAAATTTTCAATGAGCCCATGTACATGGAGATTTTTCATTAACCATTTGTTTCAACAGGTTTGAAACATACTAATCCTTGAGAACTGTCTAATGAATCATTGATGACTACAAATGAAGAAAAAGAATTATGTCATTCACTAGTCAATAATTAGTTAAAGAATGTTAATATGAAAAAAAATGTATACTTCTATCACCAATGTTGTGGAAAATTGGGGTGAGGAAAAGGAGAAGATCAAAAGACAACAAAGGCAAAAAATTTACATTAAATTGTAATTTCCTTGTTGGGCCATGTAATTCTGATTATAGTTTGGTACTGGCAAAGGATCTCCAAATGGATTGTGAGAACCTGGATTCTGCATCTGTTGTGAGAATTGGTTATGTGGTTGCTGCTGGTGAGGGACCATCATCATGTTGTGTTGTTGTGGCTGTTGTTGGTACATCATTTGTTGCTGTTGGAACATCATTTGTTGCTGTTGTTGTTGTTGAGCCATCAGTGCCATTTGCACATTGGGTGGGGGTGCTATGTTGCTGGACATTGCAAATGGATCTTGTTGGTTATAATGATCAAAAGGGTTGTGTACTTCCATGGTTCCCCCATGTCCATAACCTGCATTTTGGAGTTGAAGTTGTCTCCTGGCAGTTTCATCTTCATACAGACTGTCCAATAATAGGTTATCAAAACCACCGGCCTGGCTTAATAGTAAAAGAACTGTGTTAATATTTTCTGCATCATGACTTGTAAGGTTTTATAACCTATAAAGCCAAGGATAATGTTTCATTCCTATTTCTACTGTGTTTCCTGTTTCTGAAAGTTTTTCTGATACAAACTTTCAGAAGCAAAACCAAGATGAAAATAAATGAAGAGGGAAAGGTGAATAATTGATTTTACTTTAGTACAGAAACAAACCATTTTGCGCTCTGTGGCTTGACTAGTATGGTTACTAGGTTTTGTAACTAATGAAAGTTCCCAACCAGTTGTCCCATCAATGTTACTCAAAGCAAGATTGTTTGGATTACTTCCTACACAAACTTGAAACTTTTAGAAATCAAGAAAGTCAAACAAATACAGTTTAAGTAATTATGTGCATATTTAAAGTTTCTTAGGTTTAAGTCCTATTATAGTGTATGTGAATAAGGGAAAGAGAAATACTACAAGCATCCTCATGGATATTAGACAAAATTATATTGTGAAAATCACATTGCTAAGATAATCTTCTAAAACAAGTGTCTATCATCTTCTATCAACTTCATGTGGAAAAATTGAAAACATAACTCTTTTTTGGATTCCCAAAATTGCATATCAAAATGTAAATATGAACTTGTCCTAGAGAATCTCAACAAGCATTGCATGATTGTTGAAATGTAGATGTCTGAAACTTAAAAATATTGGTATGCATCAATGAAGCAAAGTGCAATCGCTTATGTGAAATATTCTATATTTTTCAATCAGTTACTTTAGTCCTTACCACCAGGTTGTACAATTGCAAGAGCCATAGCATTGTTTTCCTCCAGTTCCATAGCTTTTTGATTTATTTCATTAAGTCCCTACAAAGGTGGACAAGTGTTATTCATTCCATCAAGTGAAACATCACAAGCATCCACACAAAACATTATTTTATGATGAAACACATACCAACAAATCATCTGTACCATCATCAGTTGATATCAAAGGAGGAGGCTCAACCGCCACCTCCTCCTCCTCCTTGGAAGGTACTTCTTCCTCTGCTACCGAATCTTCCTCGTTGACCTCCTCATACTGTTCTTCATTTTCTTGAGGCTCTTCAGTTTCATTGGATTCTGAATCTTCTTTAGATGATTCATCATGTTCTTGGTATTCCTGATGTTGAATAACATTTATTACATTGCAAGTATAAGTAGTTTCATAGTGAAAGCATTAGAGCAAGTTTTTTATGAAAAAATGATCACTTTTTTCCGTTGTATCAGTTTCTCTATGATGAAACCTGAATAGGGTAGTGTTATGTGAGAAGTTGCAGAAACAATAAATAATGACATTGGTACAATTTTTTTAAGTATAATTCTGAGGATACATTGTGAAACAGGTTTTGGAAAAGAGATAAAAAAATACTTTGGAAGCCAATGCAGAATAAATTAATATCTCTAACTTGTTTAATTAGCAAATATGTTTAAGAGTTTGCATTTTTGCAAGTTATAAACATAATATATAATACATTTAAGGTCTGTTTAGCTCCTGCTCCTTGAAGAAATGGCTTAAGCCTCATTTGCCATAATGGATTAGACTCACAGGCTTTATTATTATGTTAGAAAGAGATCCTATCAGTTCATTGAAATTCACATACTAACATAAGAATATGTATGACATACACGTTTATTCCTAAGGAACTTGTAGATGATTTTTTCTTACCAATCTCTTGTTAACATATCCTGTTTGAGGTGCTTCTCTAATGTATTCTTCCATAGTTGCAAGGAAAGAGGGAGGTGGCTGTTCATTATATAGTAAAAAAAATTGTTAGATTCCTCCTTTCATAATATCACATATGGTTTACTCTAACAAACAAAAAGAACCTGTCTCAGTGTTGGAAACTGGAAATTCCTGGCAAGTTCCAAGCCCTTGCAATATTCATAGAAGTCAGCAAGATTCTCAGCCTGCATAATGTTCATAAGAAAACATCAACACCTTATAAAGCATAAAGCTTGATGCATATTGGACATCAATTAACATGTGTTAGAAATAGTATTATTGTAAACCTGTTGACCAGCTCTTTTATAAATGTTTAGAGCCTTCACTGCGTCATGCCTTGTCATATCGAAGAACTATAATTTTCACTAGTTAGTGTGATTTGAATATCAAATAAAATTATCAAATGGTAAATTAAAGCATGCTAGAAACTACCATATCCACGAGATTGATGATTCCATCATTGAGTGCACAATATATTTTGAAACTTTCTTTCAAAACCTACATGACATTGCCAAAAACCAAAAGTAAATGACAAAATGAGACACAAGTAAAAGATGCACTGAAAAATAATCAAATTTCATTTTCTTTCATGAAGTTAAATGATGTGTTGAAGATGAATTAGGCTCCCATGATAATGTATTAGATATAACTGATACTACTGCGAAACCAGAAAAGTAGTGCCTGGTTTTCCTATACAACTTCTCTATTTTATCTTGTTTAAGCGTTATACAAAATATCTTTCTTCTCTTGTTTTCTCTTTTCATAACATGGTATCAAGAACTTTGTGATTTTGACCTGGCTTCCACATTTCTCTCTTCCACTGATTATGTTCTTGATATCAAGAAATATGTTGATTTGTTAGCAGCCATTGGTTCTCTCATCTCAAATGATGATCGTGTTGAAGCCACTTTAGAGGGTCTGCTTGAGGAATTTGATGATTTTATCACTGCAATCTTATCTAGTTTGGACCCTTATACTGTTGAGGAGGTTGAAGCTTTGCTTCTTTCACAAGAGGAACAATTTGACAAGCACATAGTCTCTGCTAATACTCCCATTGAAGCTAATCTTGTTTCTGGAAATCAATCTCATAAGTCCAATTTTGGTGGTTATGCTCAGAAGTTTCATCGAAATATGTCTTGGAATTCTTTCTCTCATAAATTTTCTAAATTTTTTTAGTCCAAACAATATAATAAACCTAATATGATCAATTCATATTCTTCTACTAAAAGATCACAGTGCCAGATTTGTGGAAAATTTGGTCATATTGCTATTTACTGTTGGCATAGATATGGCATTGATGCTCAATCTAATGCTTTTGCAAATCATTCTCAGTTCTTTAATGCAGATACTATTGATATTACCTCATCTATTCTTAGAACACCTTCCGCTATGGTATCCAGATAGTGGAGCTACTCATCACATTACAAATGATTCCAGTAATCTTTCTCACAAAGTTTCCACATTGGCAATGACACAGTCAAAATAGGTAATGGTACATGTATAAGATTCAAAATGTTTGGTTTGCTTTCTGTTCTTTGCCTTATCATAATTCGCCTCTCCTTCTGAACAATATGTTGCTTGTTCCTATACCATCACCAAGAATCTCTTGAGTGTTTCCAAGTTTGCTCAAGATAATAATGTCTATTTTTGAATTCTGTATTAAACAGAAGCTTAATACAGGAGCATAACTGTTGTGTTAACTGAAATAACATGGTTTTGTTCTCTTCTACATCTTCCAGAAAGACTTCAAATTGTTGATATTCTTACCAAACTCTTGTCTCAATCTTCTTTTAAAATATTGCTAAACCCACTATAAATTCACGGGGGATGATAATGTATTAGATATAACTAACACAACTGTACAACCAGAAAATTAGTGCCTCTGGTTTTCCTATATAACTTCTCTGTTTTCTCTTGTTTGAGCGTATAGGAGATACAAAGTAATAATTTCATTGCGTAGTTCACCAAATCACCGTGAACTTCTTTTATGAGTGGAAGTCATTTGTTCAATGAATTCAATTCAAGGGTAACATTATCTAATAGCAAGAATCATGCAAATATGAATTTAGACAAAACTTAGATGCAAATCCCTCAGTTACAGTTTCACTTTGATAATTCCTGTAATCAAGATTGACATTAAAGATCAGTCTAAGTTAATAACATAAAAAACACCTAATTAAACCAATTAAATTGTCCATATAATTCTAATAGCTCCTTGCTGACAGATAGTAGTTCAACTATGAATACCATGATCACAGGTAAAGGTATCCATAACTAATCACGTTATTGCACCTAATCATTTTCTGAGATGATACTCAAATTGCTATTATGCTGAGAGTGCAAATACTGAACAACAAAATGCATACCAGGGCCAACGCATACTGCACTAGATAGTTGCTATAAGAGCATCCTTCAGGCTGCAACATATTAAAGAAAATTCAATGGTAAGGAAAGTGTTTTAACAAATTTAAGTCATCAACTATGAAATTTCCCATTAGTTCATACCTGACAAGCAATAAGGCGATATAGGAGTTGTTGCAGTGCAGGTAACTGCCCTAACAGCTCCTCACCAGTCAACGATCGAGTTCTACTGTGTGCCTGTCAAAGTAGAAAAAGTCAATAGTATTCTGAACATAGAAATATGATGCTTGAAAAATAAACTTGAGTGTGAACAAGACAAGGAAAAGCACACACTTTAGTTGCAGTTGGTGATGCTTTTGTTAAACGTTCTGATTCTATATCATATTTAAGCACTCTAAAGCATTCAAGTCTTTCTTCCAAAAATAGTGCATAGGTTCGAACCCATGCAGAACAATCCCAAGCTACAAGGATAAGTTGAATTGGTCATGTAGTGTAAAAATATTGAATGAGAAAGAAAAGGGCCAAGATGTTCAAAATAGTTGCAACAAATTAAGTAATCTGCATAACTAATTAATTTACCAAGAGGGCTTGAATCATCTTTGAAATTGGATATTTGGAGAATATGTCCCCTGCGTGAGTAGTTAAGAATCTCTTCTCTAAAGGTAGGATCACCCTCTCTTAAAGTCCTATGAATGACTATTAATGCCTTTATGGCAACCTGTGATTCATTCAATTACATGTGAATTTTATGCAATCATGAAAATTTAGTTTTACTCTATGATAATTGATGAACACATCATAAGTCATTAGTTTTACAATATATATCATTCATTCTTTTATTCTTCCTTTTTTTCATTACTTTTTTCCTAGTATATGTACATAAAGAGAAAAAAAATATAACAAAATCATTAACTAAACTGTTCCAATACTTATTACCATGTCATATCTGAAAAATAAGTTCTTAAGATGATTTAGTTCACAGCGATTTCAAAAGACAATATATGAGTATCAATAAAAGGATTTACTATCCAGCTTCGTGTTTTGGAAAGTCTCTTAGAAAGTTTATGAATGCAGTATGACACATCTGCTCGTGGCTGGTGTGCTGATGTTGCATAAAATATTTCTGCAAACAATTTAAGGAATATTATATATAAGAGAAGAATGTGAAAGGAATATTTGTGCAAGGAAAATAAAAAAACATAAATCGATGAATAGAAGCAAGAGATTACGTAAATTAAACAAGTTTCATGATATTATCAAAATGTAAAAACATCATCTGCATAATTGAACAGAAATTGTAAATTGTATGTTAACATATATATACTTCGAACATGACGTTCCTTGGGAGGGTATTCCACATGATTGGTAGCCTTTACAATTGCAATATCCAACTCCTTTATAAACAAAATGAAACAGAATCAATCTATGCATTAAAATTTCAAAAGAATAAGAAAATACGTGTGCATGCATGCATGCATGCATGCATTTTTACGTGGAATATAATGAAGAAATGATATATGATATGACCTTGTATTCGCTATTGACTTTGGCAAGGCCAACCTTGGTAGAGTCCTTGAGAGCTCCATATGCTTTTCTGAAGCTCTGAAACGTTCCCATTATTCATTAAAAATGGTTCAGTTTTATGGTTTGGATGAAGGAAAGAGAAAAAACAAAGAGAAGAATGAAGGATGTCCTTGTTTTGTTCTTTGTTCGTTTTATCTCTGAGAAGGGTATTTTGGTACTTTGAATTGCGTTAGGCTTAACTAATTTATGACAGTTGGGTTACTTCTGACGAAAATTTCTGCAGAATCGGTTGGTTGAATTTTCAAGAATAGAAAAAGTCGAGTTCTCTTTTTGTTGGTAGGTTCACTTTCATTTGTGTGGTGTGTTCAACTTATTCAGAATATTGCCATGCTGCTTCAAATAATAACAATTAATATGAATTCTAAATGTTAAATGACACAACATTTTTCATGAATAAATATTTAATTTAAACCTTTTCTTTTTTATTCAGCAATGATTATTGAACACCCTCAATTCCTACCACAAACCTTAATTTAATTCATAATTTTTTTGAATGTGTTTTCTATTACTAATTTTTATTTTGTATCCAATTTTTTTTTATAAATTTTCAATTGAACTATATTGGATTCAACTCACGTTATCATTACCTCTTATTCTTATCTCGTTAAAAAGGTAAAAAAGCATAATCAAGTTTTGAATTTCTCATCACATTTTCAAATTGAGTTCTTATTAAAAAACATATTGATCTATTAAATTTTAAAATTTTTATATTTATCAATTAAGTCCAATCATAAACATAATTTAATCATATTTATAAGCCTTAATATGATTTTCTTGAATCGTAATCAATAATAAATTAAGTTTTTAATTATGACTTATTTAATTGAATTTTGTCAACACCCGATTTCGTCCGGGTAAATAATAATAAATTCAAAAATAATAAATTAAAAAAATGTTTTTTAGGAATTATTATAAAATAAATAATATTTGATTAGTTTAGATATTTATAAAAAGATATAAAAAAAAAAGAAGTTAAATTTAATCAATTAAGCATTTTTTTAAAATAAAAATAAAAAAAGAAAATAAAAAATAATAATAAAATAAAATAAAAACGAAAATAAAAAAAAAAG
>Ga0099824_1004875_pt1 | contig 19144 bp, 9 predicted proteins | sample SiratrowhiteBW_FD_76837 | JGI IMG/M metagenome (GOLD analysis project Ga0099824, IMG submission 76837) | Root nodule microbial communities of legume samples collected from California, USA - Siratro white BW | ecosystem: Host-associated > Plants > Roots > Nodule | place: USA: California... | reverse complement strand
TTTTAAATTATTTTTAAGTTTTTTTTTTTTTTTTTAGTAAAAATTTTTTTTTTTGTTGTTTGTTTTTTTTTTTTTTTTTTTTTTGATTAGGGTTGATGGGGTTTGTGTTGGGTTTTTTTTTTTTTTGGTTTTTTTGTTTTTTTTTTTTTTTTTATTTTAATTTGATTGGTTTTTTTTTTTTTTTGTTTTTTTTTTCTTTTTTTTTTTTTTTTTTTTTTTTTGGTTGTGTGGAGATCTGCAGAGATATGTGGCTTTGAAGGTTCAGAAGAGTGCTCAGCACTACACTGAGGCGGCCATGGATGAGATAACGATTTTGCAACAGATTGCGGAGGGAGACCCTGACGATAAGAAATGTGTGGTGAAGCTTTTGGACCATTTCAAGCATTCTGGTCCCAACGGGCAGCATGTCTGCATGGTGTTTGAGTACCTTGGGGACAATCTTTTGACGCTTATTAAGTACTCGGATTACCGCGGGTTGTCTATTGCCATGGTTAAGGAGATTTGCTTTCACATTCTGGTTGGATTGGATTACTTGCACAAACAGCTTTCCATCATACATACTGACTTGAAGCCTGAAAACATCCTGCTTTTGTCGATGATTGATCCATCTAAGGATCCTAGGAAGTCTGGGGCGCAGCTTATTCTTCCTAATAGTAAAGATAAGATTGTGCTGGAGTCGACAGGTGTGAAAGATACGAAGATGTTGAATGGGGATTTGGTTAAGAATCACAAGAAGAAGATTAAGAGAAAAGCTAAACAAGCTGCCCATGGTTGTTTTGAGAAGGAAGCTTCTGAAGGAGTTGAGGGTAATCCTGAAACTTCTGGGGCTGTGGAGTCGTCACCTAATGCGAGTTCTGCAAGAGAACGGGCTTCCAGTTCTGCAGGAACTAGCAGGTTATCGGATGCTGATGGAACAAAGTTGAAAGACCAGGGTAACAAAAGAGGAAGCCGATCAATGAGACAGAAGCTGCTGGCATCAGTTGATCTCAAGTGCAAGTTAGTGGACTTTGGCAATGCCTGCTGGACATATAAACAGTTTACTAATGATATCCAGACAAGACAGTATCGGTGCCCAGAGGTGATCCTTGGGTCAAAATATTCTACGTCTGCAGATCTTTGGTCCTTTGCTTGCATTTGTTTTGAGCTTGCAACTGGAGATGTGTTATTTGATCCTCACAGTGGTGACAACTTTGATAGGGATGAGGTATGTGTATTTTGTTTACTTATTTGTATGTTCTACCTGATCATTCTAATGAGATTGCCGTCCGTACCAGTTGTGGGATTCAACCTATGTATTTTTGGTTTGCATACCCCCCTCCCCAAAATAGTGAGAAAGAAGTTTGTTTGCAATGTTTAGACATAAACTTTGGGTGATTGAAAACTGCAGACTAGATAAAACATATGCTAGTATGGTAAGGTACATTTGATAGGGGCTGAATCAGATCTATTAAAATCCGGCATTGTTCATGAAATGGGATGTAGGAATTTTATGGTATTATTCATGTTGATGAACTTCACGACTCCTGTATTTTTGGTTTAAATATGTTTTTTGGTCTTTGTAAATATGGACAAATTTGTTTTTGGCCCTCAATTTTTTTATTGCATTTGATCCTCGTAAGTATTAAAATGGTCCTTGTCACTGACTAGTAGTAACATGATATGCATTTAGTCATGGCATGTTAGCAGCCATCCTAAGATGGCATGCAATGTGTGTTGAAAGCTTCCTTAACTGTGGTCACCCTTATCTTGCCTTAATTGTGGCTTATCAGAGTTTGTTGTTAGTGTTTTAGAAAAGGGCTAATTAGAAAGGCTAAGTTAAGCGCTGTAATGTACAATCACCGGGACGTTGACTCTCAATGGATTGAAATCCTACATTGACTAGATATATGACCTTTGTAGTCCTTATAAACCTTGCGCAGTATTCACCTTACAAGTAAATTTTGTGAGGTTGATTTAGGCCCTTAACCCAAATTTTGAGATAAGATCAAAACCTATTCTAGATCCACTGATTGGCCACTACTTGCCACATTTTATGCCCATGGCCCTGGGCATTAATCAAAACAAAGTCTTATCCCACTAGGAAAACTCATGTCAATCAAAATTAACAAAAGTAATTTGAAGGATGATAACCAAATTTAGCCATATTTACATGGAGTATATTTGACCCTTTCATGTTTCCAACTTGTTCATTTCCTTGGTTGAAGGGATTAAATATATGGACTTTTTCAAGTCCAAATTGTTGAAGGTGTTTTGAATCCTAACGCAAAATTACTTAATGTGAATCATCATCATTCACAGCTGAAGTCAATTAATCTGAAATATAAGCTCAAATATCATTGAAGCCATAAATTGGATCATTGACTGAAGTAATAAAACCCCTTTGCTAATAAACCATTTTTTTTAATTTACCATTAACCAAAGCACAAAATTTTAACTTGTGGAATGATACAATTATAGCCCCAAGTCGGCATCAAAACCATTTATGGAGCTGAATGAGTGCAAGTGCAACACTTTATCTTAATTTTTGTGTAACATCCAGTATATCATTAATTTAAAAAGGCAAGGTCTTTATGCTCAATATGTGCAGCATCCCATATCCTATTCACGATGTTAGCTCTGTACCTTTCCTTGTCCATATGGTAGTGGCTGTTGAGGGCCTGATATGTATGTTCCAGCTCTCATAACTGCTATTGGGATCACTGTTCTTGGTGAGCCTTGACTGGAACATAAACTGACTAGCTCAAATATTATATGCGAATGATCAGTCTTGGTAGATGTTTTTTTTGTTTATATATTAACTATATACTAAGGTTTTTGTTTTGTCACAAACAAACAATTTTATAAGAGAGGATAAGGTGTGTCTTCTAAAATATAGAGAAACTTGAATGGAAACAAATTTCACAAAAAAATTGCACTGTCTTACTAGGCACTATAGGGTTAGGAATGTAAGCATTGGGAAAAAGGTTGGGGTAGCGCATTGTGGAAAAGATGGTAGAATCTTGTCTTATTAGTTGGTTTGGGCATTTGTGGAGAGATTTGTAAAAGGAGACTAGATAGATGGAGGGTAGGGCAGGCATTAGAAGTAGCGGAAGACTGAAAAACTATAGGCAAAACAATTAAAGAGTATGTAGAAGTCAATAATTTGCTGTTAGACATGGGTGTGTTTGGGTAAGCATAATTTTAGTGCTTACTGAATAAGTTCTTATCATAAGTTGGTTTTATAAAAGAGGAAATGGGGTTAACCTTTTTCTTATGCAAGTTATAAGTTGTGTTCATAAGCTATGTCGAAGAGCTTTCTAAAATAAGCTGAATGGGTATGTCATAAGCTATTTTCATAAGTTTTTCCAAATACTTATCAAGTGTCTGTATCATAATATAAGCCCAAATAAGTTATAAATAAGCTATTCTAAACACATCCATAATTTATGATAGAATATGATGACATCATTTGATACCCTTTTTAGTCAACCCTAGGACAAGGCTTGGCTATTGTTTTTGTCATAGTTATCTAGTCTTGTTGAATTATTAATAGAAAGTAAATGCAGTTGCAAAGACCATGGGTTTAACATTAAATAAAACTCAAATCCAAATTCCGTCATTAAGGTACTTCAACTCTTCAATATCCTTTTCATGAGTTTGGTTTGCCACTGAACACAAATACACTGGAAAGGAAGAACTTATTTGTGTTCCCAGAAATGTAGCCTGAGTCGATCACATCTTAGTAGTGAAATAGAGTCAAATAAAATGCCTTGTTCCCGAGCATCTTATTATCGCTGAGATGGAAGGTCTTTTCAACAGCATTCACGGATGTAAATAATTGTAATAAAATCTGGTTGCTAGTTTATTGTGGTTTGTGTTTTCATGTATGCTTTTGCAGAAACTGAGTTAGATATTTTAAATATATCATTAACACCAATTAGTTGTCATAATTTCATCAGTTAAATCGTTTATTGCTTTACAACTTGCTACCAAAATAACCCATGTTTTGCAATGATTGTCGTATATGATTTTTCGAGTAAAATATCTATTTTTAATTACTACCAAAATAACCCATGTTTTGCAGTGATTGTAGTATAAAATTTTCCGAGTTAAATATCTGTATTTAAGAATGCTTTTTTCTGCCTTGCTTTTGTCCTCCTTGTTCCTTGCAACTTTTCTTTCCATAGTAATTATCATGGTTATCAAAATTGCAAGTCAACTTGTAAACTCATCCGAGTATACCTTCTCACACCCTTGAACGTAGTTAACTTGCACGTATAATTGTTTTAGTAGACTTGAACAAACTTGCTCAAACTCTTATTAAAATTGTGAGTTTAGAGTTCAATCTATGAGCACTGTTGGACATTAAAAAAAAGCTTAAAACGACACTGGATTTCTTTGTTTCAAGGTCATGATTTATGCAAGATGCACCTAGGTAATCATTCCATGGTTCACTTGTTCTCTTTTCCAATCTTCTTTCTCTATTGGGTGTTGATGTTGTGTTCTCCTATCGCGAAAACAAATCTGCCTTGGTGTCTTTTTCAGCTCTGCTCTGTTTTTGTTTTGATGTTCTCTTTTGATTTGTTCTGGACACCTTGACGATCTCACCACTCTCCTATTTCCTTTCTCTTGTCCGTTTCATAGATAGGGATAGCACAAGCTACAGATTAGCGGGTTGTATCATATTGGGGTTTTAGGTCTTTTTACTGCTCTCTTGATATTTTGGAGTGTGGTCCTCAATTTAAGTCTAACAGCTTCTTATGTAAAGCATAATACATAATATAATATAATATAATCAACTAAAGTAATGATAAAAGGATAATAATGCTAGGAAGTCATGTATAGTTAAACTCTGATCAGTGTCATTGATGGCAGATTGTGGTGGCTGGCCAAAAGTCTACCCTATAAATATGATAGATAGTGTTGTAACATTTGGTGGAAGCATGACTTTTATAAATAGGGGATTGTTGGAATAAAATTATCCTAATATCTATATAGTTATTAGGAAAAATATCCCTAGTATATACACATTCATTTCAGCTGATTTTTATTTCCTTTTTTAAGAGTGTAATTGTTACAAATAGAGGAGTTTGTTAGGCCTAATGTGTCACCCGCTATCGAGTTCCTCCCTAGTCCATGCTTGAGATGTCCAATCCTTGATGTGAGGAGATGTGTTGAAGATCCTGCATTGACTAGAAATAGAGTCAAATTTACAAATATAAGTGGGTTGTAAATCTTATCTTACCAAGTTGGTTTTTTTGAGGTTGAGTTAGACGATGTTGTTGGTGCCATGGATCATTGTATACATCATTGTAATTGGATTGTGGAGAGAGAAAAACATAGATGGAGCAATGTGGGATATTGTGTATCCATTGGAGAGAATATTGTCTCCGAGCAAGAAACAAAATGTTGTTGCTAGATCAAGTTCAGTAGTTGAATATGGATCTATGGCTTTGGCTACTTGTAAACTGGTGTGGATTAAACAACCCCTTCGCGAGTTGAAATTTTGTGAAGTTGAGCAGGTGAAGTTGTATTGTGATAATAAGGAAACCCTTCATATTGCTTCCAATCTTATGTTTCATGAAAAAAGGACCAAACACATAAAGATCAATTGTTATTTTATCATGGAGAAGCTGCTGTCCAAGGAATTGTGTACTCAATTTATCTGCTCTAAATACCAGCTTGTAGACATTCTCACTATGTCCTTGAGAGGGCCTAAAATTAAATTTATATGTTACAAACTTGCTACATACAATTTATATGTTCTAGCGAGAGGGGTAGTGTGAAAGCTATGTTTGTTATAGTAGTGTACAACTTGCATAAAGCTGTTTTCGGGTGTACCTATCTTTAGGATAAGGAACATAGATTAAACGGACTTTCATCACATTTAAATTCAAGTGTTTCTTTGACAAGACAGCAAAATGTATCTTCCAAATTATGGAGAATAATTTATGTAGCCATACTTTTACATTTCAATTTGATTTGCAAGTCACCCTTCTAGAGTCAAAATGGTGCATTTTGAAAATTAATCCGTGATGGATTGCATTTAGTCATGATGCTTATTTTGAGTAAGCATAAAATAAAATTATGTGCATTTTGTGTTTATGACAACCATGCTTGGTAACATTCTTTCCTAACCAGGAATTTGTGTGCTTTCTGTTTGTTGACGTGAACTAGACGTTAGGTAAAGTTAAATCTAGGAGGTCACATTCTTATATAAAAGCGTCAAGGCCTCTCATAGTAGGACTAACCTCATCACCTATTAATTTTTCATATGAAATTTCAAAGCATTGAAATAACCCGAGAAAAAAAAAAATATACAAAACTTAGATCCTTTCAAAGAAGAGAGCTTGGCCCAAGCATTTGTATGACCATTTCTTGTACGTAGTAAACCACCTATGTCCCCTTCCTATAATATCAAGACGAACTGTAATTGGGACATGGAGAGAGTCAACCTTTATAGGTACTCTAGTGATTTGCTTTAGATCAATACAAAGTAAGCTGTCTGGTGAAGACACATGAATGCTTTTTATTTTATGTTAAATCTCTAACATGCCCCAAATGTATAAGATATTTGTGCTTTAAGCATGTTTCATACACAAACCAGCATGGAATAGAGCTTAGCCTCGTGGGTTGTGGCACTGTGTCCATATTCCTTTTGTACATTGTCTAGACAGGTTTAACTTTTTTAGCTTGCCTAATCATTTAGGCAAAAATTCTATAAAAGAATATATTATTAGGCAAATTGATTGATTCAGGCAGATTGTCTTCCTTTTGGTGAAACAGTTCGGTTCGCGCGCTGTTTACTTATGCAACTTCTTGGATCTGCTTATCTTTCCGAGGACTATATAGTAATTTGCTTTGTTTGGGAGTGATTTGTTAAATCTTTATATTATGTTAGTTTATTTTCAGTGTTGCTGACGTTTTGAAATAATTTTTACTTGCATTTGCGCTCCGTTTTTTATGTGTAATATTCTTATTGTATCTCAGGACCACTTAGCATTAATGATGGAACTTCTTGGAATGATGCCACGTAAGGTAACAATATTGTTCTATCCATTTTTTGGGTCTTAACCATTATGGTTCATTGGTTCATGATTAACTTGAGTGTGCGAATTATAATTCTCAGATAGCACTAGGGGGGCGTTATTCCCGTGATTTCTTTAATAGATATGGTGATTTAAGGCACATCCGGCGGTTGCGATTCTGGCCCTTGAATAAAGTCCTCATGGAGAAGTATGATTTCAGTGAGAGAGATGCAAATGATTTGACGGACTTTTTGGCTCCTATCCTTGATTTTGTTCCTGAAAAGCGGCCTACAGCTGGTCAGTGCCTTCTGCATCCTTGGATCAATGTAGGTCCACGTCTTTTGGAGCCATCTGTGCCTTCTAATCACAACCCAGCTGCTGAAACTGCTGTTTTGGATCAGAAGAAAAAGGAAAAAGATGAGAGGGAGGCCATGGAGGCAGGAGTGGGAAATATTGTTATCAATTCAGATTCTAAATTACTGATGCAATCACCATCAAAGAAAGCCTTCCAAGCCACCCAGCAGTAGTTGATCTGGCAAGAGCTCTTTCCTGTGTTACTGTTTCTATGTTCTAATGCGTGCCCCTACATCGTTTCTCTCAATTGTTGGTGCCCATGGGAATTGTGTTTGGGGCATGTTCATTTCATGGGTTTGGATGGGGTAGGAAATTCAGGTGCCAGCTAAATCCTTTCAAGTCTTTCACATTGCATACGACAGCTCTCACTACTAAGAATACCGTTGTCATATACCCCCTGCCTTGTTTCTCATGCATATGATAGGTCATAGATGAGCCTGTCAACTGGTTACATTGACTTGTTTGTGATTATCATGTACTCTTGTGCTTAATGATATTCTTGATATTAAAACAATATAGACATTTTCAGGAATTTCATTAACTAATTTTTAATTTTATAGTAACAGGAATGTTGAAAGACAAGGAGTAAACAATTTAGTTGAAATCAAGAGTGGATTTGGTTCTTGTATTTTTATTAATTTGGGACCGATGGGAAGGGAAATTAGTCTCATACAGAGGTTACGCTTTCACATGTGGTAGTAATGAAGAACTTGCAAAGAAGGAACGCCAAGTTAACTAAATTTTGTTGTTTTTTGGTTGTGCCAGTTAAACCAATTTCATAGATTGAACTTTTTTTTAGTTTTGGTTTCTAGATTACTTGTGAGATTTAATTTTTTTTATTATTATTTCTTATGTATGAATCGAGTTTTAGGATTAGGTTTCAAGTAAGTGTCTTCTTTTTTGTAAACACCACCCCGCCCCCCTTCTCTTCACATGCATGTGTGTGTTGAGTTTTTATTAATTTTTTTTGTTTATTAGGTATTTAAATTTTTTATATTTTTTTTAATTAAGTTCGTATTGTTTAATTTTTTCCTTAACGGAGTGACATGATTGTTATCTTGATGTCATCTTGTTTGTTTTCACGTGTTAAGAAGTGTTAAGAAATGTGAAATTTTGTATTGTTATGTGAAATTTTGTATTGTTGTTAATATAAAATAATAATTAATTTTTATTGTTTTAATTGAAAATATGTTAGATAACGAGATCTTCCTGTTTTCTTATGATTTTCACGTCATTACCTACAATGATGAAGGAATTGTCACCGTCACTATTATTAATGAAGGTGAAAATGAAATTTGACCGGATCTCAATTGAAAATATTTAAATTTATAAAAGTCTTAAAACTTAATTAAGTTATATATATACATATACACATTAATAAATAAGTAGAACACTCTAAGTAAAATGCACTATATTTTCTCCATCTTATTTATTCAAATTGATATCAGGAGCCTCGATTATTTTTGTCCATTATCTTTGGAAATCATTGTCATCGATTTTGTTTTGACAAAGTAAGGATTAAATGAATCTCGAGGGATGCGTTGCTCGTCACTAGCTCCTCTTCAGGTGTGTGACTCCTATGTATTGTCTTCTCAATGTTGGAATCACAACGAACCATCATCATTCGTCTTGAAACGTTTTTTGGGCATGTTTATATCCTTGTCCTTCTAGTTCATTGGTTATAGTTCATAGCTATAATTTGTTTGTGGTTGTCTTTGGAATGACTTTTACTTTTCCTACTGGACAAAATATTATCTTCGTTTGCATATTTTTAGTTATGGTTCCTTGGTCAAGGGTACCTTGACCAATTGGAGAAGGATGTCATTGTTCTTAAAGAAATTGGACTTTCAATTATATGTTATTTTATGGCAATTAGTTGAGTAGGATGTCTTAAAAATTTTAAGATTATTTAAGACATGTTCTTTCTTTTGGAAAAAGGTGCCCGATGTTCTTGCTAGTAACATTCAACATCTTTTTTTGATGCAACTCAAATAGTAACCTCTCTTATACATACCAATGAAGTAAGATGATCCTAAGTTAAAGAAGCCTACACTCAAATTTTAGCTAATGATCAAAATCCTTCATGGATAGCTTAGTCAGTAGACTTCGTTGGGTGTTAAAAGATGAAAATTCGGCTAATGTTATTAAGAACTAGCAACTATAGCACCATGAGGAAGGGATGGAGGTCGTAACTACTAAGGAGGACATGACGGCCAAAGTGGGCATCCTCAATGCTCATATTATAAGATATTATAAGAGAACGGGTCATATCCAAGAAAGATGTTATTTCTTGCATGGTTTTCTAATCTAAATCTAAAAATTTAGAATCTAAAATTTCTAATGAAGAGTGTCAAGAATTTTTTAGATACTAATATGAAAAATCAATCAATCATAATACAATTCTTTTCAAGGTCAAGTATGTCAAATGAATGCATTTCTCAATTTATGAAATAAGTATATTTAAATAATGAATAAACATATTCAATTACAAGTTAATGTGAGATGAAATACAATTTGATTTACAATCTATCATTTAAAAACTAGGTATAGACTGGCTAGTCTCCTTGCATCTGCATTTAGACAAGTGTTAATATAATCATAAATCTATCAAAGCATATAAAATATCTATAAGATTTATTATCATTAAAACTTGAATGCTCATAAGGTTTATTGTTAGACAGTAAAATGGAGTGTTGAACTTGTGCGGTTTAAACTACCCTTTAAGAGTTCAAATTTTGTAAAAATGAATAAATGAAGATATATTTCTACATATTATCTTCATTCCAGTATTGTATGAAAAAACTAAATATATAAATATTGATTTTTAATTTATTAGAGAAAGATTATTGTCCAAAATCTTATTATTGAGTTTGTCCGTTTTAATTATTAATTAAAAAATATTCTAACTAAATTCGAAGACAACATAAGATTTATTTTATATGTTTTAAGCTTGGTGCATATTAACTATAGCTCAATTTGAGAAGAAGTATTGAATATAATATTATTTTTTGTATGAATCCAGTTGTACGATTAGGATTTCAAATAAGTATCTTGACTCTTTATATATATATATCAATGAAAAAGGTAAAACGTAGTTGGGTCTGCAAAGCATAACATGCTCCTACTTCAGAATAAAAACCAATCACGAAAAAAGCCAAATCCGGGAGGGTACCTTTTCCTTCGTTTATGGCAAGTGTTTTGACAGTTCCGTTATTTTACAAAAGTTAAAACCATTTATTATAAGTTATATGATGTATCTTTATTTTTATTTTAATTTCAATCTTTATCGTACACACATTTTAAAAATGCACCCGCGATTAAAAGATATTTTTTTTCTGTTCATGTCACACACATATGCTGACGTAGTGAAAAACATCCCTTAAGATGAAGAGAGAGAAAAATTAAAAATTCAAATAATTCGTAATGATAAGAGGAAAAAATAGAAAAAGGATAAAAACAATACTGTGATGTATATGAATACCATTATTGGTGCTAAATAATAATGATTAATCAAGTGAAAGAGGTTGCCGATCTTGACACGAATGAGTCTTTTATTGTGGTTTTCTGAAATGTTTTTCTTTGATCAATTACCCTTCCTTTATTCTCAAAACCTGTGGCTAAAAATAAACTCCCAACAATCATCATTCATAATTCAAATATTGTCTTGAGAAATTTGTTTACGCCTCTGGGTTTCTTTCTAAAGTTAAACACATTATTCAATGGACCCAATGATGAGGTGGGGTTTGCAAGTGTCTCTTACCACTTACGAGGAGGAACTTTGATGGCATAATTGAATAGGGGCATTTTACTTACAAAAATATTTTATATATTTTATAGTATATACTGAGGTCAAGTTTCAAAGTATTTGATCAGATCTTTTCCTTCACACCCAGAAGAGAAATTGAGACAAACACAATTTTGAAGAGTTACAAATAGTTGAAGTTTTTTCTTTTAAATGACTTTTAACCTTTGTAAATTTTTTTCGTAAAGGGACAAATTTAAATATCATTATTATATTATTGAAGCCAAAAAATATAGCATGAACGATTGATGCAGAACGTGGTCACGTGATCTTTCTGACACTCTGTACGCAGTACACGACAACATTCCAACGATGCATTATTCCGTATTCAATTTCCCCACAATGAAACCGTAATATTCAGACCAAAATTTCGGTTCATTCAATTTGTTGAAAGAATCCAACTCCGAAAAAGTTAAAATTCATTTAATAATCCACACATTTATGACCAAAATCCCTGACTGCGACACCGATATTTATTTATTTGTTCTTGTTCACTTTTGTTTTCCTTAAGACCCTCAACAAATTTGGTCCACCAGGTATGGTTACAAATAGAAGAGATAAATTTTCTAATTAGTGTTATAATGTTCCAAAAGTCTTAAATCTTATTGGGAAAATACTAATATTTTAAGATGGTCCACTCATTATATATGAGAATGTCTGAAGAGGTATCTTGATCTTTTGAACATCCAAACATATAAAACAAACTGATACCATTTAAATTATTTCTTTTTCTTTACACAAATTCAATAAAACTGAAAGCACTGTGACATGTGTTAGCGAGGAGCTAACACTCATTCACAAATTTATTCACACAAACCTTATTATTGTCGACACTGATGTTCCTGTTGGTCAACTAGGCATTGACCAACATTGGTTAGTGCCTTTTACCACACACTTCATTTTTATCTTCACACCAAATTGGATTTTTCTTCTTTTGCTATGCTCACTACATGCAGTCTGAAATAAGATATATCACTGGCTGGAACAGAAGCCCAAGAATCCCATGAACTCGTGGTTGTTTATCTTTTCAATGCTGTTCTCAATGCCAACAACACCTGAAAGAAAAAAAAAATGTGTCACAATCAGATACTTCCATGCAAAATATATTAATCACATTAATAAGAAAAAAATCGTTATCATCAATTTATGTTGGTTTGCTTTACCCATTGTGAGAGCACTAGCAAAAATGACACCAGACAGGATGAATACAATGATTGATGCTCTCCCAAGAAATGCAACAAATCTTCTCACAAAGAACTGTCCCCAGAAGCCAGCCAAAATAGAAACTGATGTGAGGTATAATGCTGCAAGAAATACAAGGAAATAGGCTATAGTTATATTCCTGAAAGTAACTAGATATATAACATTAAAATCAATGTACTGTAGATTTATAAAGGCTGAAGAGTTTATGTAAATTACCATAAGGAATGGGAAACCTTTTGAGAAGGTAGAATTCAACCACAGACAAAGATGAGGAAAACATCATGACAAATGTTGCTGTTGCACTGGCAACCTACAAGATGTGATAAAATACCTTGCAAGTTAAGTTTTTGAATTAAGATGCAAATGTAACTGTGTTGGTTCAATTGAAAGGGAACATTAATCTACCTGAGGGATGACACCAATCTCTAGAAGAAGAGGGCCCAAAATGAATCCACCACCAGAACCAAGTAGGCCTCCCACAACTCCCCCTACAATGCCACATAATGCACAAAATGCTAGGTTCACAGCAGTCCATTCTATAGAAGCTCCACAGATGTATTCCAAATTCCCTGTGCTCACTCTCCTTTTGTGCTCCTTGTACAACTTCACTGCTTCATATCCAAACACTAAAAGTGCAATTGGAAACTGGAAGAGAAAGAGAATAACAAGTGCAAGCAAATTAGTTCAATCCCCCACTACATATATACTAAGTTGAGTTTATGTGTTTTTGCTTATTTTATAAACTAACCTGCAAGCCAAAGAGCACCCAATACCAAAAACTGCAGGCCTCTACATCATTCTGCAGACCAAAAATAGTTATAACACAATTGAATAGATGTGTGATTGACAAAGATTAGAGGGGTGGGGCACTTGCCTTGATGACTTGAACTAGTAGGAAACCAGCCCACACCACAAACAGTACCAGAATCCTCTTCCACCTAAGGTTGAGACATAAAATTTCCTGAACAGTTTTCAGGTGAGAACAAGGTGAAGTAAGCAAAATTTCCACACTCATTTCTGATAAAGCAAAATGAATAATTTGTCAAATGTGCGAGAATTTTACATACCAGAGTTGACTTCTCTTCTTTAGGAATCAAAGGCTCACATTTTGTGTCGATTCTAACTGCAAATTTGAGGAAACAAAGACAACACTCAATTCAGTCAGAGAAACAATAGGATGCTTAAAAATTAGAAATCTTTAGTGAATAGAAAATTTTGTGTACTATTCACTTTTTTCATTGATATGAAAAGATAAAATTGTGAAAGTGTACATGCCTGTCTTATCTTCATCACGGGAATTAATCAAAGTCGCTAGTTGCTTGGTCTTTTCTTTCTGCAAAATAGCAAACAAAAAGTAAACACGGAAAGTTAGCAAGTGACCATTCCCAAAAAGTGAAAAACTTAGGTTGATGAATTGAAATAATTAAAGTTCATGGCCTCAAATCAAGAAATTTTGACCTTGTGAATAGTCTCTTCTCTCCACATGGCGATTCCTTTGAAGAAAGACCTTGAAGAAGTCCCTGCAGAAAAATTAAAACCGATATATGAAATGAGACAAAAACACTCTCCTTGGCCTATAACGGATTCATTCAAAGAAACAGATTGGTTTCTATTGCACACACCTATAAATAGAATGATGATAAGAACAGTAATAAGCCAGTAAGGGAAGACAACACTGAGAGCAACACCAACTGTGATTCCAAGCATTAGCATAGGCTGAAACAGAAGCGCCAGATCATAGTCCAATATGGGCACCTCTTTCGTTGGATGGGGCACTCTCACATTATACCAAACCGATGATGCTGATGCCCCCATAATCATACCTGAACATTTACAACAAACCCAGATGTGACCACAAATTTCAACCATTTTTTGGGAACCCATAACCAAGAAAGTAACACAAAGTACAGAAAATTAGTCACAAGAGAAAGAGTTAATTTTGTACATTTAGAAAGAGCAGCAGCAGATTTAGTATCAAAGCCAAGAAGCAGATTGAGCATGGGAACAAAAATGCCCCCTCCTCCAACCCCACCAACGGTTCCACATGCTGATCCAAGAAACCCAATAACCGTGGCCAATACAAGTCTCCAACTTGGCTCCAAATCCTGCATACAAACAACACAACACCATCCAGCATGATTCCTGGTAACTAAAAGAACTATCTTTTGAAACATCAAATGTTTAGAATACATAATACTAGGAAAAAAAATCAAATGACTTTTCATGATAAAAGTAAAACAACAAATAACCACTTCTGTTTTTCATAATTTTGTAAAGTATATAATCAATTTCACATGCTTTTGTAACATATATTGTTCCCTACACAGCCTTCCTGAATTGAACCTCTCAACACATACTAAATGACACAGCACCAAGTCATATGATTAAACTGTACCACACCATGTTGACAAAGATTAACCCTTTTGCTCACAAATCACATATTGAGAAGCTTACAGGCCAAACTCGACGGGTTCCAGACACACTGGAGGCTAACAAAGTTGTTTTGTGACCATGATAGAGATGGTTGGTGAGAAAAAGCGCAGACAGAACAGCACAAGAGAAAGCAAATACGAGATAAGCTATGAAGGCTCTTGAAGACATTAACATGGTGATAGATGAATCAACGATGGTTGTAGTGTGTTGTTTTGTTGTGTTTCACATAGTATATATAAGTGGAGGAAACAGTAGCAAATTTGTAACTGCTTCTACTTTCGAATCACGTGGCACCTGGTCACTGGACGGTTGTTCATGAATATCAACTTTGTCTCAATCTGTGATTGATTGAATTTTTTTTTCTTTTTATTTTCTTTCCATTTTTATCAAGATTTGGTGTCAACCAGAATATCCTCTCTAAAGTATGAGGAATCCTAATTCATGACACTTTATACACTGGTTGGTAAAAAGGAAAACTTTTAGTTTCTAAAGAATGATTATTTGGGTAATATTTCAAAAATCTAAGACTCTAAAAAGAAATTGTTTCAGTTTGTTTTTTTTTTTTAAATAATATCATTCTTAAATTATGTTTATCAAAACTGATTTCAGCCAAATTATTACAATAAGTGTTTTATGGAGAACTGCAAATATAACTTTTCTTAATAAATCATATTACTTTTTTAGATAATTTAATATAGGAACAAATTAAAAATTTAGTAAAAAAGATAGTATATTACCTCTTTATCTATATTTATAACATTAATAAAAAAATATTCTTTTTAATTACTTTTTTTTATAGAAATTACTATTATTTTACTCTTTAAGTAATTATTCTTTTAAAGTTAATTAACTACTCACAATAAAACACAATCAATACAGTAAGAAAAAAATAAAAAAATTATTTATTTTTATAATTACTTTTTATAATTTAGAAATAATTTTTATTTTAATAACTACTGTTATTTTAATATTATTTTTTATAATTATTATACTAATAACTTTTTTTTCTTACCTTATAAACAAAGTAAACACATATTATGTTTCCACTAATTTATTTTCACTGCATTTGTTTTGTTATTGGATATAATTTTAACTATTTGTCCTTTTTGTCGTAATTGTACGGTGCATTTATGACTATTATCATAAAAGACTGTCAAACTGCACCAACATTATATGCCACTAACTTTTTGCAATATATGCATAGACATGTCACTGGATCACACTATTCATATAAGAAAACTTTGATTTCAGAACTACAATTTGTAGACAGGCACATGTTAATTGTGGTATAATTGTATACATAGTCACATTAATTTTGGCATAGTTATATATGTAGTTAACGATAAAATGGAATTTTTTTAAAGATATTTAAGCTATTTTGTTACGAAAAGATATAATTAGATTTTAAGTATTTAAATTTAGAATTTGAAATGTGATAGAAGTCCAGTACATCTATTTGTGTATAAGGGCATCTATTTGTATAAGGGAGATTTCGTGTGACAGTTGTTGTAGTGACGAGCGATGGTGGGAGACCATCGACGGTGGTGAGCGAAAGTGGGAGATCATCGACAATGGGAGACCAGCAATGCGATGGCGACAGCGGTGGCGGCAGTAGGAGCGGTAGTGTCAGTGTGAACGGTGGCGGGGCAGCGACGACAACAATAGCGAGATTAAAGAGATTTAAGATTCAAACTCACTGTTTCTCAACTCTTGATGAAATATGTTGGGTAGCTTTCTAGATAAAATCCCAAATATGTAAATCTTAAAAATAATTTTCATTACCAGATTAAAATTTTTTTACGCGTAATTTATGTTGATCACATCAATAATCATATAAGATTGTAAAGTGGGTGTCTCGCGTATATGATTATCGAAGGATAATTACTCTCACATATATTATATATTTTTTCAACTTTTCCTAAAATTACTATTTTTTATCCAAAATATTATTAAATAGTAAAACATACATTTTTCTACTACCTTTGTCCTATTCAGGCTCCAGAAGCGAAGGGATGATGATGAGTGAATGGTGAATTTATGAAATGATTACTTTTTTTTTATAATATTTCAGTAATATATACAAAATAAATAATAAATTAATTAATTAACTAATGAAGAAAAGAAAAAGAAAAAGAATCATAATTAAGACATCAAATTTACTTAAATTTGAGTTTAAAACTATAAAAATGGAATGAAGGATCAAAAGTTGTTTCAGTCTAATATAATAACATCAATTATTTTCTCACCAGTGGTAAACAACAGTATCTAAGCCTGGTTGTTTCCCTTCTGTGCTTAAAATATGTGTGTTATGGTAATCAACATTCATTAAAAGTGTCCAATCTTAATGACAACATTAGCATAAGATAAGGACATGAGTGATGTCACCAATTTTGTTTTCTTCTGCAAATTCTGTCATAAGAAAATGAGGAAGGTATTGAAAATTCTGCAGTGCTTTGTTGAGTTGTAAATTACCAATTTCTTCCCTGTGTGCCTAATCTTATGAACTACTGACCAAATAATGAATTAACAACTTTAGTATATAAAATACTATTTGACTAATGATTTATAAATATATTGTTATTACTGTTACTAGTGCGTATCTGTGTCCATTTTTTTATATAATAATAAAATTATTATTATAATTATTAAAATAAAAAAATTATTAAATTCATGAGAAATTTTATAAAACATAATTACAATTTTTTTTATAATTTTATTGTAGGTACTTTTTATTTATTTTGTAGATAATTTTCTATTATAAGTAGTTATTTTATTTTACGAATATAGTTACTTAGTAAACACAAAAAAAAGAGAGAATCTTTTATTATATAAATTATTATAAAGGAATATTATTATATAATCTTCTTACTAAATTAAATCCAATATTTTACATTTTAAAAAGAAATTTAATCTATAAATAAAATTTTAATAATTATGTATAAATATATTGTTATTGTTATATAAAAAGAAAATTCTTATATCATCTAATGCTGTTATATTCCAATTCCAAACAAAATCTATACCCAAATTATTTTTGTGCTTATGTTCTTAAGTTTTTTCATCTGAGATGAAGTATCAATTCAAAGAAAAATAAATATTTTGAAAATAAGTTAATTTAAATGTTATTATGATATTTATTTATTGCTTTTAATAAATAATATAACAAAACGAAAAATATAAATCATTAAAATTTAATACTAGAATAACAAAGAGAAATATGGAAACTAATGTTATAACAAAGAATGACTATAGAATAAGAGTAAAAGGAAATATCCAGAAGAAGAAGAAAAGAAATAAAAATAAAACCATTCCTCAAATAAAAAATATTGATTTTATTATACACATTTTATTATTTTCATGAATAATTAATTAAAAATAATGTAATTGGAAACAAACATAGAAAATATATACATAAAATAGTTATAATTTATTAATTTTTATAATATTTATAATTCTTTTATTCTAGTAACTAATATTTAAGGTGAATAATTTTTGACATATCACTAAATCAATAAAATTAATTATGTTTGTAAGAATAAAAAAAATAAAATAACATATACACACACAAAAGGAAAACAGTTAGACAATACAATCTCTGTAATTAAGGGATAGAAAAGACAAAAGAAAATTATTTATACTCAATTACAAAATCTAATTTCTTTTATATATAGTTATAAAGTTTACTAATAATAATGTATATTAATATGTACAAGTTACAGATATTTTCTCTAATATTATTTACCAATCAAAAGTAGTTTAGTTATTTTTAAAAGTCATTATTCCTCAGATTTGTGAATACCAGAAATCATGTTTATTGGAATGAAAAAAGATTATAGTAATTTTTTTCTTGATAAAATATTTTGCAGTTCATATAGGTGAAATATTTGATTCTCTCTTTCATTTATTTTTTTTTGCTTGTTACACAAAATGAAGACATTTTTTTTTTCAATATATAGCATCTGTCATAGTGGAGAGATATTATGTACCAAAACTTAGTATGAGTCCATATATCATATGATGGATGAGGAGAAATAATTGGACTAAAACTTCACAGTGGAGTTTATTAGTGTTTTACAGGCATTTATTTTAAATGACCAAACTAAAAGCAGCACAAAGATTTAAATGCAAAAATGTCAATAAATATAATTACATAATGAGATAAAAAAAAAAAAGAGTTTCTCCTGTGTTTGTGAGACAAGAAAAAAAAAGTTTCTGTTGTGTGTATGGATAAGAGCGTAAACAACTCAAAATCACATAAATTTTACTTTTTTTATAACATATATATATATATATATATATATATATATATATATATATATATATATATATATATATAAAATATATT
>Ga0099824_1004867_pt1 | contig 19168 bp, 9 predicted proteins | sample SiratrowhiteBW_FD_76837 | JGI IMG/M metagenome (GOLD analysis project Ga0099824, IMG submission 76837) | Root nodule microbial communities of legume samples collected from California, USA - Siratro white BW | ecosystem: Host-associated > Plants > Roots > Nodule | place: USA: California... | reverse complement strand
TATTATAGTATTGGAATTATAAAAAATGTTATTTTTTAACAATAAAAAAAAAAAAAAAAAAGGTTGCAAATTTTTGAATTTTTTAAAAAAAACAAAAAAAAAAGGAATGGAGTTTTGAAACAAAAAAAAAAAAAAAAAAAATTGGAAAATTTTTAAATTTTTTTAAAAAAACCAAAAAATAAGTAAAAAAATTTGGAAAAAGAAAAAAAAAAAAAAAAAAAAAAAAAGCAGCTTGTTTAGAAGCTTGGCATGGGGTCCTACTAGAAACTATTTCATCATTTTTTTTAGTCAAGAGAGAACAACCTGATACATATGAAATTGATTATTATGGAATCTTAGTAGATATAGTAGAGGTAGAATACAAAGGTCAGCCAAACATAAACCTCGTTGTATTCAAGATTCAAGCATGATTGAACAATGAAGAAACTATTGAACCTGATTTTGAGATAATGAAGAAACTTAACTATTGAACAACCAATTTGTAACTCTTGCATTTTTTAGTCTTCCTAATTTTGGCATTATAATGCTATAAATTTCTCCTTGGAACATACCTTTCAGCTTCTTCACATTACAATTCATAGGAACTGCACATACAATGTTGAAGCGGATCGATCTTTATCTCCAACTGATCGTCCACCAAAAACTCTCACTCTTCTATAATCATACTCAAGTTGAGCACCTATATCATCTTCTGCATAACCTACATGAAAACTGAGAAGGATCGTGTCTTTGCTACGTCGCTGTATCTTTTTCCAGTTCTTTGCTTCAATACCCTGTCTTCTTCGTTTCTCGCTTTACTGTTGTGTCTTCTCTGTGCGTCCGGTAATAAGAATTGTGTCCAGCCCAAAGATTTACATTCGACACGGTGTGTACAGGCTTCCGCGTGTCGGTTCGACGGTTCATCGGACATAGGGAAGTGGCTATTCACCGTCGTGCAAGTCTCAGAGCTTTATAGATTGAAACCGTATATAAATTCAAAATTTTGAGTATTGAAATTAATTGTTAAAATTAATTTATTATAATAGAGGAATGTTTATTAGATGTTTAAAATAGATATTTAAAACTTATGAATGAAAAATTGATAGGAACTAATTAATTATTTTAATCTCTAAGAGTGACTTAATTATTAAGTTACTAGTTTGATTATAATTTTAGAGAATAAAAATATTTTAGGAAAATTATAGAAACGTTTAGATTGATCGAAAAAAAGTAGGATGTATTGTAATATGTTTGAGTGATATTGTATTTTTTTTCTTGTACTAATTTTATTTATACTAAGTATTATGGATGCACATTATGGATGCACATACTAAGCGAACATTAGTTCCTGTTTGAAATTTAGAGCAGATAGTTAAACATTCACTAGTGAAAAAAAAGTCTTCAAAGTCGATTCTGGGAGGTCCTTAACATTGGGTCCCGAACCGACGTTGACTAAGATGATATTGAATGTTTTCAAGCATAACGTCGGTTAAACAACCGATGTCATGTAATCAACCACCACATCAATTTAAACCAGGCACCAACGTCAAAGACACACATCAAAAGTATGCTAAAGATGCAACACTACGTCGATGGTTATCTGAATTTTTAAGATTGAAATGCGTCACCAAGTCGGTTGGTGGCCAAACCGACGTGGTGAAGAGGTTGTCCACGTCGGTTGCTTCACTAAAACCGACGTGGTGTTTCTTTTAATATTTTTTTCAGATGCAACACTATATCAGTTGTGGTCAAAACTGACGTGGTGAAGCCATTACAATGACGATTTTTACTATAATTGACATTGTGTATTTGTGCTTTTTTTTAAAAAAAAAAAAAGACTGATTCAATAGCTACTAACCACCCTGCATCAGTTTCAGAAACCAACCAGAATACATTTCAATATACAAAATCGTATACAATTACAGTTAGTAGTTAAATATATACACTAATGTACACTAAGAACTACTTCTAATATATACTAAGAACTACTTGTAATCTACACTAAGAACTACTTCCAATCTATTCTAAGAACTACTTCTAATTTGGACAAAATACTTTACCCATTCTTTTATAAGATCTTCCAATCTACACTAAGAACTACTTCTAATTTGGACAAATTAAATTTTTAAACTTTTGAAATTTTACTTTTACTGTCTTTTTCAAGACGTTTTTTTTTTGTTAACCGACTTGGTGTACATATCGCAACGTCGGTTTTGCTCCAATCGACGTTATGAATGTTCATTTATTTACAAAAATGTCACCGCATTTTTTACAACGTCGTTTTCGATTTTAACCGTCTTTATACGCAGACGTTAAACAATGTTTTTTCTACTAGTGATTAATCATTTGTGTTACATATTGAATTGTCCGGTTGGATAGTTTGGAATTTTTTTTTTATATTTTTTAATATGTAGACATTGTATATATATGCTTAAATTCAATAAAATTGTAGTTTAAATCATTTTGTGTTGTTCTCTAGGTGCATACTTGACTGTGGTGATTTTATATATATGTTGGAGGTTTAATGTAACCAATTGCATTCTTATATAATCAATATTGAGTTTATATATATGTCTTTTTCTTTAATGTTAGTATTTTATTTCTACACTCATTGTCTATTGTGTTGATTCATGGTTTTATCATTGATTTTCAGGGTATTGAAAAAATATCATTTGTAATCTGGAACTAAATAAAAACACTGAATGAAAACTTGCATTAGTAGAAAAACGAGATCCTATGATAAGATACAATGTCGGTTAAAAAGAAATCAAATCGATGTGAAGAAAAACTGCAGTGAAACTTTTGCAATTATGTGAACACATTTTACATTAGTTACATACCAACAATATAGAAAACAACATTCCACATGGAGTGTTAACTCCAATTAACGTAGAAAGCACCTCAACAACCTCAAGAAAAGAAATTTAAAAAATAATTTGTCGCTCTACTTATTACATTGGTTGTATCACCAACTGGTATAATAGAGTCGATATTCTATATCGGTTGTGGACTACAATTGACACAAATATATCTTATAAAAACCATGTATAACAAAATATATATTACATTAGTTGTAACTACTGTAACCAATATAATATGATCTCACTTGTTTAACAATGATTTTTTTTTTTAATTTTCGATAAAGTGCATATTGCATCTATTTCGTTGAACATGTAATGTGATATGAATTACAACAAATGTGTTAACAATCAATGTAATATGTATAACAATAAATTAATTTCTTTTGAAATAAGAAATTAAAATTCAACAAAAAAAAAAAAGTGAATTACCATATGTTATATAACCATCACAATTAGCAAAATTATAAAAATTATTAACAAAATGTTAACTTAATTACACTTTTTTATCCATCTAGTATCAACCATCTTCGACTCTCATAATTTTAACTCAATTAATCAATATAAGAAAAAGCTGAATTAAATTTTAAACAAGTTATAAATTTAAATATTTAATTTAGTTTTTCTTAAAATTTTGTGTTGAATTAAGTGTTTATCTCTAAAGGCAAGTTGATGCATGAATTAGAATATAGTGAAAAGGTAAACCATGAATTAGTTAAAAATAAGAAGACACATGGGGAATAAATTCACACAATATTATATTTAAATAAAAATAAAAATATTTTAAATATTTACTATAATATAATTTTTTAACAGAGACTTAAAATAATCAAAATTTTTATGAGATAATTAAAATTGAATTAACTTATGTAAAAGATAATTTTAATTTTCATAAATTTTATATATTCAATATTTTTTATTTTCTTTTCCAATTCTTCGTTTACTCCTCCCATTATAAAAGCACAGGTGATTCAATTTTCCCTCCCTATACTTCATATCTCTTTCTCTCTCTCTTCACCTTCAGGTTTCTTGCAAAGATGGCCACATCTAGTAATGGTTCGTTTTCTTCTTCCCAACACAGTTTCTTTTAAGCCTTTGCTTTTATATCTTCTTTTCGTAACTCTTGAAATTACTAAAACTGTAATTGTTTTGTGCCACCTTCAAGATTTTCCGGATGAGGTAGAGGCGTGCTTGGAACATGGCCATGCCAAATGCATTGCCTTCAATCGTCGTGGCCAGCTTCTTGCCGGTAATTTCTTACTTACCCTTCTCTCTTTTTCCTTTTCTCTCCAATTCTTGAACATCAAGATCGCTTTTGAAAGCAAAAGAAAAGTAATTCTTGAAGGATGATTTAACAAAAAGTATTTTTTTTTCTGTTTCTGTTATCTTCTCTAGCAAGAACTGTCTGTAGAATAGTGTTTTAACCATGTAACAATGGAAAGATTGTTTTTTCAGTTCACACATTTTTCTTAAAGCATAAATCTTGGACATCTTTCTACATGAGTTATTTGTGTTGATGCATGGACTTACTTACATTGCATAGCATATGCCCATTATCTACTTGAATTAATGTGTTACATGAACATGAAAGCAAATGTAAGAGTACAAGTTCTATGAATCATTAATTGGAGGTATTGCATAGATTATGACTCTCTAACTCTTCCTTTGATCTATTGATTCAGCTGGGTGCGATGATGGAAGGTGTGTTATCTGGGATTTTGACTCCCGGGGAGTTGCTAAAGTGCTACAAGATGAAGAATGTACATCTCCAATAAACAGTGTCTGTTGGTCTAGGTCTGGTAGTAGAATTCTTCTGTCTTCTGCTGACAAGTCATTGTCACTGTGGGATGTGAGGAGTGGTAACAGGATAACAAGAATAGTTTTAGAGATAAACCCTCTTCAAGCTTGTCTTCATCCACGTTCCTCTCAACCACCTCTTTGCCTGGCATGCCCTCTCTCCCGTCCTCCCTTGATTGTTGACTTGAACACAGGAGAAACAACTTCGCTCAAAGTTTCTGCCTTGGAGAGAAACGAAGGCCCAACCTCTGTCTCACATAACAAGAGTGCTGATGGAACTACTTTCGGTTCACCAACTCCTGCGTGTTTCAACAAGAATGGAAACCTGGTTTATGTGGGAAACTCAAAGGGGGAAATTCTTGTAGTTAATTATATAAACAATGAGGTGCTTGCCATGATTCCTATCCGTGGTGGTTGTGAAGTGAAGAACATTGTGTTCAGCAAAAATGGAGCTGACCTTCTGACAAGCTCAAGTGATAGAATAATCCGGATCTTTCACAATATTCTACCTCGTACAGTTGAAGTTACAGCACTTGTTGGTCTGAAGGAGAACATCATTCGCTTAAAGGGTGTTGAGAAGCTGAAGGCTATAGGAACAATGTGCTTGACTTTGGTAACGGAGCTTCAAGATTCAAGCATGATTGGTCAGTGGAAATCACCCTGCTTCAGTATCACTGGGGTGGCAGGTGGTTCTGCTTGTAGAGGAGGGCACAAGATTTACATATGGAATAGAACTACGCTGCTGAAAATCCTTGAAGGGCCTGAGGAAAGCATTGTTGATTTTGCATGGCATCCTCTGAGTCCTATTGTTGTATCCGTTTCTTTCACTGGCCAACTTTATATCTGGGGCAAAGTTTTCACAGACAAATGTAGTGCATATGTTCCTAATAATTTCGAAGAGATAGGGGACAACGAGGAGTATGTAGAGCGAGAAGATGAATTTGATGTGAATTGTCCTGAGACTGAGAAGGTAAGGTAGTGTGACATGATCATTCTGGTCTTTTTTTCTTTCTTTATAAACTTTTTAGTTGGTCCTAAGTTCGCATCCTTTCAGGAGGTGAAACCATGTGAAGTTGATGAAGATGAAGAAGTTGACATTTTAACGGTGAACAAAGATCCTGATTTCAGTGACTCTGATATGTCTCAAGAAGAGTTATGTTTCCTGCCAGCAGATCCCAAGTTTGATGCTCCTGAACGGACAGACGAGTCAGTAGAAAGTTCTTCTAGAATGAGACAATGAAGGTAATGTCAACTGTTGAACCTGGTTTTGAGAAAATGAAGAAACTTAGCTATTGAACAACTAATTTGTAACTCTTGCATTTGAGTTTTGGTCTTCCTAATTTTGTGCATTCCAATTGGACCTCTCAGCTGTTGTATGTTTTGTTTTATTTCAGAAGCAAACTGGAAAAACATTTTTGGTTTTCAATTGTTTTAGTTTACAGAATGAAGTTCATTCAAATTTTAATCCAAACATGTCTTACTAAAAGAAGTTTGCGAGTGCTATTTTTACAGTCTTCAAAATTTCTGTGCAGATGCTTCGGGAAAAACAATTAAAAGAAGGAATCATTAACAGCAGATGCTTACTATGAAGACTCCCAAACAATCTAGCAAACCATTGTAAATGGCCTATTGTAAATTCTTGCACATAAAAGCATGTTTACTATAATGTCTTGTTTTTCTTTGTCTTTTACTTTAGAGATAAAAATGGAAGTGTAGATATGACAGATGACAAGATATGACAAAAGGGATATAGAGAAAAATGAAAAGTTTCAATTAGGAGTATACACTGTGTACTACATGTTTCCTATTTCTTGTCTTTGGCTGACATTTTGCATTAATTTTGGAAGTTGGGATTGACCTAGTGAAGGTTGGTAAGTCCTTTGCTATATATGATTTTTGGCTATACCCTACCCATAAAGAAATTTTCATCTTATGTTGTGTGTTCAGTGGGAAAACTTTGTAAAAGGAAACTTAACCAAAGTATGTTGACTTGTGTGTCTAGGAAACTCTATAACAAGAGAAGCAAATATAAAAGAAAAATTGGATAATTACTTTATGAATATTTTTTTTAAAAATTGAAATGAACATATTTTCACCCGTTTATGAATAAGAGTTAGGATTTTAATTTTTAGAAAAGTTGATTGAGTAGTTTAGAAGACTTATTGAGAGCGTTATTCTTGATTAAGTATCCATCAATTAATTGATCTTATTATAGATTGATGCTCAGTATATGAAAAAACATTCTCTAGATAAGTTAATCTTATGATCTTTTCCTTCTTCATTGCAAATTCTAAAATCCAAGAATTCATATTCAATAGTCAAACTAATAACTTTTAAGCTAATGTAATCAAATAAGTTAACTTGTGTTTAATTTTTTTTTCTCATGCTTTAACTTTAATGATGTTTTTAAGATTACAAAAAATGGCCTGGAACTTTTGATCTGGCTCAGTCATGATTATAAAACTTGTGCTTGTTTCACAATTAGTTTAGTGACTATGCATTAGTGCAAAGAAAAAAGACAGATATGATTATAGAATGTGACTTTAAATATATGTTTATATGCCAAAATCACATGAAGAAGATGGATTCCTTATGTTCTAGCTAAAGAACGAAGCTTGTAAGAAGCATAAACACCTAGTCCCAACACCAGAACAGTTGCACTAGTATACAGTAGCACATGCTTATCTTCATTGAACCTTTTCAGCAAACTTGTCACAGCTTGTGAAGCAGAAGCAGGCACCTCCTTTATCCCAATCCTTTTTGATGATCCAATATCACCAACTTTACCATGCATTTCCACTCTTTCTTTGCCCTTTCTCTCCCCAATTTTACATCCAATATCCCTAAGTTTACCACTCTTTGTGATGACACTTTCCTTTTTTCCTTGCTCGGGTGGTTTTTCTGATGCAGAAGCATTCTCACTGTCTTCCTTTGTTGTTTCTTTCCCATTAACCTTTTTCTTCTCACCACTTTCAAAATCTACTTCTCTTTGATTCTTGGCATTTTGTGAAATTCCTTCTTCACCCTTTTGAGGCACAGAATCACTTGTAGCTTTTGGTGAGATTAAAGCCTCATTAGCTTGTATTTGACTCTCAATCATTGATTTTGGTTCCTCACAGTTTTCCATTTGACCATTCTCACTTGATATGGTTACCTTTGGCATTATAATGCTATAAATTTCTCCTTGGAAAATACCTTTCAGCTTGTTCACATCACAATTCATAGGAACTGCATATGCAATGTTGAAGCGGATTGATCTGTTATCTCCAAGTGATCGTCCACCAAAAACTCTCACTCTTCTATAATCATACTCAAATTGAGCACCTATATCATCTTCTGCATAACCTAAAACAAAGCCCATAAATTTTTTCTTTAAATTTAATAAATCCACGAGTTTTGAGAAAGTTTATTGCACAAAGTTTTCTACTCTAAAATGTTACAAAGATAACTTGGACAATTTGATCCATAAGTACTTCCAGGATAAAAAACTAATAAGAAAAAAAAATCATATAGGCGTTTTCATAAGTTGAAACTAGCTTATACGATAAATTGAAAACAAAAATTCTAAAAGTTATATAAAAAACATTTTATAAAATTAATTTATACATAGAGTAATTTTAATTTATAAAAAAGTCAATTTTAACTATTTTTCTTATTTTTCTGTCTTACAATGCCTTATAATTTATTTTAGAAATATAATGATTTTAAAATTATTTGTTTTTTTACTAATAAACTTAATCAAGTACCCTGTATACATGTAATATGATTGAAGGTTCGAAAATTAATATAAAATCGAATGGAGGCAATCTAGGGTTGGTTAGTTACATAGCATACGAGAAATAATGGCTGATACATATTTGTTTTTATTATAATGGAATTTAAGAAAAAAACGAAAGAAAAAAAAAAGGAAAAAGAAGAACATGGTTGTGGTGGATGATGAGGTAATTAGGCATACAAACCAGGAAGGTGAAGAAGCAGGGAATGTGATTCTGGGGTCTCCTTTGTTTTTAATTTTGGCTGCCAAATTTTCTTTATTTCCATCAATTTCTTTTTGTTTGTTTGTTTTTTTTTTTTGTTTTTTTTTTGTCTTTAATTTGATTGGAACTTCTTGAATTGTGGGGTCATATATATAGATAGATAGATAGATAACTGAGTATTCAAGATTTGATGACAATGGATTGTTGAAGAAAGAATTCATTCCTTTTTTATTGCTCAATATTATGGCACGATGAATTATAACTTTGAATTTCCCTATAGTTCTTGGTATAACTTCTGGGATAAATAAAGGTCATATTCTTTGTTTGGCTGATGCACTTAAAAAGTCTAGCAATGTTGATATTTTAGAACGTAACAGGAATGATACTTATGGAAACGAAATAAAAGGAAAAGGATAGAATCTGAAAAAAATTTGAAAACACAAGTATGAAACATTTCAACGTAGTTTTGAATAAATTACTAGTGTGGCATTCGTGTTAATGCTTGGGTTATAACACTAGTATATAAGGTCACAATTATTCTCTAGTAATTAATTTAAATTTAACAGCAACGACTATAAAATATATGTGCACAACAGACATACACTGGTAAATAAGGAAACTCATATCTTACTTCCGTTGTCCTTTTTTAAAATTAAAAATCAGCATAAAAAAATAAGATTAAAATTTTTATATTATATTATTTATAACATACAAATATAAAATAATATTATAACTGAAATTATTAATAATTATAAATAAAGTTGTAATTATTAATTATAATAGAATAATTTTATATACAAGGTAATAATTCTTTTTAATTTATTCAATTAGATATTAAAGAGAGTTTAAAAAAAATTCTACCTTATATTCATCTTTTTTATGAAATTAAATAATCAAGTTAGTTGCTTTTGTTAATGGAATGAAAAATAAAAGTTAATTATATTACATACTTATTTCTTGAAATGCTTTGATGTAAGAATTGATGCTCCTTCCTGAAGTCAAACATTAGAAGAATTTCTGTTACTCAATTTCTATTGTAATTATTGCCAAAATTGTATTAGGAATTTAAAAACCTAGATTAATATCAGGCCTAACTCTAAATAGAACATTTGAATAGGTTTTTTAGACGCTTATATTCATTTATCCTCCAAATTTGTACATCATGCCCATACAACCATTTGTATTTTTTTATATTAAAAATATTCAACATTGTTAACATATATATTATTTTTAACAACGAAAAATAAAATTAATAAAACAAATATAAATATATCGAAAACTCTTCAAACGACATTCTTGCCCCATCTAAGTTTGAGCTCTTAACATCTTGGTAAGCCTCTCAACTTTCTTTAAATTTTCCTTTTATTATCTGAACAATTTCACATGTAAGTTAAATTGGTGGATTAAAATTGGACAATGAGACAACATAACCAAGTTCTACAAGTTTAAAATAAATATAACAAATAACTTTTCATTAAAAATCCTAATTTTTTAAGTATTTTGTGGACCTATCACAAATTATAATTTTCTGCTACAGACAATCACTTTAGCACACTCGTTATGATTTTCACATTTTCTTATTCAAAACAAATTTCTGCTATACATATCATCACATAAATTCCAAACATCTTAACAATAACTAACAATTAGCAGACCTGATTCGAACGATGAAATAGTGAAGTATCAATAAAATTGTCCAAGTATCCCACGTTTGAGATGATATATATATATATTAAAATTCACAATAATATATAATCAAATACGATTATATATATCACTTGGTTTCCATTCGTATAGAACATGAAATATGTATCAAAGATGAGATGTACTCTTTATTCCACCATGGTTTGAGTTACAGTTTATTTTTCATGTACAAGTATGAGAAAAGATTCATTGAGTAGAACATATTTTAGTTTATCCCTCAAGAGGTGATCCTATACGATACGTAACATCCCAATGCAGCAATGACAAGAATAGCAGCACCAATATTTGCTGCTAATTTTTTCTCTTCCTCATTGAGTGCCCCTTCTGCAAATTTTGTGAAAACGTGGGAGACAGAACCAACCCTTTCCATTGCATTCTCTCCACTCTTCAGTTCCCTTTTAAGAGAAGTTCTGTCCTTGTTAACTTTTGGACCAGACGTTTCTGCTTCCTTGTCTAACATTTGTTCTGTCTTGGTTTCTTTCTCTCCAAAATCTGCCTGCTCCTTACCTTTCACAGACTTTCTTGACTTAGAAGGTTCCTCTTTAACTTCCTTTGTGATCCTTTCCTTCTCTTCATCTTCATCACTTGTTTCTTCTGAATCTCCATCACTTGTTTCTTCTGAATCGTCATCACTTGATTCTTCTGAATATTCATCCGTTGTTTCCTCTGTCTTCTTTTCCTCCAATTGCTCTTTAACTGTTGGCTTTCTGGTAACATTTGTTGTATCAGGTTTTGGCTTGTCTTCCTCTTGACCCTTTGGAGGTTGCTCATCTGTTTTGATGTTTGGTTCTATAGCTGATGTTGCTTTAGGTTCAAATTCCTCTTGACCCTTTTGAGGCTTTTCATCTGTTTTATCCTTGTTTGGCATTGTTGGTGTTGGTTTTGGTTTTGGTTCAAAATCCTCCTGATCCTTCTGGGACTTTTCAGCAGTTTTGACTTTGGTTAGCATTGCTGGTGTTGCTCTTGGTTCAAATTCTTGACCCTTCTGGTACTTTTCAGCCGTTCTGACTTTGGTTAGCGTTGCTGGTGTTGGTCTTGGTTCAAATTCCTCTACACCCTTTTGAGGCTTTTCATCAGTTACCATTTTGGTTGGCACTGTTGGTGTTGGTTTTGACTCAATCTCTTGACCCTTTTGAATCTTTTCATCTTTTCGCATTGTGGTTGTCCTTGTTGGTGTTGGTTTTGACTCAATCTCTTGTTGACCCTTTTGAATCTTTTCATCTGCATGCATTGAGGCTGCCCTTGTTGGTGTTGGTTTTGCCTCCAACTCCTTCTCACCCATTTGAGGCTCACCAGAAGGACCAACTCTTTCTACAGCCTCCTCTTGACCCTTTCGATCCTTAATTGGTTGTGAAGGGGTCTGAGATGGTCTGTCTTCAAGAGTAGTCGTAGGTTGTGGTGAATCACTTTTCTTGCCTTGAATCGGTTCTTCAACTTTAGTAGTAGTTGTAGATTGTGGTGCAGTGGTAGTATCTTGGGGTTTTTGATCAAGCTTTGGTTCAGCTACTGCACCTTTCTCTTGGGATTGTGAAGTGGGCTTCTTTGGCATAGTAAGGGTGAGAACTGGGGTTTCAAACTTGGCCTGAAGTGCCTCTGGTTCACAATAATCAGGAATTGGATACGATTGGTCAAATCGGTACCATCTGGTGCCTTGAATTTGTCTTTCTCCTGTAGCCTTCACCGTTCGTGAAGAGGCCACATAGGTTACCTTTACACTCTCCCTCTGAAAACCTGTAAAGTTACGTGAGGAAGATAGTTAATTCTACACATGCAAATGTTACCTAAAGAAAAAGCCAAAAGCAGATTTTTAACTCAATTTGTCTTTTTATTAGAGAATGTTTGGAAAAGTTATTTGGTGGTGGATGACTAAAGCATGTTTATGGTTTCTATTAAAATTTGCAGTAAAGGGAACTTCTGAATTTGTTCATCAAATACATGAGAGAGTTGTTGAAATAATGAAAAATCTAATTTAGAGTAAATAAGTAAAAAAATTTAAATTGATATCTAATATTATAATTTAGTATAAAATAGTTTCTAGTTTACGGTTAAATTGGTATTTAAAGATATATTTCAATAACAAAATGGTTTCACATCTAGAACTTTTTATATTACTTAGTTACTAAAATGTTTTATTTTTTTAAAAGAATAAATTGATTGCATATTTAATGACCAAATTAATCTCTCTCTCTCTCTCTCACACACACACACACACACATATATATATATATATATATATATATATATATATATATATATATATATATATATATATATTTGAGTATTAATACTCGGACACCCAAACAGAAAAATACATAAAAAAAAATATCTAGTGGTTGATCTAGTTTATTATTTTATTATTTAATATTTAATACAAAAAGTTAAGCAAAAAATATTTTTAATCTAGTGTATTAATGATTTTTTTTTCATATTTTTAAATTGCCTATTATTACTTAAGAGGCGTGGCATAATCTAGTGTACCTAAAATTCACGCTTTTTAGTGAAAATTGACTATGGAAGCACGTATTACATAAGGATAAGTTTTACATTTAATTTACAGTAAGTTCCTAAACTTTTCAATGGACAATTAATAATGATTTACATAATCTCTTCTTATATTGTCATTGTTATCGGTTATTTTTTTTAACACTTGTTGGATTTTAAATTAGAATCTTCAAATTTCACGAATTTCTTCTATTTATTTATTAAAAAGAGTGCATTTGTTAAGTATAATATGCACTTTAATAAATAAATTCTTTTTAATTTATGTTTTGTTCCGTATACGTTGAAGCTATTGTTTATTGAGCAATGTTGCACATCATTTAAATGTTTACTAAACTTGTATGGTAGTGAGAATGATGCATCTGTTCTTGAAAAATAAAGAAAATAAATATAAGTTATTTTTTGGTTTTCGTCTACACGGGGTGAATAAGTTGGTTTGGTAGTTTAGTAATGGTTTGTCCAAACAAAATCCTTTATATGATTTTTTAGAAGAAAAAATAAATAAAATGATAACCTTCTCTATAAATTAAAATTAATTTATCCACAATTCTTTTAAAAAAATGGAGAAATTATATGAAAGAGTCTGTATAATTAATTATCTAAACGTTAATTATAGTATTTTTATTTTTCTATTTTAGAAGTATTTATGAAAAAGTTAAGTATATCCTAAGTTGGATTATTCTATTGTTTATACTGTTATTAAGGATCAATCATAATAAAAATGCAATAATTCTTTTGTCATGCCCTACTAAATTCTCCCTTACTGGCTAGTTCTTCACCAAGTAACTATCTTCATCCTTTATAAGCATTAATTATAATTACATTTTATGAATCTTTCCGTTGCTGAATTTTGTTGCCTCCAGTTTCTCTATTGATTCAAAACTTTGCAGTTGTCTGCTTTTACTTTATTTGTTTTTTATTTCAATTCTACAGATTAGTTTTTTTTATATTGGACTAATATATATAAATGTTAAAATTTAATGGAATTTAAATTTAGCATATTTGGTTTTATTTCGAATTCATACTTGAAATGCAAATGTATAATAAACAATATATATTTGTTCATTTATAATGGAATAAAAAGGCATGGACTAAGAGAAGAGAAAGATTTGCAAACCAGGAAGATAAACACGTAGAAGGTAAGCTTCTGGAAGATCTTTTATCTCTGATCGTGGCTGAAAAGTTTCATAGAAACGACGAACAGAAAGTTGTGGACGAAAAGTTGGTGCTCTCTGCCTGAAAGCCATAGCTCTGGAATGTGTTATAGGAAAAAAATTAGGGTTTTTACTCACTAGATTGTGGCTAAATGCTTTGAATTGAACTTGTTTGGTTTCAGTTTTCGATGTTTTCTAGGTTTATATAATAAAGAGTGGACAATATTAAAGTTGACAAGTTTTCTTGTCAGAGAGACAATTCTTTGTTTGTTGTAGGTTTTTGTTTTTTAATGTTAATTAGTTGGGTATTCCTTTGTGTTTGCAGAACTTGAATTATATACAAGGAATAACTTCTTAAAGTAATTGTTCTTTGTGTTGTCCACACACTAATAATGCTACGTATACTAGCCATGCAATATTATTCATGGATACTTACAATTTATATTCTATGGAAATTTATGAAAAATTGTAAAAGTTTGATTCCTATGCAGTGGCAGTTAAACCTATCTTATGCATTTGACCCATTACTAGCTGTGTGGAAAAAAGAATATGTAATATATATATATTGTGTGTGAATGAAAAGAAAAACCATATTCCAAACTTCATGGATAAATCTCTCACGTTTCCTTCCCTTATATATTATTAATATTCTAATTTTATCTTTTTATGTTTATTCAATTGATGATTCAAATCTAGTTATTCTATGTGCCTATGACACCAAAAATTCAACATACACCTTCATTAGATTCTAATGAAGTGCTTAAGAGTAGAGTGTAGAATATGATTTGATAAGTAACACATATTTCATCATACCTAAGTTTTTTTTTTTTTTCCAAAAATAAGTAATTGAATTAAATGGGACTACCTTGTTTACAAAATAGAGCCCCAACCAAAAGACTCTTAAAATATCAAAGTCCCAATCATAAAGTTTATTTTTTTTTTTTAACAGCTAAAAGTAAAATTAATAAACACACTTAATGAATACTCTAACCTTATTATAATACAAAAAAAAAATAAAATAAACAATGATACATCAATATAAAAGCAGTATTCAGTATATTACAATCAATCCATATAGTTCCCGTTACATCTGCAAATGATAACCTTTCCTGCATACCTTTCTGATGCACTGTGATTTACCTTCCACATAGCCATTCAGTCCTTAAGCAGCAACTGCAACTTAGAAATTCAATGCACCCGCCTGGTATTTTAGCAGATGCCACTTTACTAATATGTCCCTCATTTATTGGACCTTCATGCAAAGGCAAACGTCCGCTTTCAGTTTGGGCTTGAAGCCACTACCTTCGCAACTCAGTTCTTACTTCAAGATTCTACCTCGTTAAACATTGCCTCCTTAAAAAATTATACATACTATAAGCACAAAATTGTTATACATCATGAAATACCAATTTATTGAAGTAAAAATGTACGTATAAAGGAATAATTATATATTATATATTTTAAGGAGTTTTAAAATAAAATAGACTTTTAAATCATAAAATAAAAAAAATATTTATATATTATAGTTTTTAAGGAGCTTTACTTTTTTGAATTATAAAAGTATATAAGGTACGATTATATTGTCAGCTGTTACAAAAAATTTATATATCCATGCTCAGATATCTCTTATAATTAATAGCATCAAGGATTGACATGGTTAAGTGAAATGGTCTTACGCTTACCAATAACTAATATTGAATTTGAAAAATATTATTGTGTAGTATAAGTTTAAGTATCCCGATAGAAATTATTGTATTTCTAGATAACAATATCTGACTATCAGTATGTGAAGATAAAATTAAAGTTGTATGTCATAGTAAAATGTATCTTAAACTGTTGTTACTGTAGTCTTAGTTATTAAGAATTATGTATTAATGCATAAAAATAATGAGGAAATATTTATTTAGAATATTAGTTCGGGAATTATTTATAATTTAATTTTATATATTTATATTTTTTAATTAAATTTTTAAAATTGGTTATTTTAAATAAATTAATTTTATTTTAAACTTATATTTAAATTTAACTTATTTAAAATTATTTTTTAGGAAAACTAATTTTACTTATTGATATCTTATCATATAATTTTATTATATTATACTTTAATATATTTATATTTTAAAAATAACTTTATTTAAAACTAAAATTATATAAAATAAAATATTCATAAACTTTATAAAATAATCTGTGAATATTTAGTTCAGGTGCAATAGATCATGGAACAAGAGGTGACTATTGTGTGTGGCACTGATACATGCTTATATGCAAACATAAGTAGAGTTCATAAATACAACATAATGAAAAACTGAAAAGGAAGAAGTGAGAGGTAATATTGCATATACTAAATTTCTATGACATTTTTTTTTTTGAAATGTATAGATATGAAATGTAATTATGGTAACTATGAAAGATAATGAAATGTGATAATGGTAACTATGAAAGATAGCATACCCTTATCTCTCTTCTTCAGTTACACTGTTCCTTCATTCATTTCTACTTCCCCACCTAACCCTCTCATTAATTTTTTACTTTTTCAGAAAATTGAAACTTTGTATTATTCATTCATCCATATAAAATAACTGAGATACTTAAACCTTCATTATACATTAGCTTTACTCTCTTTTTCTTTATCATGGTTTATTTTACCTTATCTTCAATGGTTTATTTTATCTTAGCCTCCCCAGACTTATAAAATAATATAATATTGTACATTAGTCTTAGTTTTCTTCTTTTTTTTTTATAATTAAGAATTTTTGAGAGTCATGGCTTCATATGGTACTTTAGTTTTAGTATTTGCTTCTTTTTCTTCTAACTAAGGATAGGATTTTAGAGTCATACCTTAAGATTGTAGGTTGTTGTTTTTTTCATTGAATTTGGTGGAATACTTTAATTATATTTAATCATATAACTCATGTGAAATTTACAATGAAAGATATTTGAGATATTTAATTACATAATATTTACATGAAGAATTATAATTAAATATCTTACTAATTAAATATTTATACAAATTGATTAATTATTATGTTTAACTTCAAAAAATTCATTAACTTACTAATTTTTATATTTCAATCTTTCTACTTGACTATCAATTTAAAATACTTGAGCATTGTACCTTAGTTAATAGTCAGCACTATTGCTGATAAAGCAGTTGATAAATATTTAACTTATAAGTTTGACTCAACAAACTATTCTATCAAATATTAGCTATTAGTATTAGTTAGCATCTATAAAAGATAAATTAGTTTAACTTATAAATTTTGAGCTCATAAACTGTGTTATCAGACATTAACTATTGTTAACATTTATAATCGATAGATTAGTTAGACAAATTCTTAAGTGTTAAGTTTATAAAATATAGAATTACATAAAAACTATAAATAAATAAATTTTATTACATATAGAATTTTATATTTTTAGAAAAATAGTTATTATGTAATTATAATTATAATTTTTTAAAATAACTAATTATTAAACTTTTTATTACTTTGTCTATATTTAAAAAAAATATATATGATTTTTTTATTTTTTTTACTTCAACTTATAGTACATAAAAAATAAAAATCAATTTAATAAAATATTAAAAATGTTGTAGTAGTCCTGATTTTAAAATAGATAGTGAATGTGTTAAATCTAATAAAAAAAATTAAAATAAGTTACCATATATAAGTAAATTAGCATATAGCTTACACTTAAAAAACTCTATAAATAAGTTATTTTAAGTTTCCTTAACACAAAGTTTGATATTTATCGATCTAAAATGTAAATTACCAATTGAATTATTAAATACAATAAAGACATGTCTAATACCTTATTATAGTAATAAATTGTAAGTTCATACTTTGTAGATTATTGTATCGCTAAAATTAGTTAAATAATCGATTTAATAATAAATAGTTACTCATGTAGGGTTTAAATAGTCTGCGTAAAAAAAAATCAATAAAATTTAATTATTTTTATTAGTTTTATTAAAATTTTATTAATAATTAAGATAATTAAACATATCAACTCTTTAATAACATGTATCTTTATTGAGAAAATATTAACCTTAATTATAATATATAATTAATCTTAAAAATAATATTTTATCATTTATTTGTTATTTTAAAAATTTAAAATCTTTAATTATTTTATTAAAACTGATATTCGCTTGACAAGAACACTGACATTTATTTAAACCATTTAAAGAAGTTCGAACAAAATTTAAAAAAAAAATTGTGTAATATGATTATAAATATGTTTTCTAATACATGATCCAAATATTATTTCTAATGCATTTTTTCTCTTGAATTAAAGGAATTTTTTATGATATTCATTACATATTGATGAAAAATTGTGTGCATTCAAAATCATTATCATATTTTTGGAGTATACAGAGAAGTTAACGAACAATTACTGGATGATGATATTTTACTATTTATCTTTAATATTATTTAACACTAATATATATTATTATTTTATTTATATATAATATTTTATTAGTGTCAAATAAGAATATAATAGAATGGCAAGCTAAAACTAACATTTTCCTTTATGAAGATACCATAACTTTGCTTTTGTGTATGGATGTTGATATTTATATTCAGACACAAAGAAACAGTCGTTTCTCTTTTCTTTATGACCATATCATAGCTTTGCTTTTTGTATTGATGTTTATATTTATCTCAGGACACAAAGAAACAGTCACTTCTCTCTTTTTGACTCGTTAAAATAAATACTCTCAATTTATTTTTTTCCAATCATTCTTAATCTCAACCTCACAAACATTAAACACATGTTAGTTTTTGGAAAAGTAATTCAAACTTTGACTATTTTAAATAAAAGTTGGAGTAATTTTCGTTTTATGTAATTACTTTTTATTGATAAAAAAATTAGATGCATTACTTAAAGTTTTATATAATCGAAGAGAGACATAAATGTCTTGTTTTCTCTGATAAAGCAGACAATAAATACACTTCAACTAACAGGTTTTCACACTTCAATTATCCTATGTACTTGAAATGACATATAAAAAATAGTTACAACTTAATCTATACTTGAAAAATAATATGTAAAAATAATTAGGTGCATGAATTAAAATGAGTTAATTAATCTCGTACATATATCTCTCTACTTTTTTTTTTTTTTTTAGACATCTACTTTTGTTTTTTCTATAAACCTATAAAATATTTTAAAATCTTTTAGTTTTAAGTTTTATACT
>Ga0099824_1004866_pt1 | contig 19173 bp, 10 predicted proteins | sample SiratrowhiteBW_FD_76837 | JGI IMG/M metagenome (GOLD analysis project Ga0099824, IMG submission 76837) | Root nodule microbial communities of legume samples collected from California, USA - Siratro white BW | ecosystem: Host-associated > Plants > Roots > Nodule | place: USA: California... | reverse complement strand
TGTTGTACCCTTTAGTGCTTTAAGACTTGAAGATCTACTTCATTGGTTTCCAATGTTGCATACTCGACTTGGACACAAACTTCCAAACTTATAGCATGCACCAAATTTAGTCTGGTACCTTTTGCATTGGCATAAGATACCTGACATGGAGTCCACTTTTACATGTCTTTGGACACTTTTCCACAGAGAGTTTGATTGGGGATTCAAATGTAGATCACAGGAGATGATCAAACCAGAATACAGAAACCACTTTGTCATGTTCTCTCTGTCCCCCTCTCTTATCTTTATTTCTTTTATTCACTAATTGTTGATATTGACTCTTGTTCATGCTTTAACCATATAAGTTTAGCGTTAGAAATTCAATTAAGAACGATCTTTAATCAACCTCTCATAGCAAAAAGGATCGAATCAATAAAACTCAAATCTTCACTTTAAAATGTTTTTATAAATTTGTGATGGACCTGACAACTTTTTAAGATCCAATCGCCGCTCTTATATCCTACCATTTTCACTAACATGCACAACAAAATCTCTTTAGATGTTTTATAAAATTAAGAGAATGCTATATATTCTTTTAACGTAAGTCCTCATTTATTAGTATTTTATTTGAATGTTTTAATAAATTCACTATTATAGCACTTCTTTAAATTAATAATTTTCTTTTGCAATTTACTACAAAAATAATTTAACACAAAAATAAATATAGTCTGGTGTATGAGTGTGGTATGAATATTGACTAATAAATCATTAATTTTTTAAATTATGACTAGAATATATTAATTATACCTTTTCAAGATAACTTTCCTCTTTAATTTCCAAAACATTTTGTTTCAGTTACGTAGATACTGTTTTTTTTTTTTTTTTCTATAAATTGTTTGAAATAGGCGTTGTTGTTTGAGAATATGGTCTATTTAAGTGGCATTAATATTATTATTATTATTATGGGAGTTTTAGATCTTTTATTTAGTAAGCAAAATGTCAAAATCAAACTATTAAATCAGTTTGGACTTTTTTGAGTTTGGGTATTTTCGGTACAAAAACTAATTTTGGTTCATGTATCTTTTTTGTTTTGTTCACCTAGGTTTTTAAGGAGCACCACCCCTAAGGGCCTAAAGGCCTAAAGCTAAAGGTCCAAATGGAGTGGTTAAGGAGGAGTCTGGAACACTTGCTTCTAACATCCACTTTGTGCACTTTTTTTTTAGTAAAAAAAACCAACATTTGGGTACAAATACCTACGACAAAAATTTAATTTTATAATTGAAGTTTGGATTTTGCTTTTCAGGTTTTTTCCCTTTTTAAGTTGACATTGTATCAAACAGCTATTTACATAAAGAGTTGTTCTGCGGTCCATGGAGCATTCATTTCTGCCTAAGTAATTGACCCTTGAAAACTCTGTATTACCAAAATAACACCCTTTTAAAGCACCAAAAGCTACGAAAATGAAATGATATCTACAGGGGAAGTTTTGCTACCTTTGTAGTTTAGATGAGCTTCAGCATTATTCCTTTGACTTGATTCCCAAAGCTCAGACAGGAACCAAAGCTTGGCTCTAACAATCCTAAGCACCCTCCAACCGTAGATAAAAATACTGAGTTATGTTGTGTCAGAATCACTTAAAATTATAGGAATTTGAACTTGTACTGTCCTAGAATATCACTGTAAACTGCAAATTTTATTACATTCTTGAAAAATCACAAAAATCAATTCCACACAGCTGATGAGATACACAATTTCAGAAATTACTGCAAATTAAAACATTAATAAGTAGCCAAATTGAAGCATCAATTTATCTAATTAACTTGTGTGCAACTATGCATCATCCTTCATCTGCTGTGAATCCACCACAAGAGATTACTGTAAGAGTTTCCATCATCAAAACCTTTCAACGTTCTTATATTCTGCAATGCTGTTTGGTAATCATAAATTCCTTGCAAGGCATAGGTCATTCCCTTCCACCCCTCGTTACTCAAAAAGGGCAGTGTCCATTCCACAAGCTCCTTCGCATAATCAGCATCAGAGAACAATGTCTCAGTGATAGGCAACAAGGGTAGCACTTGGATTCCAAGTCTGCATTCTCTACACTCTGCACTGGCCCACCATAACTTACTATCCCTCTTATTAGCCCACAAAATCCCCACTATCCTATTGTCTTTTGCGAATTCTTCTTCGTACAAGTTGTCTTCCACTTTCACATGCCACCAAGTTTGTGCAGCCAGAATTTCCAACGCCACTAACGTTGACCCAGTGGCAACAAGATTCGAGTCATCATATGCCAGACCCACCAACGCTGCTGAATAGTATGCATTCACAGCTTCACTCGTACTTTCTTGATTCCTACCATCTTCGAATTCAGTCACTCCTGAAGCCCAAGAATGTAACATATAAAGGTCAAAACACCTTAGACGTGGGTAAATTCTGTTATACCTTTTACCCAAGTTCATAAAATCTGTCAAAAGTGAATAAACTTTTGGCTTGTACTTTTGTCCCCACTCGGGATCAATCTTTGCAAGAACCGCAATTCCATATAGAAAGTACCCAAAATGGTAATGGTGATCATTGTAAACTCCAAACCCAAAATCAGCGGTTGAATCCGTTGACCCTAGTTTGGTTACAAGTCCACCCCATTTATTTTCATATAGAAAGCCATTCCCTTCGAAAGTTCCATCTAACCAAGGCTCAATGGCCTCTTTAAGAAAATCCGTAATGGTGGGAACAACCTTTGAAAACGACACTTCTTCCGCTATCAATGCCAACCTTGCTGCCCTTCCAACGCGCTTTCCGTAAAAATAAGATGAAGTTGTTCCTATTGCTGAAGAATTAAGCTCTTGCACGTCCTTAACAAGCGCTGAAACAATCTCATCATATGAATCTTTTTCCACTCCTTTGTTAGAATACCATGTCACAGGGATACGATCCGTTTCCAATATCCATGAATCTCCAACAACACCAACAAGATCACCATCAATGCTTCTATACTTAAAATCACTCAGCAACTTAACTTGCCCGTTATTATTATTTGATAAAAGCTTAACATGAAGAGGGTGAGCCAGCATGAGCAAATCCCCAGACCCTTCCTTTTGCCATTCATACACCACACGGAAAGTCTCCTCTAGCGTTGCATCACCCGACAAAGGGTAACAAGAGCTGTACTTGTCAAGAGTTGTCTCATAGTTAGGACCAGGCAGCACTGCTACACGAATGATGCCAGAAAATGGCTTGGACGTAACCTCTGAAGCATTATGGTTGAAATGGATGGGGGAGGAGGTGTATATGAGCCATGTCTGAGTGTTGTTAAGCTTAAGGGTGTACTTGGTGTTGTTGGCATCATTGGCAGACAAGGAGAGTATGGTGTGCACTGTTGTGATAGAAAGAGATGTTGAAGAGGTGACGGAAGCAGTTATAAAAGGGCTTCCTCTTGAGAGAAAGAACCTGAGGTTGGAGGAGGGAATGTCCAAAGTGACACCAAGGTCACTGAATGATGAGACTGCACGGTTTTGTTGTGAGTGTGTCTGAGTGGAAGAGATGGTGAGATCTGGCACAAAAGCTTGGTACAAGACTGCTGTGGTGAGGAGTAGAAGAGGGTATGAGGCTGATAGTGAGGAGTTTGTAGTTTGGATGAGGTAAGGGTGAATGTACTCAGGTTGTGAGCCGTTTGGGATAACATAGTTTTGGAAGAAAGAGTTTGTGGGAAGTGGAGATGAAAGAAGGTCTGAGGAGAAGTAGCTTGAAGGGTCTGGGAGAACTGTGGATTGAGTTTGAGGGAAGAGAAAAGAAGATGAAGAAGACATTGTTGTTTGTGATTGCTTCTTGCACTGTTGTGTGGTGCCGCTGCCTAAGCCACTTTATAAGCAAAGAGATAAGAGTTTGTTTGGCCTATTGGTTGACTTTAGAAACCATGAGAAATTCTAAGCTATAATTAAGAGAAGAAGAGTGATACTTAAAACCTCTTTAAACTTATACCACTTCTTACGACTCGTTACAATAATTATTTATTCAACAATTTAATTTATATTTTACTTAAATATCTTAATTTACAACCATTTAACAATTCTAATACTAATAAAATATTGAATTAAGCTATTTAATTAAAAAATTAATAAAAGTATCCGTAAGAAGGATAACAGATCTTGAAGGTGTTAACATGCCACTTCTCCAATTTATAATCTTGCCCGGCTGCTACTGTACAGAGTTTATTATTAAAATAGTTTCACTAAAAATAAACAATGTGTGGTCTTGTTATTTCTTACTCTTTTAATCATTAGGGAGAGAAATGCTCAATGTCATTTTAGAGTCTCGTGGAAGCAAACAAGATAAAGAGAGAAAAACAATCAATAGATATAATAAATAAGATTAAAGAGCAACTAGATGTATGATAATCGTTTATAGCTTTTCTTCTCGATCAATCTGAGCCAATCATACAACGTGCATGAGAAAGTGTATGATAAGATGACTAATAATATTTTTTTTATACTTTTTATTTTAAATACAACTACATAACTTGTTATAATAATATAAATATTTGAATTTATAAGATAACTTTTAAATATTATGTTATTATACTATTATAATAAATTATTGAGCAGTTATAACTGAATCCAAAAATGTCAAAATATTATTTTTCATGAAATAAATGCATTATTGGCCTTTTATTTTACTTTAAGTAAGACATATTTTATATTTTTCATTACCCGTATCACTAGTTATTTGCATAATTTTTCTTTCAAGGTACGTACGTACAAAGGACTATTTTATTTTGGGTGATGAAAGTGTTAGGTGTCCAAGTGTAAGTCTAAGTCCTACATTAAGTAGGAATGAGAAAGTTGAGCAACATATAAGAAAGAAGACTCACAAACCCAATGTCTTAAGGTTTTGGATTAAAGGTGGTGTCATTTCTTGTGTGGGTTTGGCTCAGTTCTCATTCTTGTGAGATCTCTCCAGTTTTGCCCCCTCAAATTACCCAACAAGTGGTATCAGAGTCGAAGGTTTGTGGAGGTGACCGGCTCATACCAGTGCAGTTTGATCCCTGTGTCGAAAGTCTTCCTGACAGAGATTTCAGGCAAACGTGTCCCGTTTAAGTGTGTAAACGGCGGTACAAGTGAGGATCGAGGGGGAGTGTACCAATGTGGAAGGGACTCTCACTAAGTGTGAGTCTAAGTCCCACATTGAGTAGGAATGAGAAAGTTGAGCAACATATAAGAAAGAAGACCTACAAACCCAATGCCTTAAGGTTTTGGGTTGAAGATGGTGTCATTCCCTTGTATGAGTTTGACTCAGTTCTCATTCTTGTGAGATCTCTCCAGTTTTGTCCCATCAAATTATCCAACAGATAGTTTAAGATCACTATTCACATTTTACACCCATTTGATCTTATAAAATATTATTATTTTATTAATATAATGTCAAATTGATGTTTTTTTAAATAGTAATGTCAAACTACTATTTTTCTTTTATTTTTCTTTAAATAATATTGCTTCTTGCATATTATATATATATTGCCCCATACGTTTGGATGGATAACAACCTTATATTTCTTTTTAGACTCTCTCCCTCTTTCCCATTATCAATTCACAAGTTATAATTTTTATTCTCATTTTAATAATTCTTCCTATGTATTAATGAAGGAATTCTCTTCTAATTTATATATACACTTTTATTTTACTTAGTTTACTCTAGGTAAATTCTCTTCCATTAAAATATGTACAAATACCACAAGAAATTGTTATGTTAAATAAATAGATGGTAAGCATCATATTTATTTTTTAAATAGAGGATAAGTATTATCAAATTTATTTTTTAAATAGAGACTAATTTAGAATCTATTGATATAGGTCACTAAAATCTTAGTAATTAATGTTAGATACTAATTATTTGACTCAATTGGTCACTAAATTCAATCATTACTTCTATTTTGTAGTTATTTAGCAACCAAAATTTAATTTGGTGATTATTTTGGTCATAATTAGCAACCATTTCATTTGGTAGCTAAATATTGATCTCTAAATAACTTTTTTCTTGTAGTGTAATGAAAAAGAACTATGGAAGATATTCTTAAGATAAGATGAGTTTGGGAAAACATCTTTACTTTTTTCTTTTATAAGTTCCTGGATGCCTATAATGAAGAAGATTTGTGGAAGATACTCTTGAGATGAGGTGATTTTGAGATATCTTCATATCTAGGAGAAGGAATATAGTTGGGTAAAGATATGATTTTTTTTAAGTTTAAGGATGCGAGAATGAAAGAAAAATGAAAAAAAAAAAAACTTAACCATATATGATTGGGAATGTGAAATGTTTGTTAACATTAGGATGAAATGGAACAAAGAATAAAAATTGAAAGATAATAACTTCACATGCATCAAAATCAGGTGAAAAACAAAATATAATAAAACATGGAAGGCTAACACATAACTAGCGAACATGCATACGTGCAAGTGGTGAAGTCAAAAGCTACTACGAAAGAACTAAAGATGAGGATGAGACTTCAAGACTATGTTGAGAAATGGAATGGTATGGTAATAAATTCAAACATGAGAGAGGAAAAATGGATTACAAATCTAACAATGACCTAACAATGTTTAATAAAATAAAGCTACCTAGTATTACAGGAGAGCTATAAAGTGAGTGAATTAAATTGTCTTATTTTAAGAGCAATCCAATTTTGATTTCTGAAGCATAAGAGAATCATATAAATGACGTATTTTTCGATAAAAGAGTATTGTTGGAGATATGTTTAATAATTAGAAATAGAACCTATAATTGTTATTAGATAATAAATCAGTATGTGTATAGTCTTACAATGTTCCTTTGTCTAGCAAGAGTGCTAAAAACATCAACAAAGTGGTAAGCATACACAATACATTCTTTTATATTCGTAGAACACATAAAATTTCCAAGAAAAAATAGAATTGAGGGAATATTCATTAGGACATCAATCCCATATCATGTTGATAATAACAAGAAAAAAACTTTGATGGAGTTACCACTATAAAGGAAGATGACCAAATGGGATGCGGAGGTAAAGATGCAACATAGGGTATGGAAAATGGAGTTTGAGGATTCATCTATGGCAAGTGAAATAGGTGGGGAAGTTGTTGGGTAATCCGAAGGGGCAAAATCGAAGAGATCTCACAAGAATGAGAATTGAGTCACCCACATAAGGGAATGACACCATCTTCAACCCAAAACCTTAAGGCATTGGGTTTGTGGGTCTTATTTCTTATATGTTGCTCAAATTTCTCATTCCTGCTCAATGTGGGACTTAGACTCATACTTTGATACCTAACAAATCCCCCCCTCAAGTGAGAGTCCCTTCAACATTGGTACACACCCCCTCGAGCGGAAGCATTTTCAAACACAAGTACCTTAATCACAAACAACCATGTATAGAAAAAGGTGTATGAGGATGAAAAAGATGAAGACAACAAAGGTGGAGAGAGCCATAATGGACCTGAGACAATGACAAAGAAATCAATAATATATAATGTCACAACTGACAATGTGAGAAAAAACGAAGTTATCTTCTAAATATAATCTTAGAAAGTACATTAATTATTATTATTATTCAAGTAACACAAAGAAATTAACATATAAATATATATAAAAATAAAAATAAAACATTTCAACAAGACTATGTGTTTAAAATTGTGTGGAACAACATGACACCATCATATATAAAAAAAATTGAAATATTTTAACAATACTATGAGTTTAGATTTGTGTGGAACAACATGACACCACCAAAGTTAATCCTTTTATTTAGAGATTATTATGGAACCAAAGACTGCCAACCAAAAACAATATGACAAAGATGAACATTGTCCTAGCACTATCAACAAAACATTAACTTTTTCATGTGTTGCAATTTATGATATTAGAAAATCATGTTATAGGTGGATTAATGTTTATAGTGTGCTACCGAGTGACCCAAAAATGCATTTGTGTCAACACTTTTCTAGACAAAAAAAAGTTTAAGAAAATAAATTGTAAGATCATATGATATGTTCTCACGTGAACCTGAAAATAATACAACATGCATTTTTCAAGGTGAATAGTTTTATGAAGATAATGTCAATCAATATATTAATTATATTTATTAGTCTTGATTATCAGAATGGACCCATGTCATTGTTCACTTTCTATTCAGTGGGACTCTTCTCCTTAATCATGTTTTATAAGATAGTGTGGGTGGGGTATGATATATATAAGTTAGTACTAGGCGAAAGTTGTAGATATTTTAAGATGATTTTTTTTTTGGTTTCTAGTTATTTTTATGTTTGGAGTATAAATAGTTTGTAGTAAAAAAAGAAACTTTTATTGATATGTATATGGACTCATACCGTTTGTAATATATATAGTTATATAAATAAAAAAAATTATTCACCAATTTTTTTATAAGGCTGAATTAATTAATTGCAAACTCAAATTCTAAGAAATTGTACATTAAAAAAATAATTGATATCTTTCTTTATATTAAAATTATTATAATTTGTTATATTCATATCTCTCGTTTATTACATTATTATTATTATTATTTTTATTTCTTGGCATGCATATAATTAAAATTAATAAGCTATTTTGGAAAGTTTTAAATGATAAATAAATAAATGATTGATAGAAAACGAAAAAATATTACTACTTTCGGAAGTTGTACTTCCGTTCTCATTTATACGCATAAAAAACTAATTTTACATATTGCATTATATTTTATTAATCTTTTAATATCTTTTAGAAGATATCCTTCTCTTAAAATTAAGCATTACGTAACCAAAGGTCAAAGATTAATTGAAGTCAAAATATCTTTTTTGAAAATTATTAAACGAAGTAAGATAAATAAAAACATATATTTAAAAAAAATATTCTTTTCTCACTAATAATAATTGAGGTTTACCTTTCTTTATTAATTTTGGATTTAGCTGTAGGATAAGTTGCAGGGTGTCAATGATTGATTATATTTTATGGCATAAGTTTCCTACACTTACGAGGCAGATCATGTGTCCATTTCAAAGGCACGTGAAACTCCAACGTTGGAACCAAAACTTTTTCGTTGCATTCTTCATTAATGTTTTTTTTTTCTTTTTTAAATACCTTCGATTAATGTTTAAATGTGCCTTGTTCGAAGAACTTCTGTTAATTGATTAAGCCATAAATTATCATTTAACTCTACTAAAACATAGCACACGAGAACACATATGTTATGTTTTAAATTATTACAGAATCGAATTTTAGTTATACCTAATCTCTTTAAAATCTTTTGATATAAGTATTTTTTCGAACTGTAGACACTAGGATAACTTTTTAAGTTTTTTTAATTGTTTTTAAGTGTGGGTTGGAAAGGGCATGTTATTAAAACGTACCTCGTTTCCATTATAAGAATTGTTATGTAAAGTTTTAATTTGTTTTTATGAGATTTTTTATTACATAAATTTTAAAACAATTTTAAAACCACCGTTTCATTATATAGCAATAACATATAATTTGGTTTAGGAATCATATAAAAAAATATTTATGGGTACAATGAAAGCTTTTTGTTTATCTCTTTCGGAACCAAAAACCAGTGAGTGCATATTTGAACTTTATTCAATTTGATGATTGAGAATTTATACAAACAGAAACGGACATTAAGATTCTTTCACAAAAAACATTTTTGCATGAAGTAATTATAAAATATTTTATTTATGTTGATACTGAATAAATATTTTAAAAAAATCTTGGCCATGAAAAATATATTTAATAAATAAATCAATCATGTAATTTAAAAAGTAAAATTTATAACTTTTTTAATAAGAGTTGAAACATGTGTAGAAAGCTTACTATTTATTTAATTTTTTATTGTATTATTGACAATATTTTATGATGAAACCTGCCTATTATAACTAAAAGTTATGTATTCAAAATATTTGTGACGAAAACGAATTGTGACTTAACTTTACCTATAATAATAACGTTAATAATTCGAGAATTCTAATTATGAAAATGGAATTATTTGACCATCTTTCCTAACTCGAGAAATAATTTCAAAATAATCTCTATAAAGATGATTTATCAAATATAGAAAAAAAATTCAAAAATTCTTCTTCAGTATACACAATCCTTTCTCATCTTATCCCCATAACATGTCAGTTTGAAACAATCGTTACCTTCGTGTTAAAATTCGAAACTGGTTCAAACTTTTTCATACACAAGAATTCAAACTTTTCAGCTTTTGTATACACAACATTGTTAATACCTTAAAAGAAAGACTTCAAATAGTCTTCTAAATTTTTCTAAAGATTGATGCGTTTGAGACCATCTTAAACATGCCTTCATATAAATCGTAAAATTAAAGTAAATTTTTTATCTTCAACATAATCTCTTTTCCATTTTGTGATAGAGTAATAATCTAAAGATATTATTGTGACTGAAATCGTTGTTATAGACCATATGAAAAATCTAAGATATGTTAACAACACTTCGAAAACAACTGTGTATTTAATTCCATATATTAACACAGTAACAATAACTGATATGAGATTCAAGGTTCCATACTGCAACCTCAATTATTCAACAGAAACATTATTTATTTATTCAAAACTATGCACATGATGACTCCTTATCTGCTATGAATCCACCACAAGAGATTACTGTAAGAGTTGCCATCATCAAAACCTTTCAAGGTTCTTATATTCTGCAATGCTGTTTGTTTACCGTAAATTCCTTTCAAAGCATAGGTCATTCCCTTCCACCCCTCATTACTTAAAGAGGGCAGTGTCCATTCCACAAGCTCCTTCGCATAATTAGCATCAGAGAACAATGTCTCAGTGATAGGCAACAAGGGTAGCACTTGGATTCCAAGTCTGCATTCTCTACACGCTGCATTGGCCCACCATAGTGCACTATCCCTCTTATTAGCCCACAGAACACCAACTATCCTATTGTCGTTTGCAAAAACTTCATTGTACAAGTTCTCTCCCGCTTTCACTTGCCACCAAGTTTGTGCACCAAGAATTTCCAACGCCACTAGCGTTGATCCAGAGGCAACAAGACTTGAGTCACCATATGCTAGACCCACCAAAGCTGCTGAATAGTACGCATTCACAGCTTCACTTGTACTTTCTTGGTTCCGTCCATCTGCAAATTCTGTCAACCCTGAAGCCCAAGAATGTAACATGTAGAGGTCAAAACACCTTAGACGTGGATAATGAGCGTTACTTTGTTGGTCCAGATTCATAAAATCTGACAAAAGTGAATAAACTTGTGGCTTGTATTTTTGTCCCCACTCGGGATCAATCTTTGCAAGAACCGCAATTCCATAAAGAAAGTAACCCAAATGGTAATGGTGATCATTGTACACTCCAAACCCAAAATCAGCTCTTGCATCTGTTGACCCCATTTTTGTTACAAGTCCACGCCATTTGTTTTCATATAGAAAACCATTCCCTGGGAATGTTCCATCCAACCAAGGCTGAATGTTCTTCCGCTATCAACGCCAACCTTGCAGCCCTTCCAATAAGTTTCCCAAATTCATAGGAGGACGCTGTTGTTATTGGTGAAGAGTTTAGTGCTTGAACATCCTTGGAAAGTGCTGAGACAATTTCATTATATGACTCTTCTGCCACGCCTTTGTTAGAATGCCATGTCACGGGAATATGATTCATTTCCAACATCCATGAATCTCCAACAACGCCAACAAGATCACCGTCAATGCTATTATACTTAAAATCATGCAAAATAGCGACATTACCGGTTTTACTATTCGATAAAAGCTTAACATGAAGAGGGTGAGCCAGCACGAGCAAATCCCCAGTCCCTTCCTTTTGCCATTTATACACCAAACGGAAAGGATCCTCTAGTGTTGCATCACCCGACAAAGGGTAACAAGAGCTGAACTTGTCAAGAGTTGTCTCATAGGTAGGGTTAGGCAGCACTGCTACACGAATGATGCCAGAAAATGGCTTGGATGTAACGGAAGCACCTTCATGGTTCAAATAGATTGGGGAGGAGGCGTATATGAGCCATGTCCGATTGTTGTTAAGCTTAAGGGTGTACTTGGTGTTTTTGGCATCATTGGAAGACAAAGAGAGTATGGCGTGCACTGTTGTGATAGAAAGAGATGTTGAAGATGTGACAGAAGCAGTTATAAAAGGGCTTCCTCTTGAGAGAAAGAACCTGAGGTTGGAGGAGGGAATGTCCAAAGTGAGACCAAGGTCACTGTGGGATGAGATGACATGGTTCTGAGCATTTGGAAGAGTTTGCTGGGAAGAGATTGTGAGATCCGGCACAAAAGTTTGGTACAAGAATGCTGCAGTGAAGAAGAGAAGAGGGTATGAGGCAGATAGTGAGGTCTTTGAGGTTTGGATGAGGTAGGGGTGAATGTACTAAGGTTGTGAGCCGTTTGAAAGAACAAAGTTTTGGAAAAAAGAGTTTGTGGGGAGTGGAGATGAAAGAAGGTTTGGGGAGAAGTAGGTTGAAGGGTTTGGGAGAACTGTGGATTGAGTTTGAGGGAAGAGAAAAGAAGAAGACATTGTGCATGGAATGATTGATCCTTATGCAATGTTGAGTGTTGCCTCCTTATATAAGAGATTGTTTAGAGCTATGAAGATTGAATTTAGAATCTCAATAAATACTGCTATCTATAAATAGAAAATGTAAGATGAGAAGGCCTCATTTGAAAATTTTTATTTATCTTGTCAAAAAGTGGGTTAGCACACCATTTTCTTTTCTATTTTTATGTTTTAAATTTGTATCTTTAAAATTTGTTATATATATATTGAAAACGCCTTTAATCATATAAATATTTTTTAAATTTTTAATTGATTAATTAATATTTTTAATAAAAAAATTACTTTATTATAATTAAGAATTAAAATTTTGTTCGTAAGTGTTAATGATTTATATTAGAGTATTATTACATCATTCAAATAATATAATATAAAATAGTTAATCTTTTAAATTATTTTTTTATTTTAATTAAAAGAAAGAGTTGATAAACCAGTCCATTTCATCTCACCTTAACCTATTCAAAATTTGGCTGACCAAGATCCACTTTACCATCGCAGATAGACTCAAATCAATACAAAAGTTTGCTTTACAAACCAATTTGGAATACGAGTCCTGCAATCCAATCTCTAAATGGATTTTTTTTTTCTTTTTATAAAGAAGCTTACTTTTTCTAATTATGTAAAAAGTATACTTTTAAACAACATTTTAAAAATGAATTTGTATATACAAGGATAAAAAAATGAATAAATTAATTAATATAGTAGATTCATCAATTAAATGAATTAGTAAATTGTTTAATTGATAAATTAAAAAAATTAGTAAACGAATTAATAAATTAATATTGTGCATTCATCAATTAAATGGGTTAGTAAATTGGTTAATTAATAAATTATAAACTTACTAAACAAATAAATTAATAGATTAAAAAAAAGGCAAGAAAAAATTATCAAATAGTATGAAAATGTGTACATTGTTTAAGACCAAAAGAAAACATTACATTGAAATGTTTAATTAAAGGTTTTATTTTTAAGTTTTAAATCATAAATAGTATTTTTTTAATGATTTGTAAAAAAAAAAACAAAAATAGTATTATTTTTCATGTTTTAATTTTGGATTTTGTTTGCAGTTCACTTGGAGGTAGTCGATGCTTGATTAAATTTTATGACAAAAGCTTCCTACCTCTATGTGCCACAAGTCTAGGAAAATTCCAATGGCGCAACAAAAATATTTTCTTGCATTGTTTAACCACTTTTTTTAACTGTAAATTCCTTGTCTATTATTGTTCAGAAATAAAACATTTGGATAACCTTAACCTATTACTCACAGCTTTATTATGTAATTTTTGTTATAATTAAAAGGTATGACTTTAATTAGTATAGATATGTAAATGTAACATGTGATTAATTAATTATTTAAGTGTTTGTTTCCTATTCTGAACTCTTTAAACCAACGTTGCACTCGAAATTCTAAATAAAGAGCTTAGAGATCTAGTATATAGAGACAATTGTAAATCTTGAAATTCTTAAGATAAAGTTGTGCCACATGTAGGTAGCATTTGAGCAACATAAAAGGGAAGTGGAAAGTTATAGAAATTATTTTATTTTGCAAAGAATATTAACTGTTGATTATTACATTACAAATAAGGCATGTTGTGCATGCATGTTAGATGACAATAAAGCAATTGTAAAACACTTACTTTTGTAAACACGTCCCAACATAATATTAACTATCAATAGTGTATTTCTTCAAATGTTTATTTTTTCTCTCTTTTTATTTAATCTCTCTTTTTATTTAAGGTTCTTCCTTTCCTTTTAGCTTTTATTTTATATGTTATTACTATAGATAGATATATATGTATGTTAGTACATGCATATTTAAAGAATGGTAAAGTGGTGTTAAGGATGCGAAATAATAGAATAATAATATGGTTAATAATAGTAATAATAATAATAATTAAAATGAAACAAAATAGAATAATTAGTAGATGTCAAGTATTACCTATACAATTATATTAAATATTATCTTAATAGTGGAGAGAATACAATTACAAGCTAGTTAATATTAACATTAATTAGTACGACCAAGACAATTGGACTGAACCATTACTATAATTTTCTTTATAAGAAAAAAATGAAATATATATGACAATTTTATTGACTAAAAATATTCTTTACTTGATTTACAAACTCAAATCACAAATTAGAATCAATAAATACCAGTTTTCATGAATAGTTTTTTATGATATATGTTAGATTCAATAAATAATAAAAGATATGGTAATGAAAATATAAATAATTATTGAATATGTTTAATCAAATGAAAGCCCAATATGTACACAAATACCTGAACATAAATTGGTCAAAATGACAACTTTTAAATTAATTTTTTTGATAGAGAGAAATAATCAGTTAATTAACTTTTTAGGGATATAACTCAATTAATGGATAAAATTAAAAGAAAAAATGCCCAAAGGTTTTATAAATTGATCTCAATAATCTTTTATGAAATAAAAATTACTGATTTAAAATCCTTTTTCATAAAAACATTCACATATAAGTATCAATTATGACATAGTAAAAGTATTCGAGAATATAAAATATGAGACTATAAAACTCAATAGGACTTATTGGAGAGCCTTGAATGAATGATATAAAACTCAAATATGAGAATTGTAAACATTGAGATTCTTAAGATAGATCATCTCAAAATATTGAAACATGTATTGCTTTTATTAAAACAATTGATAAAATAATTATTAAGTGAAATAAATCAAGAAGGATTGCAAAGACATTATTGATTAAACGATAACATGTAGATAGTAGTTAAGAACATAAATAAAGATGTTACAGAAGTTATATTTTATTTAAAAAAATGTTAATTAGTAATTATTACATTATAAGTAGGATGTAAGTAGGTATATTAGATGACAAGAATACTCTTTTAAAACACTCATTTCCTTAAACATACAAAAGGAATGATATCAATAGAATGAATCTTTATTTATTTAATCCAATAACTTTACTTTTAAGTCTTCATCATATTTTTTTCATTGATATTTATTTTATCACATAAAATAATATTTTTATTAATGTCACAAGAAAATAAAAAAGATATTGAAATGAAAAGTATATATATATATATATATATATATATATGTGTGTGTGTGTGTGTTAGAAGATAATATTGTTTTTATTAATATTAGTATAATTATTGTTTACATAAACCAAATTATGTATATTATTTTAGAAATTATTATTCAATAAATTGTATTATAATTAATTATGAATTGAAAATTAGATTATTGATACAATGATTTTTTTATTATTATCTAAAATAGAATGAAGTAGTCAACTTTTTCCCAATATTTTCCCGAAAAAATTGTGAACGGGACTTAAAGGATTTTTTTTTGTGTGTGCTAAATATAACATTGTTACTAAAACATATGTTTCACTTCTAATTTGTTTGAAGTGTAATGTGTATGTTGGATAAGAAGAGTCAGTTTTAAAGTATTATGAATAAATTAAATAATTACATTTTTTTAAATTACCGAATTGAATAATTTTTGTTTGTACATCTAAATTTTGTATTTTTTATATTTTGACTTCTTTATAATATGTATTTAGTTGCTGATCTCGTGTTATTTAAAAATGACCAAAATTTGATTCATGCCATTGATCAGCTTTATTCAGATAAGTTATCGTCAATTATGTATATTTACTTACGTATATTATTATTATTATTATTATTATTATTATTATTATTATTATTATTAGTTTTTACTTAATTTCTAAATACACAGTACAATAAATCGTAGAGCCGATAAAAAAAAAAGTTGTAGTTTGCAGATTTGAAGCTGCAATAAAGGCTTTTAAGCATAACATAATAGCTTTGCTTAGAAAAATTTTAGTAAGTAGTTGTATGATAAGAAAATATAATTATAAGTTAAAACAAATTATAAATAAATTAAAATAACTTTTCGATAAAACTAATTAATATTGAACAGCTTCTATATTTATAATATATCTGAGTTAATTTTAGTAAATTTAATTCATTTATATTTTATTACACAAATGTTCTAAAAAAAATCATCTGAAAGGAATAAAGCTTGTTGCTTCTTAAAAATAAAGAGACATCAAGATGAACACTAGATTGACAAATCTAAGGTCAAGGTCACAGCTCATTTCTCTAAATTATCAACTTTATTGTAAAAGCTATTATTCTGAACTCTCACTAGTGAGTTATTTTCATTTATAGTAACATTTATTTTAAAAAATATTATAATATTATGTTTACATTATTTATAGTAACATTTGTTTTAAACAAGTACTACAATATGAAATTTACCATTGTAACATTTTTAAACAATGTGAGTAAGGAAATATCACTAAAAATGTTAAATTTATTGCTGATAAAAAAAATAACTAAAAATGTTAAATAATATAGTGATATCCATTTCATTTTCTTAATTTTTAAACATCAAAATATTCAGTTTAATTTCTACCATTAAAATTTCATTTCAAATCTAAATTAATTATGCACAGAAAAGAGAGAAAATTCCTATTATAATATTGGTATTTTGGACACTGGATCAATATGACATAAGGACATAGTGAGAGAAGTTAGATATGTAATTAACTGCATCCACTTATTGGATTAGGGTTTATAGATCGCAATCTCTTATTGGACCCTAATGGCCCATTATCTATTAATCCATTTGTTTTAACGAAAGCCCATTATTAGTTATTAACTAAACCTTCTCTAATAATTAAAAGGCAAAAACTTCCTGCAACCCATTAATTTTGACGCCTACCCCATCACAAACATAAAAATACAAAAATATTCTCATTATTAACTTCTAAAAAAATACTTTTCAGAAATTTTTTAGAAAATATTTTCCAAAACATAAATTTACTTTTCGAAAATATATTTCAATTTTTTTTTAAAATATAAATTTTATATTTTGGAACACTTTTCAGAAATATATACCGGAAACTATTTTTTTAAATATAAAATTTATATTCTAAAAGATGTTTTTTTTTAAATGTATTTCTTAAAAGTGTTTTTTTCAAAACTTATTTTTATATAAAAGATATTTTTGAAATTCTTTTAAAAGTGATAGAATGCAGGTCAGAAGTGATGAGGTACAGGAAATTTTTGCCTAATTAAAAAACTCATTAAATATAATTTTGGGATGTTACAGCGTGGCTATGACAGAAAAAACATAGAGGGAACTTTTCCATATGCATCAATCATGATACGACAGATACAACATTCACAAACTTTTGTAACTTTTTTCTCAATAATTGGTCTGCAACATTCCACTGTCTATTTGTAATGAAAGTTTTTGATCACGCACACACAGTTTCCGTGAATTGAAAATTTGCTACTTGACCCACCTAAATAAAATACTTCTTTTTCATGTGAACTATTATGTAACAAGAAGTTATTTTTTATCATTTTTTTTCTCCTTGACAGCTCTGGATTGATAACAATGGTGGATTATTCATTGTCGAAACTTGATGAATCTGCACATGCTATTCTTTTTACCTCACAAAAATGTTATACAAAGAAGAGATGGTGTACTTGCACCACTTGCATTTACTTTGCCTTTTCCTATTGCAAGGTGAAGATTTGTAGCATTTGAGAATCATTGAACTCACTCACCAAACACATATTGTACCAAGTTGTTTGTTGTAGCTATTATATATAAACTATTATTTTTGGCTTTTGGGTCATAAATGGCTGCCCAAATTATTCCTAAGCTTGACTTATGCTCCAATTCCTGGATCTGGACACCTTATAAAAAACTTCAACCCATTCATGTATTTCAATACTATTTTTGTGATTTTTTTTCTCTCTCTCTTTAATTTGAGTTTATTTTAGGAAAATTAAACGTGTTTAATATAAGCTGGATGTTTAGAATATAATTTTAAATTAAATAAAAAGAAAATTCGTTAAAGAAAAACATATAGTTCCTTTTCTCGCCAACAATAAGAATTTAAAAGAATTGGTGAAATAAATAAAAAATAAAACTTGATATGTCTTATTTTACAATGACAATTGAATTGATGGCGTGTTCTCCACTTGAAATGTATGAAGCAAAAAGGTAATGTTGTATGAAAAATATACACCAATCATAGTTAAGAAATTTTGTATCCCTCTATTTTTCAAGATATATAGATGAATTGCTGAAACAAAAATTACTTTTACTAATATACCAAACAAACCTCAAAGAAAGAACACTCTTTGCAATTGCAAAGCACGTCTACTGAAAAAGCAAGACTTTGGAAACGGCAACATTGACTAAAACTAAAAATCACAGGGAATTACACGGGATATAAGAAAAATTACTTTTTTTTAATTGAAAATAATAATTTATTTATTAAAAACATTCATGAAATCTTTGACTTTTACTATTTTAAATCACAATAAATATATATATATATATATATATATATATATATATATATATATATATATATATATATATATATATTTATGTTAGTGAGCTTGTGTTTTTTTTTTTTTTATTTATTTTTGTATCTAATCACACACAAAATTAAACAAATATCATATATATTTATATATATAATCTAAAAATATATAACACACACGCGCGCTCGCACATATATATATATATATATATATATATATATATATATATATATATATATATATATATATATATATATATTT
>Ga0099824_1004865_pt1 | contig 19174 bp, 8 predicted proteins | sample SiratrowhiteBW_FD_76837 | JGI IMG/M metagenome (GOLD analysis project Ga0099824, IMG submission 76837) | Root nodule microbial communities of legume samples collected from California, USA - Siratro white BW | ecosystem: Host-associated > Plants > Roots > Nodule | place: USA: California... | reverse complement strand
TCTTGTTCTGAAATCTTTGTATCCATTGATCATATCGTTTCTGAAAAAAAAAAGAAAAAAAAAAAAAACATACAAAAAAAAAGTAAAAAAAAAAAAAAAAAAAAAAAAACCATGTTAAAAAAAAACAAAAAAAAAAAAAAAAAAAAAAAAAAAAAAAAAAAAAAAAAAAAAAAAGAGTGAAATGAGATACTTTGAATTTATTTTCAGGTGGCAATATCTTTCACAAAGATAATTTGGATCTCGATGGGAGCAGGCACAGAAACGCTGGGAAGACTTCCGGGCACAGATCTGTTTGGCGATGTACAACAGTATCCTATGGCTGTTAAGACTCCTGGGGTTGCAATAATACGCGTCAAGTCCTCATTGCTTTGCTTTTCTAATGCCAATTCAGTCAGAGAGAGGTAAAATAGTAGCAGTATTTCTTGTAACAAGCACTTGTTAAGCATTTCATATTACATAAAATTTCACTCAGTTTGAGCTGTAACTAATTAGGCAACTTAATTTTGATTGTTTTCAAGGATCCTGAAATGGATCACTCGGGAAGATGCAAAGGGGAAAATAGAAGGCAACACCGGAAGCATAATTCAGCTTGTAATCCTTGATACCTCTAGTAAGTTGTTGTTCTTACATTATTTTTGTTTCTAGTCTAAAGTTAAGTGCAACAGAGCCAGCACCAAGAATGTTTAATGGGTGGATTTGCAATGCTTATGTGTAGTAACAATATTGTAAGCAAGTTCTGAACAATTACTTTCATTTTATTACGGTAGATTTGGTGAGCATTGACACCTCAGGAATTGCTTCTCTAGAGGAACTGCATAAGAGTTTGGTCTCAAGTGGAAAGAAGGTAAGGTACCTTATCTGTTTTGAGGTTTTACAACACAATAACCCGTTTTTGAATCTGCATTGTGGCTGTTTACCTATTCCTACTGTTAATTTGGCTCAGCTAGCAATTGCCAATCCTAGGTGGCAAGTGATTTACAAGCTAAAGGCAACAAACTTTGTCACAAGAATTGAAGGAAGGGTCTTCTTGACTATTGGAGAAGCTATTGACTGCAATCTGGATTTCTGAATTGCTACTTCGCGTGGTGTAGCTTTCTTTGTTTACAAGTTGTGCCTGGTTTGAGTTGGAATGTTGTAAAATTGTACTCATGCATAATGTTTCTTCTGTGTGTTTGGAGTGCTTTATGTTAAGACTACACAAAGTGGAATTGGTCTATGTACTATTTGCTTTGCTTCCTATGATCATGTAATAAAAAAAGTGTATCGTTTGTGTGAAATTCATGTTTCATCAGCTTATAAAACTCAGCATATGATTAGAACTTTGTAGGAGAAGACATAAAAATATGATAATGCAATTGAAAAACACGGCGTGACACTATTTTATTTAGTAATCTCAAGTTTAAAAATTGCAAAACAAATTACATACCAAGGTCAACTTTTCATCAAAGGATTCCTCATATTTATTTTCGTGGCATTCAGAAATTTTCCTTTTCTATCGTAAGCCCACAGTGCTGATTAGTTTTGGTTTAATTTCCTCCCAATAACAAACTTTTAATTAACGTGTATTTGCGATTCGATGGACCGGTTAAGTTTGTATCCGAAACTCATTGTCGGAAAAATATTGATGTTAATATTCATTTTGATATCATTTACAGACATTGTGTTGTTGATTATCGTCTTTCAATTTAGAAATATGTTTTGTATATGAATCAGAATAACTGAATTATACACAAATGAAACAATGAATTGAATTAATGCTGCGACTTGGTTTCTTCAGAATCCTGAAAATCATTCTGGCATCTTTTTCATGCACAGCTTCCTTTCAATATATGCCAACTCCACTAAACCAAAACGTGAGGCCTTTTTCTCTTCCATGATGCCACTTTCTTCACCTTAGTAATGAATGAGAATGCTTGAGAAGTTGTTGAAGTGGTGGTTGCCCTTGTGCTTTACACAACAAGCCCTTCACTCTTTCGGTCACCTACGTTTAAAGAAGTTCCACTGTCATTGTTAAAGGGTACAAGTATTTGAGGTTATATGTATATTTCCAAAAATAATCTATACTAAACATGGACTTGAAAATCAAATAAGAATTATGCCAAGAATGTATAAAGTAAAACCTTTCCCAAACTTCCCCTAGCATAGGGGACAGTCCTCTGATACCCTAATGTAGTAGGGGGAGATTTTCTACTAGTCTCTTCCTTGCAGGGTGATTTCCCATGACTTCTGCTTCGCGTCATAATGCTGGGAGCTTCATACCATTTGCTTTCAAATATGTTTGGTAGACTAGATTCCTAGCATCATCCATAAGCCATAATAAACGTGTGAGAACCATGCTACTAGCTCGAATATTTGTTTTCAAAGGTAACCAAGTAGAATTGAAAATGGAGATTAATTGCACACCAGAAACAACACCGTTGCACAGTGCTTAACCACCTCCAAGTTCATGCGAACATCATCTAGGCTCCTGCATATGAAAATTGTTAGCTTTGATAGTAAGTCATCTAATATAATTCTAATTCTAATTAGTTAATGTATTAAAATTTAAGTCTTATATATAATGCTCAAGTTGGTACCTGTGCTTTTGTTGGCCCAGACCAAAATAAGAAGCTAGTGATGCCATCTGCTCATAAATAATAGTGAATAAGAACTTGAAATAATTACGAGGATTGTGTTTGTTGTGTGAATAATTAATCACTAGCTTCTATATATACCTTCATATTACCAGCTCTTCTTCCAAACTTCTCAGTTAGGACCCCCAAAGAATCGATGATTCCAACAGGTAAAGGTGCTGGCCTATTGATATCATCAAAAGCCTCTTTGATTCGGACACAGTCAAATCTCTGGATGTTATGCCCCGCCCACACCCTTCCATTTAAGATAGTGAATATTCTGTCTGCAACATCTTCAAAAGATGGTGCATTTTCAACAGCTTTACGAGTTATTCCATCACTTCTGCTAGATTTCACTGAGACTACAGACAAGTCTTTGGGTTTTATGAGGGTGGTGTAGCTCTCAATCTCGTTGAGTTTGTGAGGAGTAACTACAATAGCACCAAACTCCAGCACCCAGAAACGTTCTCCTCCTCTTTTGGGCACTGTAGTTTCCAAATCAAAGAAAACAATCTCGGGTGCGTGCTCGTTGCATGAATAAGAGAAATCCATGATCACAAGGCTTTTGTGTTATTTTTCCCTTCCCTATAGCCTGGTTCATGTGTTTACTATATATAGATGAAGCTAAGGTAAGAAAGGTGGTAGTTTTGGGACAGAAAAGTGGATGTAGAGGAAACCCAATTCTTGTGTGTGAAGGTTGATTGTCTCCAGGTTGAAGTCACTATACAAGATTGCATGAAGGGGAAGGAGCTGCTTGGCTTCTTGAGAATGTTTAACTTTGGTGTGGATGAGAATATTGAAGAGGGAAGAGAGTTAAGATTGCCTTTCCTTCTTACCTTCCTTCCCTCCCACGCTCTATTTTTTGGATGTGTTGCATTTTGCCTTTCCAACAGGAAACTTCTAATGAGACCTTAACCTTATATATTAGAAAACTTGCGGTTCTGGGGCAGGTCAAGCAGTCTCCTATCTTGGAATTGATTCTATTCTATGCCAAAACAAGAATATGTTTTGTTGCAAATTGCATCAATTAACTAATCCGTGTCTTTGTTCCCAACGGGTTAACTACCACTTTGCTTTTCCAAATATATTATATGCTTGCAATCCTCACAAAATTGAGTTTCTATTTCATCCAATATTCATGGGCTTTAATATACGAGGCCCAACTTAAGGCTGTATTGCATTGTTATTGTTTAGGAGACCAGTTTGATTTTATAGGAGAATTAATTATTATGCTCTCAACCAATATTTATATGACAGATAATTAAGTGTTATTCATTTTTTTGTGAATTAAAAAAAATTGAGTATTTATACATAAAAACTAGTTAAGATCATACACATATTGGTCTAAGGCTATCGGTCGCATGAGCACTTGCACATCTTTTCACACCCACATCTACCTATGCATTGAGTTAATATGTAGTTGTAGAATTCTACTTCCAAGTTCCTAAGATGACACACCTCTACTTCAACCTCCCAAAATAAAACATGACCAGCCAACAAAGGTGGTCCAGTTTCATAATCACTAAAAAAAGAGTTTAAATATTTTATTATTATCTAATATATAAATATTTCCGTAAGTATTTTTGAAACATTGTATTTTCGTTACCTTAATTATATTTTTAGACTCATTTTACCTAAATTTTTTATTCAACCATGAAAAAAATGAAACATAACTTTCATTTCTTTCTAAATCATAAAATTTCGATTGATGAGAATAATTCTTAGATAGTCCATTCCAACTGTTTGACAATGCATGTTTGCTTTGTTATAAATGACTTTATGATTTACTGTAAGACAATGTGAACTTGTTATTAGGTTTAGGATTTAGATTTTAGATTTTATAAATGATTGTTATTAGGTTTAGAATTTAAGATTTAGATTTTATAAATGACTTTATCGATGTGACCTTATTAGCGTCATATATATAACTTCAGAATTTTCAGTATTTTTTACTTCAGTACAATTTCCAACCAAAAACCAAATGAACAATGCTTAATAGAATAATATATTTATCCATATTCTAAAAACTAGTTTATAACAGCATTGTTCATTCGAATCCTCTTCCCTGCTTTAAAGATTATTGTTTATGGATTATCACAATAATATATTGCCGTTATTTTTTTTTATTTAGATAAGCTACAGAATATGCTTTTAAAATGATTAATTTTATTTACCTATATAAAAATCAATTTCTTATAAAAAAATATATAAAACACAAAGAATAAAAACTACTAAAATATCATCATAACCTATCATTTTCATATGTATAAAAACAATTTACTCTACTTATTCTTATTATTATATATTTTAGCTAGAACAATCAAATAAAAAATAATCTGTTAACAACTATACCAATCACATTACAACTCACTTTTAAAAAAATTATAACCATTACATAAATAAAATTTTGTATTCATAAAAAAATAAAAAATAAAAAGTAAAATAATAATTGTGAAGTAATTATAAAAATTTATTGGATGTCTATCAAATAAATAACTGAAATTACAAACTAACTTATTTATCTCAAAAACCAACTAAAATTTCTAAATTAATCTCTTTACCTTTTACTTTATATATAATATATTGATAGTGCTGATACGAAGCCAATTTTTAATTTTGACCATATTGATAAATTGATAGAGCCCGTGTGTCGCCCCTCCCTTGTTTCTTTAGTGTATTATGTAACATAAAAGGGGAAAATTTAGTGGTTATAATTTTAAACCATTAAGACAGTTGCTCAGTTTATTAGTAGAAAAATAGCCACAGCCAATTATTTTCAGACAGATTAGACATTGCCAGCATTAAAATAAAAATAAAATACACCAATTACACGAAACATCGATATTAAACAAGTGCAGCAGAGCTTAGAGGGATGAGTGCTTTCTTAATTCTTTCTACAGCCGCCTGTAGTGTAGTAAGGGATTCTGCATAAGAGATGCGGATGCAAGTATCATCTCCAAAGGCACTCCCTGGAACCAAGGCTACCTGGAAGCCAAAATGGAAAAACATCTAGTTATGATAGTTTTCACTCTCAGCTGTTTTCTAATACTTTAGAACAACAATTTCTGTCCTTTTGCTAAGAACAGTTATTCTTTAGTTCTTTCTCGGCTATTTTATAGGGAATACAGTAAAATAAAAGATTATTTGAAAATTTCCTACTCATAAAATATCATTAAATCTTTCAAGCAATTGCATGAGAATACCTGGCCCACATCCAGTAGGTATCGACAGAGGGACTCAGAATCCTCAATTTTACCAAATCCTTCAGCTTCTCTTCCATAATAGAAGCTGAAATCAATGAATAGATAAAATGCTCCCTGCGAGTGAAAAAGAGAAGAATCATGTTTAAGTAGAAAAGCAGAAAAGGGTGAGACAAAACAAAAAGAGGTGGATTATTAACAAGAAAATAAAATAGAAGAATTTGCACCTGAGGTTCGGATATCTTGACACCATCTATTTCTCTAAAACTTTTTACCAAGAAATCCCTTCGCTCTCTGAATGCTTTAACCATGGTAGAAACTGCCTCCCCACCAGCATGACCTAGTCCTAATGCAGCAACTGCAGCTTTCTGGGCAATACTACTGGCCCCTGAAGTGAACTAAATTCAATATGATGCATCAGCCAGCATAGACAGCATATAATATGGTGAAGAAACAATAGTCCAACGAATTCCAAATGAATGCTAAAAACTTAATCAAATGCTAAATCTCGCTAAATCTAAGAATCTGTTAGATGTATTGTAGGCTGTAGCAAAGGGAAATCAAGACAAGTAGAAGTATAGCATTGGATGAGGCTGATGAAAAATGACCAAAAATAATCAAGCATACCTGACTTTGGATCTTTCCACATGCAGCAACAAAATGTTTTGGTCCAGCAATATAACCAAGCCGCCAACCCGTCATTGCAAAGGCCTATATGAAAACAGCTCAAAAACATCATAATCAAGTTTAAGGCCTCCATGTCATATCATTAACTACAACCACACTGAGAAACAGACCTTAAGCATTTGAATATAAAATAAGAATGAATGAATAACACACCACTCAACTATAACAAAAACTTACATACTGACCTTAGAAAATCCATTTACAGTTAGAGTTCTGTCCCACATTCCCAGTAAAGATGCAAAGCTTGTGTGAGTTGTTGGGGCATAAATTATGTGTTCATAAATTTCATCCGAGAGGACCTGCATAAAACAACCATTAAGATCTTGAAATAAAATATCATCTAGGTTGAACACATTAAAGCACTAGTTCTTGTGGATGTAGGGTATGACAGTACCAGAAGCCTTGGGTGCTTCGCAACAATCTGGGCTATCTTTTCAAGTAATTCCTTAGGATAGACAGAACCTGTTGGGTTAGATGGCGAGCAAAGAATAAGCACTCTCGATCTTTCAGTTATTTTGGATTCAAGAAGTTTGGGATCTAAAAGGAAATTATTAGATATTGATGTTGGAAGAATCACAGGTGTTGCATCAGCCAACCTTGCCATTTCTGGGTAACTAACCCAGAATGGAGCTGGAATAATGACCTGAAATATTCACACCACAGACGAAAGCCACCAAAGTGAACAAAAGGAAAAATTACATATGAAGTATGTGATAAGCTGTCCAAAAACAAATCAGACATAAATATGCATATGAAATCCGTTGTACATAGTGTAGTGCCTTTTTAATTTGTTTGACTTTTCCAAGAGCAAACATATTACTTGATTAGGGAAACATTGCCCATTTATGTAAACAGGGAAATTCTGCTCTCTTTCTGTTAGTTGTATGAGTAGATTGATCCTAACTCTTGATTTTAATCCCTGAATTTATGGGATTGATTCCCTCAGTCTTGCATATAACAGACTACACAGCCAGAGACATAAAACAAACACAGAGAAAAAGGTGTAGAAGCAAATTGAATTAGCAAATGCAAGTCAATAATTTCAGACTTGGGACAAATTGCACAGTTATAGTACCCCTTTATACTCAAATATAAGCAAAAAAATGGGTCATGCTTAGTGGACTTAAATATAACCAAAATTCAACTACTTTAGCTCTATTTAATAATGCTATTATTTTAAAAGTATCTTCATCTTTAAACCTAGGCATCATCTCCAATATATAAGAAAACGGATAATCTGGAAAACATACCTAGGAATCATAAGCGTTAAATGAACTTAACTATCATTCTTAATCAATATGAAAGTAGTTAATGTTGCTTATATTTAAGTCCAAAGCCAGTATAAGTCTGGCACCAATGTCAGACATAGAAATTTCAAGCTTCTGAAACGAGCAGAATAGACAAATATGAATAATTCCAACAACAAACTTCAAATCAACCCTCCATTTTCAGACATAAACAAATGACTAGGCGGCATAACTAGTTAGGTTCTCTAATGCTTACTGAGCATAAACCAAACCCCTTTTCTTACCTCATCTCCAGGGGAGCAAACTGCCAGCACCGCCTGAGCAATACTCTGTTTGGCTCCGTTACTAACCACAACCTGATCAGGAGTATAAGTAATCCCATTCTCCTCTGCAACACCGACTCAAAACTCAAAAACTAAAAAAAACTATTCCTTACATTAATCCAAATGAATCATAAGAGAAAAATCAAATTCACATAAAAACCAACCTTTTAGCTTACGACAAATCGCTTGACGCAGTTCCATGGTTCCGGCATTGGGCGTGTACCTCGTGTAACCTTCGCGAATTGCATTAATCCCAGCCTACGCTCACAATTACACTATCAAAGAAAGAACAGGTGGTTGTGAACGAAAAGGGGAATGCAGAGATGAAACCTCAGCGATGGCAGCTGGCGTATCGAAATCAGGCTCGCCGGCGGCGAGTCGGATGACGGGAACGCCGGCTTGGACGAGGGAGGTGGCGAGGTCGCTGATAGCGACGGTTTTGGAAGGCTTGACGGCATTTACACGTGGACTGATGGAAGGGTCAACGGGGAAGTCAGCTTGTGAAGCCTTGACGGCGAAGGTGTTTGATTGTTTTCCGGGACGTGTTCTGCGAAGGCGAGATCGGAAAAGAGTGAGAAGGAGAAATTAGTGCGAAATGAAATTGGAGGGAAGAAGAGAGGAATCACTTGGGAAGGAAAGAGAGGGATCTGGAAACGTGACGAGAGAAGGGCAGGGATTGGTTCCGTAAAGGAATTCCGCATTTGACACCGTTATGTAGAGTGTTCGCCATAGGCCAAGAGAACGGAACAGAACGGAGATCGAGAGAGAGAGAGAGAGTTTGAGAGATGAGTTACTAAACGGGAAAATGGCAGCGGTTGTTGATAAAGAGTTTCAGAAAGCAGAAGAGTGAAGGGTGGTAGGTAGAGGGGGTTTGTTTGGTATGATGGCTGTGGGGTGGGCGAGTTGGTGACACTCTCTCTAATTTCCCAAGCAATTCAAACCTTTTTTTTTTTTTTTTTACGATGGCTCAACTATTTTTATTTCATTATTAGTATATTACCATGACATATTTTTATTATCAATATATTAGTATATTAATTGCTCTTAATTTATATTATCAATATACTAGCACAAAATAGTTGACATAATTGAGTCGGATACTAATGATAAGTCAAAATTAAATATATTTTTAAGAAATGTTAAATGTGATTATTTGATGATCAAAATTACATATTCACCAAATTATCAATAACTGAAGGGACTTTAAGTTTTTCAAATTTTTGATAGGATTGAACGGTGGATTAAGCCCTTGAATACGAGGTATTCAATATGGTTTTAAAAAAGTAATAAATTGAAAACAATATTTTAAAGGTTCCATCAGTTTGCCTTTTACAATGTCTAATATTATATTTATAACTCAGTCTCTTTCTATTCTATATACAATACAATATAAACTAAAAATTCTCTAAAACATTATCATTTATTTTTTATCACATTAATAAAAACTCATTTTGAACCTATATAAATAATATTTTTATAAAATATATGTTTCCCTTGTACTCGTTTTTTCTATTATAAATGTCATTCATATATTCTTTCAGAATATATTATTTATTAGACCTTAATTCTATATAGTCATAAGGTTTTATTTATTTTTACATATTATATATATATATATATTAAATATATTAATAAGGTATACAAATTCAATAGATAAAATATATGGCAATAGAAAGAATTATAAAGAAATTTTCATAAACTTATCATGAAACTCAGACTTCATTTTTTATCAAATATGAAGTATACGATCATAACTTATGTAGTACTAAAATAAGAGTAGTAAATTAAGACATGTTTCTTGTGTCTAATACATAATAAATTCAAAAACTCTTAATAGATTTGAAATTCAAGACAAAAGAAAAAATAAATACTTATAACTTAATTAATCTTGGATGCAAAACTATAGATGTTTAAGTAAAATTACATAGATTTGATTATCCATCAGTTTCGTCTTATTTCATTTCCTAAATAAGGTAGGAATAAATCTGACATCTATAATTATTTTAATTGGCTAAGGAAAATAACTATATTTCATCTATCTTGGTATGATTTATAAATAAAAAAAAATGTTTTGTTTCGCCTACTGTTTACATAATCATCCATTGAAGTTGTTTACCATATATTTTTTTAACAAATATTCATTATATCTATAATTTTAGAATTTATTAAGATAACATATTTACTCGCATAATCTGTAATCCATCACGTTTATATAAAAATATTCAAAATATGTTAAGTTAATTTACTGTAACATTTTTATATGAACTTGCATACAGTGTTACTCCTTCATGGTCTACTTGTAATATTTACACAAAAAAGGTTTAGGAATTACAATCCTAATTATTATTACACATTTAATAGTACTCAATGATAATAAACCATCCAAGACCATCACTCCCCACTTAGGGTGAACGTGGAACATCTCATCCCTCAAAACCTAACTATATTATTTATTGTATCTTCATCAATCTGCACCCTAAAATAAGACTGAGATGGTTGATGTGGAGAAATTCAGATGGTTAGGTGTTATGTTAAAAATTATTTTTATTATTCTTTTTTTATTTTTCTAAAAAAGAAAGGTTATTTTAAACTACAGCATCGAAGAGTTCATTTAAAGAAGACGATGAAAAAAATAAATATAGTTATAATAATTTTTTCTAATATTATCATTCTCTTAATCTACAACTTTATAGAAGATTCATCTAGTTAATTTATATTTTTAAACTCTTTTCAAATTTTGAAATTACTTCTTTCACGGGTCTAATAATCCTTGTTCAAGAGGAAGTAATACTCATTAGACGAGCCTTTATATGTATGCTTATTAAACGATATTTTAAATCTTCTGATACCCTTAAATAAACGATAGTCAAATCAAAAGTTAACATATAGACATATATTTTTTTCTTTTAGGTTCCTCCTGATTAAACCTTTAAACACCTATGTAAAGAGATCCATCAAAATTATATGTAATTACATAATTACATTTTATTTCTAAAAATATATGATATTTGCACAAAAGTTTATGATACAGAAGATAGACTATTCTTTTCTACCACATTGTCTTACTATACATAACTGTAAATCATATTTAGTTAGCAAATAGGACTAGACAACAGATTAAATACTTTACACTCCTTTCTAACTTTTATTTTAATTAATTAATTTAAATAAATGAACTGCATATCAGGCACTCATACAAAACCCATCAAGAATATTCTACTTAATAATTAACAATGAGATATTGTAAATTTCGATAAGAATAATTTTTAAAAAAAATATGTATTATTATTCTCGTATATGATAACTTAAGAGACAACTTTATCACTTAAAAATACCAATAAACTAAAAAGACATAAAAGTTATATATATATATAAAAGATAAATGTATTAAATATAAAAATGTATATATAAAAGATTATTAAAACTTAAAACAAAAATAAATTATGTGTCAGTGTCATTTATTTATTGTGCAAGTCCTCCTTAATTAGGTCTAATAACATTTTATATCTAAAATAAAAGTATTTTGATACTTTAAGGGTTTTTAAAGAGTAACTTAATTTTTCAGTTTTTATTTTATTTTATTCATAACACACAAAATAAGGTGATAAGGGTTTCATGGGTTGTCTTTGTCAATTTTAAAGTTTTTATTTTATTTTATTTTGAGTAACTGTTTAAGTATCATATTTAGTTTTAGATGAAATTTCATCATTCTTGTCACTGTAGACATTATCAATATAATATATTTAGATTTTATTTCTCTAATTATTTAAATGCGATCTATTTAGTTATATTTATGTGTTAATAAAGTGTTTAGTTGTAAGGTTTTTTTTAGAAGTTTTGTCCTTATATTCTTTGATGTTTTATAATGGAGATTTTTCTAAACTAAATCCCATATTTTTTGTCATTTTTATTAAGATTTTTACGTTAAAATTGTTGGGTACTCTTCTTATTTCTGTATGTTTATTTTTCTGTTATCTGAAATTTTTGGATTGTCCTTTATTATGTTTCTCTTATTTCAAGTAACAAAAAATTTTGTTTTACACAGCATATGGTTTATATAATTTTTCATTGTGGAACCTTATCTTTTTTAACATTACTTAATGGGTAAAATATTAACTAAAACATTAACTAAGAGACAAATTATCATTTAAAAAGCATCATTAAACAATAATAACCAAAACAATCAATAATAAAAATACATTTGTTTAAAACCATATAAATAAAATTCAAGAGAAAAGTTATTTAATCTAATTTTATATAGGTTTATTGTTTAAAAGTTTTATTTGATTTTAATCTTAAAAGAATCAAATAATTTAACAATAGTTTTTTATTATCTTTTAATGGAAACGTGGTACATCTAATTATTTTTTATTAATTGCTATACTTTTAAGTCACTTGTTACATTATATGACTAAAAGTTATCACGCCATTATAAAGTAATGATAGAAACAGTTTAAAAATATAATATTTTAAAATTTTTAAAATTTTTAAAATGAGTAAAGCGGAAATAACATTATATTTATAAGACTAATAAAATTACATTGTATTTTATTTTTATAGGAGAACAAAATCAATAAAATGCTAAAAATTCGTAGTGTGTCCCTGCTACTTTGCTGAGATGATTTGGTCTAAAAGGATCTTAAAAAAGAAATCCACATGCCTTCATGTGCAATGACAGTACGGAGTATCATTCACAAACGTTCACTTTTTAAGACTGAGAATTTTCCACACTCTGACTAAGTCAATTTGTGTAAAATAATATTTTACATTGTTAAGATTTAGTTACAAGTTAAACAATAAAAGTATAAATAAAATTTAGTGCATCACTATGAGAAGAATAAAATTATTATATACCTTCACCAATTCCTTCCATATGAATTGGTGTGGATTGTGGATAGCGCGTTGATTCTGAAAGGAGATTTTTTGGTAGTTTATATATATTACGAGTGTTGCGATTTCTACGAGGCATTCGAATTATATTATATTATATGCTTACAATTTCGTCTTTTTGGAATGAATATTGGTGACGAAGCAAGGTTCCTTATGTCTGAAATTGAGGGTTATTATTAAAATGAGTTAAGTATGACTATTCTTAAAAAGGATTAAAGACACAAATAAAGTAATCAGGAGTAATAGGCTGGAAAAAACTATAATAGATAAAAAAAAGCTCTTTAACAAAGTTAAAGTTATTCCAAAAATAAAAGATTGAGTGTGTTTGTAATATGGAAAAACTTAACAAGTATCTGCGAGCATAAGAGGAATGTTATTTTCATTTAAACTTTTAATAATTTATAAAATAAAGAAAAAAATAGAAAGAAAAGAAGAATAAGAAAAACATGATAAAAATGTCAATGAAAACATTTTGGTCAAGGTTGGACATCAGTTCATTACATTATTACACACTGAGGTTGAAGTTGTACCTTTGTAATTTGCAGAGACTGTCAAAAATGCCAAACTGAATAACAAAGAAACTTCGGGGCACGGTAAGCTAGCTGATGGTCAACACGGTGAGAGAAATCAAAATTTCACTATGCGACATTTCATTACACAAACTTAGTTTGAAAAGGCGGAACCAGCAATAATATATATATAATAATCTAGTTCATCCATTATATAAAGACCATGCTAGCTCCATCAATGACACATCAATAACCAGAGTTAACATCTCTAAACTATATCTCAATTAGCTTTTTCTCTCTCTTAGTCCTGTTTTACTTGCTAGGCATGGTTGAGCTTCCGTTCAGCACAAGGGCTGTTCCAACATTGTTGATTCTGTGTTTCTTCCTTATTTTGGGGAATTTCCGCAATGCAGAGGCCAGAAATAGACATTACAAATGGGAGGTGAAGTATGAGTATAGGTCCCCTGATTGCTTTAAGAAGCTTGTTATCACAATCAATGGAGAAACTCCAGGACCCACCATCCAGGCTCAGGAGGGTGACACAGTTGTTGTTCAAGTTAACAACACTTTGCTCACAGAAAACCTTTCCATCCACTGGCATGGGATCAGACAGGTTTGGCTTAATTTTCTACCCCAAAGTATTTTATCAAAATATAAGTTTAAATAAAATATATATTTAAATGATTAATTTAGATTTTTCATTTGTGGCAGATTGGAACTCCTTGGTTTGATGGAACAGAAGGGGTAACTCAATGTCCTATATTGCCTGGCGACACATTTATTTATCGGTTTGTTGTAGACAGGGTAAGTTATAAAATTCTTACATTAACCCACGTGAATAATCATGTTAATTCCTTCTCTTCTGTTTCTTAATGTCTAATTTGCTTGAATCTTTCATGTTTCAGCCTGGTACATATCTTTACCATGCTCACTATGGAATGCAAAGGGAAGCGGGGCTATATGGAATGATTCGTGTGGCACCTCGTGACCCTGAACCCTTTACCTATGACTTTGACAGAAGCATTATTCTGAACGATTGGTACCACAAGAGCACTTATGAGCAATCTGCTGGACTGTCTTCAATTCCATTTCAATGGGTGGGAGAACCTCAGGTAAATTACTTGTTCGATGCAAAAATCTACCATCTTTCTATTTCCTTTCTTCAATGTGTAACTGTTGGTTTTGTCCTTATTCTTTGTATATATTTGTTTTCCCCAGTCACTTCTGATTCATGGAAAAGGAAGATTCAACTGCTCCAATTCTCCAAGCTTGAGCACTGCTGTTTGTGACATGTCAAAATGTTCTCCCTTTATACAGACTGTGATCCCAGGGAAAACATACCGACTCAGAATTGGCAGCTTGACTGCTTTATCCGCTCTTAGTTTCCAAATAGAGGTAATCAAAGGTTTTGTATATAAATAAACTTTCATACTACTAGCTTAAATTGAAGTTATAATCTTCTTCCGTTGATTTTTATGAACTCCAAATAGTATAGAATTAGTGTCATGTCATGTTATATATTCTTTTGGCACTTGATAATAACTTGTGATCTGTCAATGCAGGGCCATAATATGACAGTGGTTGAAGCAGATGGTCACTATGTTGAACCATTTGTGGTGAAAAACCTCTTCATATACTCTGGTGAGACCTACTCAGTTCTGGTGAAAGCAGATCAAGACCCATCAAGGAACTATTGGATCACCTCAAACGTGGTAAGCAGAAACAGAACCACCCCACCAGGGTTGGCCATTTTCAACTACTACCCCAACCACCCAAAACGGTCCCCTCCAACGGTTCCACCTTCCCCTCCTGCATGGGACGACGTCGAGCCAAGGCTGGCACAAAGCCTCGCCATAAAGGCACGCCAAGGGTACATTCACAAGCCCCCGACAACCTCGGACAGAGTCATAGTGCTCCTCAACACGCAGAACAACATAAGCGGGTACAGACACTGGTCTGTGAACAATGTCTCTTTCACACTCCCTCACACCCCTTATCTCATTGCCCTCAAAGAGAACATAGCCAACGCATTTGACCCCACTGCTCCCCCTGACGGCAGTGAATTTGCCAACTACGACATTTTCAGTGTGGCTCCAAACGCGAATGCCACTACTAGCAACGGCATTTATAGGCTGAAGTTCAACACAACGGTGGATATTATACTTCAAAATGCCAACACCATGAACAAAAACAACAGCGAGACGCATCCGTGGCACCTTCACGGGCACGATTTTTGGGTTCTGGGGTATGGAAAAGGAAAGTTTGACGTGAAGAATGATCCAAAAAAGTATAATTTGGAGAACCCCATTATGAAGAACACGGTTCCGGTGCACCCCTTTGGTTGGACAGCGCTGAGGTTTAGGTCGGATAACCCTGGCGTGTGGGCTTTCCATTGCCATATAGAGTCTCACTTCTACATGGGCATGGGAGTGGTTTTCGAAGAAGGAATAGAAAGAGTTGGGAAGCTACCTTCATCCATCATGGGTTGTGGTCAAACCAAAGGTTTTCATAGGCCATAATTATCATGCACTTTTCTTTCATTCCATTCTTTTCTTAATCTGTCAAAAGAATTATCATGTCATGTATTTCTTTTTTACATGTGTATTAATTATTAAGACCATTTTTTTTTCTTGCAATAGATGGTTAGATAGAGTTTTTAGTGAAAGACTGTAATACTCAAAACTATATATCATATTAGCATAAGCAAAAACCTATCAGCAACTGCGTTTGACAAAAATTGTCACTTTTCAGATGAAACTTTCATTAAGAGACTCACTATAATACTCAAATGATGATAACTATTACTTAAAATGTTTAGCAATAATAAATATATTCTATTTCTAAAAATTATAAAATTTTAGTTTACAATATTAAAGATTGAAATACTCACTAATTATTTTATTAGAAAAATCAACCAGTGAATGAATCATTAAAGGTCGAAAAGTTCAACAAAATCTCCTAATTTAACTTTTTATCATTTAAATATCAAATAGAATTTGCGTCATTTGATTAGAAAGAAGGTTCTCGTTTTAATATATATATTTTTTTAGTTTGGTTAGACTTTTTCTCATGAATTATATTATGAATGAAAGGATAAATAACTTTAATAGCTCCAATAACGTAAGAGTGACTTTAATAGTCTTTGTAAATTAAAGGTTTTTCTGGTGCTCATTTTTGCTAGTAATATATTGAACTTTTTATTTTAAAAAATATTCATACTCAAAGAATGGTTTAAAACTTAGCATAGAAATGGTATCTTAAAGAAGTGAAATTCTCATTTTAAAGGTTGTTCTTTTTTTGGTTGTTTTCATGTTGATTAATTCCAAGCCCGACCTTTGATGATTATCTTAACTCTTTCAAGACCCTAATCTCTAGTCAATCTGCAAATAATTTATCTTAGAAACTAATAATATTATTACAACTACATTAAACTAAACTCTAAAAGACGTGTTGAGTTAATCATAAGACGTACTGTTATGTCGAAAGCGCGCTCATCTCTGAAAGGCCAATTTTAATAGTTTATATATAAAAGTAGCATGCATTGTAATTTCTTTTGAGCGCGTCCTAATCTATTTTTTAATACTTCTAAAGATAAGGATATAGCAAAAATTAATACTAATTCAAGATTAGTGCGTTTTAAGAATTTAATTTGATGATTCATGAAGTTTTCTTTACAAGCTAAATCGCATCAATGAAACGCTGGAGTTGAGATAAAGAAGAAAGAAAGATTGAAGATATAATATTTTTTGTAAAAAAAAAGAAAAAGGGGTTGTACCAAAATTATATAATATTCTTTTAATCGATGTTATCAGAATGACTTTAGGTTATGTTATTGTTTTCTTGAATAGGTGGGAATTGATATTCTTATTTTCTTAACTTTCGTTTTTATCTCTCTCGCGTTCATATTTGTTTTTCTGTATAACTAAACAAAAGTTAGAAAAAAAAAAATTTATGTATTCAATCATGGATAAAGACTCTCTGTAATTCCCTCGAAATTGCAGGCCATATTAACGTAAATATGATTGTTTAACGTTAATTCATGATAATTTACAACTTGTATTTTTGTAATTGGCATGGGCTATAGCTAAGTCAAAACCATATATAAACTCATTAGTTAATCGCAAAGGAAACTACTAAGCAACCAACACAAGCTGTTGCTCAACACGTTGAAGAAAAACAATATATTCAAAATGTGGATTCTACCGTGGAGTTATTTTCATTTGAGCTTATCTTCTACATATCATTTTCAATGTGTATTATCATCATTTTTCAATAGCACATTGTGATTTCTTAATATAATATAAAAACACGATGACGCTCTCTTTTTTAAATCACATTTAAAAAAAATCGTTAAGTACTTCACAAATATAAAACTAAATTTTAATATTTTAAAAAATTGATTAATCATTTTTTATGTAAATGAAAAATAAAATTATTTAGTTTGAGTAAGTTTATAAATCAGATGGGTAAAATTTCCATAGTTGCATTTTGTTTAACTACAACTCAATATCAAACTTAATTTAACTCATTTTATTATTAAATAAAGTTTAAAAAGTAATTATCAATTGAGTTTAAAAATAATTTCAACTTAATTCAGTTTGTGTCATAAATCATCAAATTAGAAAGCATAAAGCTATCGTAATTTTTTACTCAACTTATTCGTTACTCTTACGAATCATTCAAGCTATTGTTTGGTCAAATTTGAGATTAGAGTAATTTTAAAATAAGTCAAACTCTTGTTTTAAAATAGCAATGTTAAAGTATACATTTGGAAAAAAGTGTATTCTTCTACTGCTAATTAAGTGTTTCTATTTTTCTGCTAATAATATTCATAAAAAACTCTATTTAATATCTAGTGTTTTTTAAGTTAAAATTAGAAGAAAAATAATAATGTCAAATTTAAAAACTGTATTTATATTATAAATAAATTAAACTAGTCTTGATATTTTTAACAAATTAAATTTAAACTATGATTAGACTGGCTTGCATAAAGGAGCCAGTCTTAATTAAGTTCGGTCTTAAGATAAATGAGTAAACTAAGACCTTATATGGAACCCCGAATTAAACTTCCCCAAACCACAAAAACGAGTAAAATAATAATAAGGCCTTCAAGTAATCTTTTATAAACTATTGACATTGCTAAATTGAAGTTCTCATTCTCACTTGAGGATGGGAGATATATGGCGCTGTGAGAATAAATTATGGGGGTGCAGGAAGCAGCATTCTTGAGATGATTGTGAATCAAACATTTGGGTTTAAGTACGTTATGGAAGACTGATTCTTCCTGCACCTCGATAGTGATTTCCTGCACTTTCATAATTTTATCATATTTTCATTTTAATCTTGAAAAAAAATGAAAATAACTTTTATTAATGGTAAGTACGATTATTTTTTTATTTATTTTGTAGTTTGTATAAATCCTAATACAAATTTTTTTTTAATATATTGCGGGTTATACAATCTACAATATAATTTCTTTTAAATACATTACGGGTTGTATAACCTACAAGGATTATACAACCTACAATGAATTTAAAAAAAATTTTATAACGTAAATTGTATAACCTGGTGATGGTATAGTGGTGGTTATCATGTTATTATACTTAAAGTTTCCAAGTTCAATCCTGCAACACGAAGAAAAAAGAAAAAGTTTTTCTAGCCCAAAATAGGTTTACATTCCTCTCAGTTCTTTTTTTTTTTTTTTTT
>Ga0099824_1004863_pt1 | contig 19178 bp, 18 predicted proteins | sample SiratrowhiteBW_FD_76837 | JGI IMG/M metagenome (GOLD analysis project Ga0099824, IMG submission 76837) | Root nodule microbial communities of legume samples collected from California, USA - Siratro white BW | ecosystem: Host-associated > Plants > Roots > Nodule | place: USA: California... | reverse complement strand
CCGCGAGGCCGCCGGCAACTTCGACAATTGCGTCGCGGCGATGTGGCCTGATGCCGCACGGCGCGGCATCACCCAGGAGAATTTTGAGCGCTTCACCGCCGGGCTCTCTCCTGACCTGCGCATCATGGACCTCATGGACTCGCAGCCGGAGTTCACCAAATCGATCTGGGACTATCTCGACATCCTGGTGAACGACAACCGCCTCGCCAAGGGCCGCGAGATCCTCGCCAAATACAAGGCGCAGTGCGACGCCACCGAAAAGGCCACCGGCGTCGACCGCTACATCATCGCCTCGATCTGGGGCATCGAATCCAACTACTCGACGCAGATGGGCGACCGCAGCGTGCTGCAATCGACCGCGACGCTCGCCTGCATCGGACGCCGCCAGGCCTATTTCAAAGATGAGTTCCTCTCCGCATTGGAGATCCTCAACCGCGGCGATCTGCGCCCGGAGCAGATGCGCGGCTCCTGGGCCGGCGCCTTCGGTCCGACCCAGTTCATGCCGACCGCGTTCAAGCGTTTTGCGGTCGACGGCGATGGAGACGGACGGCGCGACGTCGTCGACAATCCGGCCGACCTGATTGCATCGACCGCCAACAATCTGAAGAAGGATGGCTGGCAGCCCGGCCAAACCTGGGGCTTCGAGGTCGTGGTGCCCGAAGGATTCAACTACATGCTGGCCGACCGCGCCAAGGCGATGCCGCTCGCGCAATGGGAGAAGCTCGGGCTCAGGCGGGCGAATAACCAGCCCTTCCCGCATCCGGCGGAGAAAGCCTACCTGCTGGCGCCGGCAGGCGCGCAGGGGCCAAGCTTCCTGATGCTGCAGAACTACCGCGTCATCATGAAGTACAATCCGGCCGAAGCCTATGCGCTGGCGATCGGCCATTTCGCCGACCGTCTGCGCGGCGGGCAGCCCTTCGTGCAGCCCTGGCCGCGCCAGGAGCGCGAGCTGTCGCGGACCGAGCGGCTGGAACTGCAGCAGCTCTTGGCCCAGCGCGGCTTCTACAAGGGCACTCCGGACGGCCAGTTCGGCAGCCAGACACGGGAAGCCCTGCGCAACTTCCAGGCCTCGATCGGGATGCCCGCCGACGGATTTGCCTCGTCCGACGTGCTGGACCGGCTGCGCGGGCGGTAAAATCGCGCCGAAAGTAACCCTGAACGGGGATTTTGGCCGGCAGCTTTGACGGAGCCGGCTGTTCCCCGGTGTATGGGACAAGAATCTGCGATGGAATTTGCCCGTTTGGCGCCTGATTCCGTTATTATGTCGAGCTACTCCTATCCCCATTGCGCGTGCCCGAGATCGCATGTCGAAGAAGTCCCTGTTCAAGGCGCTGACCGAGACCGGCCCGTTGATCGCGCTGGGGACGGCGCTTGCGATCCTGGTCTCGGTCGCAGGACCTGCCTCGGCACAGTTCTTCAACTTCCCCGGCTTCGGCGGCCCGCCGCAACGCTCGGCCCCACCGCCCCGGGGCGGCGGAGGTGGCGGCTGGTTCGGCGGCGATTTCTTCGCGCCGTTCCAACAGCCGCCGCCGCAGGCACCGCGCCAGGATTTTTCGCGCGCGCCGGCACCAGCCAAGCGCGACACGATTCCTGAGAAGAACGTGCTGGTGATCGGCGACGCCATGGCCGACTGGCTCGCCTATGGCCTCGAAGACGCCTACGCCGAGCAGCCCGACATGGGCGTGATCCGCAAGCACAAGACCACGTCCGGCCTCATCAAGTATCAGCCGAAGGGCGAGCCCGCGGACTGGGCGGCCGCAGCCAAGGGCATTCTCGAGACCGAGAAGCCCGACGTGATCGTCGTCATGCTCGGCCTCAACGACCGCATCGCGATCCGCGAGCCCGCCGCCGACAAGTCGGACAAGGCTTCAGACAAGGACAAGAAGAACGACAAGGGCGCCCGCGCCAAGCAACCGGCCAGACCCGGCGACGCCAAGCCCGGCGACGCCAAGCCCGACACCGCCGCCAAGCCTGACGATAAGCCTGCCGATGCCGACCTGCCGCAGGACGACGCCGACAATGCCGACACGCCGGCGGCCGCGCCGGAGAAGACCGCGCGCAATCCCAATGGCCTGTACGAATTCCGCGACGAGCGCTGGGTCGAACTCTACGGCAAGAAGATCGAGGAGCTCGCGGGGGTCCTCAAGGCCAAGGGCGTGCCGGTCCTTTGGGTCGGCCTCCCCGCAGTTCGCGGACCGAAGGGCACCGCGGACACGCTGTTCCTGGATTCGCTGTACCGTGAGGGCGCGGCCAAAGCCGGCATAACCTATGTCGACGTGTGGGACGGCTTCGTTGACGAAGCCGGCCGCTTCCTGCAGAAGGGCCCGGATTTCGAAGGCCAGATCCGTCAGCTCCGCAGCTCCGACGGCGTGTATTTCACCAAGGCCGGCGCGCGCAAGCTGGCGCACTATGTCGAGCGCGAGATCACGCGCCTGCTTGCGGGGCGCTCCGGCCCGATCACGCTGCCGAGCGAGCCTGCGACCCCCGATACCAGCGCCGAGCCGGGCAAGCCTGCACCGCGCCCGCTGGCCGGGCCGATCGTGCCGCTGGTTGCAGCCTCGATTTCGACCGATCAACTGCTGGGCGGGCCAGGCACGCGTCCCGCTGCCGTCGATGCGCTCGCTGCGAAGACCATGGTGAAGGGTGAGCCGCTGGCCGCGCCGGCCGGCCGCGCCGACGATTATGTCTGGCCGCGCCGGGAAGTCGGCCGCGAGCAGGCCAAGGGCGATACGCCGGTGGCCGCAACGACGCCCGACGGCGGCGCCACCTCTCCCAATGCATCAGGGGCGGCCGCGGCGATCGCTCCGCCAAAGCTCGCGCCGAAGAAGCCGCAGGTCCCACCACAGCAGCCGGCGCAGGCAACGCCCTCATTCCGGGATTTCTTCGGCTTCGGCTCTCCGCAACCTCCGCCGCCGCGTCAATTGACGCCAGCCCCAGGGCCGCGCAATCCGAACTCAAATCCAGCAATCCCGCGCCCGCCGGGCAACGTCGGGCGATCGGCGGAGATGTTCCGGTAGGCTTCTGAGCTGCGGTCTCGTGTCCCGGACGCAACGGCGTCGAAGACGCGCGTGAACGCGCTGACGGTGCTACGCTGCGTCCGGGGCACGATGATCGGCTGTCGCTCAACCGTAATAGCGCCACCGCGGCGGCGGGCGGCGCGCGGGGCGCGACATCAGAAGCGCCAGCGCGAAGCCGATGCCGCCGGCAACCAGCAGCGCGCCAAGCGGGTTGTCGTGCACCTTCTGCGCGATGGCTTTCGAGCCGTCGCGGAAGCTCTCGCCACTGTTCTCATAGGCGTCCTTGGCATAGCTCGCGGCGGTGTCCGTGGCATCGCGCACGGCATCCTTCGCCTGGCCGTAGAGATTCTGCACCGTGCCCGCGGCTTCCCGTGCCTTGCCTGAGGCCTGCGTTTTCGCGTCTCCCGCCATCTCGCCGACGGTGCCTTCCACGCCCCCCGCCATTTCCTTGGCTGATCCAACGATCCGATCCGCGTCCATGATAATCCTCCTCGGTGATCAGCCGAAGTAACCGATCAAAAGCAGCGCGGTTCCTTGCGATTGCCTACAGAAAGAGCCCGCCATCGACGACCAGCGTCTGGCCGATGATGTAGGACGACAGCGGCGAGGCCAGGAACAGCGCGGCACCCGCCATGTCGGCCGGCGTGCCCAATCGCCGCAGCGGGATGCGGGCGAGCGCGCCCTCCAGGCGTTTCGGATTGTCGGTCGTGACCTTCGTCATCTTGGTGTCGACGAGCCCGGGCGCGATGCCGTTGACGCGGATGCCGTCCTCGGCCCAGGCCTCGCCCAGCGTGCGCGTCAGTCCGACTGCACCGGTCTTCGATGCATTGTAGGCGGGATTGCCCATGGTGGAATGATAGGCCGCGGTCGAGGACACGATGATGAGCGACCCCTTGGAATCCCGCAACATGGAATGAAAGCGGCTCGCGCAGGCCATCAGACTCATCAGATTGACCTCGACCACCTTGCGAAAGCCGGCCATCTCGAACTCGCCGCGGCGATAGAGCACCGCGCCCTGCGCGAGCACGAGGATGTCGAGCCGGTCGAACAACGGCTTGAACGCCTCGATCGCGGCGGCATTGCTGACGTCGAGTTGCGCGTAAGCGAGGCCGGTGAGATCGGAGCCTTCTTCAGCTGAATATTCCGTTGCGCGAGCGCGCGTGCCGCAAACGGCAACAGTTGCGCCCTTGGTACGAAAAGCCTGCGCGATGCCGTTGCCGATGCCGCTGGAACCGCCGACCACCAGTACCTGCTTGCCTGAGAAATCGAGCTCGTTCGCCATTCTCGGCCTCCCCTTTGTCTTGCTTGTTTGACCTGTCTGCGGATCGATGCCAGCCTTGTCAATCAACAAGAACAAGCCCCGCGCGAGGAAACAGCATGTCCGACTTTAGGGAGCTCAGCCGGTCCGTGAGGGGCCTCACCGTTCTCGTCACCGGCGCGGCCAGCGGCATGGGGCGCGCGACCGCGCGCGTGTTCGCCGCCGAGGGTGCGAATGTTGCCGCCACGGATTTCGACGAGCAAGGTGCGCATGCGGTCGCCAAGGAGATTGCAGCGAGCGGTGGCGCTGCAAGGGCCTGGAGGCTCGACGTCGCCGACGGCGGCGAGATCAAGCGCGTAGTCGGTGATGTCGCGGCGCATTTCGGCGGGCTCGACATCGTCGTCAATAATGCCGGTATCTCCGTGCGTGTCGCGATCGACGACGAGGCCTATGAGGACGCCTGGGCCAGGGGCATCGCCGTGATGTTGACGGCGCATCCGCGCATCATTCGCGCGGCGCTGCCCTACCTGCGCAAGTCGAAGAGCCCGCGCATCGTCAACATCGCCTCGACCGAGGCGCTCGGCGCCACCGCATTGCACAGCCCCTATTCGGCAGCGAAGGGTGGCGTCGTGAGCCTCACCCGCTCGCTGGCGGTGGAGCTTGGACGCGAGGGCATCACCGTCAACTGCATCTGCCCGGGTCCGATCCGCACCGCCATCACCGATCGCATCCCGGAGGAGCACAAGACCATCTACGCCAAGCGCCGTACTGCGCTCGGCCGTTACGGCGATCCCGAAGAGGTCGCGCATATGACGCTCAGCCTGTGCCTGCCGGCAGCGTCGTTCCTCACCGGTGCCGTGATCCCGGTCGATGGCGGGCTGATGGCTCGGAATGCGTGAGAGGCATCGAAGGTGCGTAGCCCGGATTTCGCTGCGCGTAATCCGGGGCTCTCACCTCGCGGAAAGACTTCCCGGATTACGCTGCCGCTCTATCCGTGCTACGGGCAGCCATGCGCTGCGAGCGTTGACAACGCCTGTTGCGGGAGTAGCTTTTTCGCCAACAGAGCGGGACCAACCGCTCGCAATCCGCGGGAGAAAACGCCATGACCATCGCCATCCGGCAGCTTCAGAAGCATTTTGTCGGCGAGGTTTCCGGCCTCGACCTGCGAAAGCCTCTCACACCGGATGAGGCGCGCGAGGTCGAGGCGGCTATGGACAAATATGCGGTGCTGGTTTTCCATGACCAGGACATCACCGACGAGCAGCAGATGGCCTTCGCGCTGAATTTCGGCCGGCGCGAGGACGCGCGCGGCGGCACCGTGACCAAGGAGAAGGACTACCGGCTGCAATCCGGCTTGAACGACGTCTCCAATCTCGGCAAGGACGGCAAGCCGCTGCCGAAAGACAGCCGCACGCATCTGTTCAACCTCGGCAATTGCCTCTGGCATTCCGACAGCTCGTTCCGCCCCATTCCGGCAAAATTCTCGCTGCTGTCGGCACGCGTGGTGAACCCGAAAGGCGGCAACACCGAATTCGCCGACATGCGTGCGGCCTATGATGCGCTCGACGACGAGATCAAGGCGGAGATCGAGGACCTCGTCTGCGAGCACTCGCTGATGTATTCGCGCGGATCGCTCGGCTTCACCGAATACACCGACGAAGAGAAGGAGATGTTCAAGCCGGTGCTGCAGCGGCTGGTACGGACCCATCCCGTGCATCGCCGCAAATCGCTGTATCTCTCATCGCATGCCGGCAAGGTCGTCGGCATGAGCGTGCCGGAAGGACGCCTCCTGCTGCGCGATCTCAACGAGCACGCGACGCAGCCGGAGTTCGTCTACGTCCATAAATGGAAGCTGCATGACCTCGTGATGTGGGACAACCGCCAGACCATGCATCGCGTTCGCCGCTACGAACAGTCGCAGCCCCGCGACATGCGCCGCGCGACGGTGGCGGGGACCGAGCCGACGGTGCAGCAACAGGCGGCGGAATAGGCGTCAATCACCGCTGCACAGCGCTACTCAGCCCTGGTGTCATCGGTGTCATCGCCCGGCTTGCCGCCTTCGCTGAAGCTTCGGCGGCCGAGCACCCCTGTAGGCCCGGCGTAGCCTAAAGCGCGATGAGATTTGGATGAATCGTCATCGCGCTTTAGCTTGTTGTTCACGCATGATCCTTCCGGAAAACCGCTTCGCACTTTTCCGGATCATGCTTTAGCGGAGCCGGGACCGGGCGATCCAGTACACCGTGAGGGTTGTGATAGAATCCATAAGCCGCGGCGTACTGGATGCCCCGATCAAGCCGGGGCATGGCAGCCGAGGGTGACGCGCAACAGCGGGAGGTGTCGCGCCAGCTACGCGTGCCCCGCTTCGTTCGAGAGCATGCCTGGATCGATGCCGATCTTCTGCAAAGCGCGATTGTATTTGTCGTCGACGTCGTCGCCGAAAATCAGATCCGTATCCGCATCGCAATGCAGCCAGCCGTTGCTCTGGATCTCCGTCTCGAGCTGGCCCGGCGCCCAGCCGGCATAGCCGAGCGCGAGGATGGCGTGCTTGGGGCCGGAGCCATTGGCGATAGCGCGCAGGATGTCGACGGTCGCGGTGAGGCAGACGCCGTCATCGATCCGCAGCGTCGCATTCTCGATGTAGAAGTCGCTGGAATGCAGCACGAAGCCGCGGCCGGTATCGACCGGCCCGCCGCGCAGCACCTTCATGCTTTCGGCATTCTCCGGCAGCTTGATGTGGTCGCCCTTCTTGCTGATCCCGAGCTGCTCCAACAGCTCGGGGAAGTCGATGCTGCCGGCCGGGTGGTTCACGATGATGCCCATCGCGCCCTCGGCGGAATGAGCGCAGAGATAGATCACCGAGCGCTCGAAGCGGGGATCGCCCATCACGGGCATCGCGATCAGGAGCCGGCCGTCGAGATAACCGGCCGAATTGGGCAGCGGGGGGCCCGAGCTGCGGGTGCCTTCGCCCGTCCTCTTGCCAGTGGGAGCCATCGGTGAAGCACTCCGGTTTCAATTCCTATCCTGATGTCGGACCTAGCCGCTGTCAAATCAAGGCTTGCGGCGATTGGATTCGAGTGCATCCATCACAAGCAATTCAATGGTTTGGCCTGGGACGACCCTGTAAAGACGTGCCATGCTCACAAGAGTTCCCCTGCGTGCGGCGATTGGCGTCGCGACAACCCTGCTCGCCTCGTCGTTCGCCATCGCAGCCCGCGCCGATGACGCTTCGCCCTGGCAGCGCGACGGACATTCCGCGGTGCGGCTACTGGCGGGATCGCGCAGCGGCGCGGTCCTGCTGGGCGGTATCGCGTTCCAGCTCCAGCCGGGATGGAAGACCTACTGGCGTACCCCCGGCGATTCCGGCGTTCCATCCCGGTTCGACTTCTCGAAATCCGACAATGTCGAAGCGGTGACGATCATGTGGCCGGCGCCGCTGAAATTCGACGACGGCGCGGGCGGCCATTCGATCGGGTATCACGACCAGATCGTACTGCCCCTGCGTATCGTCGCCAAATCGGCCGACAAGCCGGTGACGCTGCGCGCCGAGATCAATTACGCGGTGTGCGAGAAACTCTGCATTCCCGTCGAGGCCAACGCCGAGCTCGGCTTCAACAGCGTCGCCTCGACCGAGGATGCGAACCTGCGCGCGGCGCTCGACACCGTGCCGAAGCCCGCCAATATCGGCGACCCCAATCCGCTCACCATCCGCGACGTCAAGCGTGACGGGCCGAAGAACGTCGTGGTCGACGTGGTTGCGCCCGACAGCCGCAACGTCAATCTGTTCGTGGAAGGCCCGACGCCCGACTGGGCGCTGCCGATTCCGGCGCCGGTGCAGCCCAGCCCGCCTGGGGTGTTGCGGTTTTCGTTCGAACTCGACGGTCTGCCGCCGGGCGCCAAGCCCGAGGGCGCCGCGCTGAAGTTCACGCTGGTCGGGCCGGACAAGGCGTACGAGTTCAGTACGAATCTGGAGTGATGAGTCGTCCCGGCAACGGTCAGGACGGCGGCGAGTGAGTTGCGCTGCTCTCGCCCACTCTCAGCTGTCGTCCCGGACAAGCGCGCCCCAGGCGCGCGCCGAGACTCGGAGTTAACAGCTCGCGCTCCAAATTCTCCCTGGGGCTATGGGCTCCGGATCGGTGCTCCGCTTGTCCCGGACGACACCGAGGATGGGACGGCCACCCAACCACATCTTAACGAATGGTTGCTAAGTCCCAACCCTGTAGCGCCTGCTGAACGCGCTTGGGGATTTTCGAATTGGCCGTGACGGATGCACAACCCGCAACGACCGGAGCGGCCGGCCTGATCGCGCGGCTGCGGGCTAAGCTCGCGGGCGGATCGAGCGAGGCGTCGCTGACGCGGCGGCTCGCCGGCACCATCTTCGTCATCCGCGTCATCAGCGCCGGGCTTGCCTATGTCTCGCAGGTGCTGCTGGCGCGCTGGATGGGCACGTCCGACTACGGCATCTATGTCTATGTCTGGACCTGGGTGCTGCTACTTGGCAGCATGATGGATTTCGGCATCTCGGCCTCCGCGCAAAAGATCATCCCGGAGTACCGGACTAGCGGCGAGCATGCGCTGCTGCGCGGCTTCCTCTCCGGCAGCCGCTGGCTGACCTTTGCCGTATCCACCCTGGTGTCGCTCGGCCTCGTCGCCATCGTCAAGCTGCTGTCGCCCTGGATCGATCCGGCCGAGGTGCTGCCGCTCTATATCGGCTGCATGACGCTGCCGGCTTTCGTGGTCGCCAACACCCAGGACGGCATCGCGCGCTCGCACGACTGGATGCAGCTCGGCCTGATGCCGCAATTCATCATCCGTCAGGCCCTGATCATCGGCATCACGGCCGGCGCGTTCGTGCTCGGTTATCACCTCGGCGCGGTCGCTGCGATGGTGGCGAGCGCCGCCGCGGTCTGGATCGCGATGACCGGGCAGATGGTGGCGCTGAACCGCAAGCTCGCCGATCACATCGAGCCGGGCCCGAAGGCCTATGACGTCAGGGGCTGGCTCGCCGTGTCGCTGCCGATCCTGTTGGTGGAGAGCTTCTACCTGCTCTTGTCCTACACCGACGTGCTGGTGCTGCAGCAGTTCCGCCCGTCCGACGAGGTCGGCGTCTATTTCGCCGTGGTGAAGACGCTGGCGCTGGTCTCGTTCATCCATTACGCGATGTCGGCGACGACGGCGCACCGATTTGCGGAGTACAATGCGCTCGGAGACAAGGCGCGCCTGTCGGCCTATGTGGCGCATGCCATCAGCTGGACGTTCTGGCCGTCGCTGGCCGCGACCATCGTACTGCTCGCGCTCGGCAAGCCGCTGCTCTGGCTGTTCGGGCCGCAATTCACGGTCGGCTACGACATCATGTTCATCGCTGCGATCGGCCTCGTGGTGCGCGCCGCCATCGGCCCGGTCGAGCGCCTGCTCAACATGCTCGGCCAGCAGAAGATCTGCGCGCTGGCTTATGCGCTGGCCTTCGTGATGAACGTTGCGCTCTGCGTGATCCTGGTACCGCGCTTCGGCGGTCACGGCGCGGCGGCCGCGACCTCGATCTCGCTGAGCTTCGAGACGTTGCTCTTGTTCTGGATCGTGCGGCAGCGACTGGGACTGCACGTGCTGGCGTTTGGTAAATAGCTCCGCCTGCCCTGCCGCTTGAGAAACGCCCATGGCGTGAAAAGCCCGGCAACGAGGCAAAACGACTACCCGCCCCCGATCGGCAGCATGATTTTTCTTATTCCTCCTAAGTAGTTGCGCTCCAGGGAAAGTTTATTCTACGTCATATTGCTCAACCGACGAGATAAACCCAACATTCCCCGGACCATGATCGATCCACTCTACGTCGCCTCCGGATTTGGTGTCGGCCTGCTCGTCGGCATGACCGGCGTAGGCGGCGGCTCGTTGATGACACCGCTGCTGATCCTGTTGTTCGGCGTCCATCCATCCACTGCCGTCGGGACGGACCTGCTCTATGCCGCCGCGACCAAGACCGGCGGCAGCATCGTGCATGGCTGGTCGCGCAGCGTGCACTGGCCGGCGGTACTGCGGCTGGCCTGCGGCAGCATTCCGGCGAGCGCGCTGACGCTGCTGGTGCTGTGGAAGCTCGACCTCAGAAGCGACACCGAGCGCAGCCTGGTCAACGTGGTGCTGTGCTTTGCACTGCTGCTGACCGCCACGTCGCTGATCTTCCGTAAGGCGCTCATGGAGCGCTACCGCAAGAGCCTGGAGCGGGTCGACGAGCGCACCACCGCGGTCGCGACCGTCGTCACCGGTATCGTGCTCGGCGCGGTGGTCTCGATCTCCTCCGTCGGCGCCGGCGCGGTCGGCGTCACCGTCTTGCTGCTGCTCTATCCGCGCCTGCCGATGGCGAGCATCGTCGGCTCGGACATCGCCCATGCCGTGCCGCTGACGCTGGTCGCGGGCGTCGGGCACTGGGCGCTCGGCGACGTCGACTGGGGCCTGATGGGCGTGCTGCTGATGGGCTCGCTGCCCGGCATCGTCGTCGGCAGTTATAGCGCAACGCGCGTGCCCGAACCGGTACTGCGCTTGACCCTCGCCAGCGTGCTGTTCGTGGTCGCCGGCAAGATCATGTTCGCGGAGCTGAATTTGTCGTCGGCGATCGTGACGGCGCTGGCGTGGAGCCATTAGCGAAGGACGGCCATCGTTCCCTCTCGCTGTCCTCGCCCGGCTTGCCGGACGATCCAGTATTCAGAGACGGCTGTGGTTGAGCCGAGAGGCCGCGGCGTACTGGATGCCCCGCCTGCGCGGGGCATGACATCGGCAAGACAAGTCGGTGCCGCTACTCCGCGGTCCAGCCGCCGTCGATCGACAGGTTGGTGCCGGTGATCTGCGCGGCGTCGTCGCTGCACAGGAACAGAGCGAGGGCTGCGACCTGCTCGGAGGTGACGAACTCCTTCGTCGGCTGGGCATCGAGCAGCACGTCGTTGATGACCTGCTCCCGTGTCAGATTGCGCGCCTTCATGGTGTCGGGGATCTGCTTCTCGACGAGCGGCGTCCAGACGTAGCCGGGACTGATGCAGTTGCAGGTGATCTTGTGGGTCGCGACCTCCAGCGCCACGGTCTTGGTGAGGCCGGCGATGCCGTGCTTGGCCGAAACATAGGCCGACTTGAACGGCGAGGCGACCAGCGAATGTGCCGACGCCGTGTTGATGATGCGACCCCAGCCCTTCTTCTTCATGCCGGGGATTGCGGCGCGGATGGCATGGAAGGCCGAGGACAGGTTGATGGCGATGATCTGGTCCCACTTCTCGAGCGGGAATTCCTCGATCGGCGACACGAACTGGATGCCGGCATTGTTGACGAGGATGTCGACCGAGCCGAACGTCTTCTCGCCGAGCGCGATCATCCCGGCGATCTCGGCCGGCTTGGTCATGTCGGCAGGCGAGTAGATTGCCTTGACCTTGAAGTCGGATTCGATCTTGGCGCGTTCCTTCTCGATGTCCTCGGGCGAGCCGAAGCCGTTGATGACGACGTTGGCTCCGGCGGCGGCGAAGGCGCGCGCATAAGCGAGTCCGATGCCGCTGGTCGATCCGGTCACGACAGCGTTCTTCCCTGACAGACTACCCATTCTATTCGCTCCTTTTTGCCGGGGGCGCGGTGACGTCCCCCGTGAGATCGTAGGTCACCATGGTCTCGCCGGACTGCGGCCGCTCCAGCCAATCCTTGTGACGCATCGACAGATGCACGTCGCGCACGCCGGCCTCCCAATGCTCGACCATGGCGACGTGCGAGAAATCGTAATCCTTGGACGAGGATTCGTAGTTCTTGCTGCGATAGATCAGATGCACCACGGTGACGGTGCTTTCACGCGACACTTTCGCCAGGAATTCGACGGAAGGATCATTCTTGAGATAGTCCGGCAATTTGCCGATCAGGTCGCGCACGGCCCTGCGCGCGTTGTGCAGCTGCTTGTTCTTGTCGGTGTTCATCCGCGTGCGGCTCGAATAGCGGATATCCTTCTCGCGCTCGGCGGCCTCAAGCAGCGAATTCGGCAGGTCGCCGCGCGCGGAGAACAAGTCGACCTGGAAGATCAGCATGTCGCGTTCGACCCCGGCATCGAGCACGTAGTCGAGCGGGGTGTTGGAGGCGATACCGCCGTCCCAATAATGCTCGCCGTCGATGACCACGGAGGGAAAGCCGGGCGGCAGCGCGCCCGAGGCCATGATGTGCTCGGGGCCGATCTTCTTGCCGAGCTTCTTGAACTCGTAATTGTCGAAATATTTGAAGTTGCCCGAGGTGACGCCGACCGCGCCGACCGACAGCCGCGTCTCCAGATCGTTGATGCGATCGAAATCGACGAGACGCTCCAGCGTCTTCTTGAGCGGCGAGGTGTCGTAATAGCTCTCCGCTTCGGGATGTCCCGGCGGCCAGAGCGGCGCCGGCGGAATGCGCGGCGTGAAGAAACCGGGCACGCCGAACGTCGCGATCAGCGCAGCGCTGGTCGAGTTGAACAGCTCGCGGCTGTGGTCGCTCTTGCCGACCGGCTTCCACGGCACGGGCGCAGAGACCATTTCCCAGACTTCCTTCAGCCGCTTGACGCGGGTGTGGCCCTCGTTGCCGGCGATGATGGCAGCGTTGACCGCGCCGATCGAGATGCCGGCGACCCATTCCGGCTCGAAGCCGTAGCCGCACAGTGCCTGATAGGCGCCGGCCTGATAGGAGCCGAGCGCGCCGCCGCCCTGGAGGACCAGGACGCGTTGCGCATTGGCGGGGACGCTGGTGGAGTCCGGACTATGATCGATCATGCGGAAACAATAGCAAATGGCGCACCACCGTGGCGACACTCCGCCGCGGCGTCAATGCATCCCGGATCAAGTCTGGATTATCGGGGCTCCGTCGAGGCCAGGATCATGGTCCAGAACACCTTGTATTTGGTGCCGGGAGCATAGCTCGCCGCGATGCCTAATTTTGTGACACCGCCCTTGAGCATGTTGGCGCGGTGAGGCGGCGAGTCGCGCCAGCCGGAAAACGCTTCCGCCAGCGTATGATAGCCGGCCGAGATGTTCTCGACCGCCACGGTCGCGGGATAACCGCCGGCGGCAAGGCGCTTGGCCAAGGGCGCACGGACGTCGTGGTCCATCTTGTTGGCCGCGGCCATGGCCTGGGATTGGGATTCGGCAAGCCGCATCAGGTCGGCGTCGACCACGACCGCGCCGAGCATGTTGTTCTGCCGGTATTGCGAGATCATCACCGCGGCGGCCTGTGCATCGAGCTTGGAGCCCGGCACCGCCATGTCGGTATACATCGACGGCTCCTGGACCGGTGCTTCGTTGCCGGCACAGCCAGCGAGCAGCAAAGTGATGAGAATTGCGGCCGCAGCGCGCATTTTTAGAAGCCCCCAAATGAGGGGCCGTTGTTGCATACCAACAGTGGCTGAAAGGTGAATTTTGAGGAAAATCGTAGTTGTCATTCCGGGACGATGCGAAGCATCGAACTATGGTGCGCAATTGCGCACCTGAGAATCTCGCGCCAAAACCTCGGGATTCCGGGTTCGCGCTGGCGCGCGCCCGGAACGACGGGATTAGCCCGCAAAGATCCGGTAACGGCGAGGTTCCAGGCCGATCGTGTCGCCGGCACGCAGCTCCTTGTCGCGCGGCGCGTCGATCTCGATGGTTTCGCCGCCTGACAGGGCGACCTCGGCGCGCTGCACGGGACCGAAATTGCGGACGTGCTGCACGGCACCCTCGAAGGCGCCGCTGCCGGGCGGACCGACCAGCATGTCATGTCGCCGCACGAACAGTCGTGACGCGCCAGGCACCAATCCATCTGCTGCGAGCTTGAGCGGCTGCTCGCCGAGCCTGATAACACCGTCCGCGACCTGAACCGGCAGCTCGATGCATTCGCCGATGAAGCCGTGGACGAAGGCGGTCGCCGGCGTCTCGTAGACGTCATCGGGCGAGCCGATCTGCTCGATCCTGCCCTTGTCCATCACCACGACGCGGTTGGCGACTTCCAGGGCTTCCTCCTGATCGTGGGTGACGAAGATCGAGGTGACGTTGATCTCGTGATGCAGCGAGCGCAGCCATTTGCGCAGCTCTTTCCGCACCTTGGCATCCAGCGCACCGAAGGGCTCGTCGAGCAGGAGGCTGCGCGGCTCGATCGCGAGCGCGCGGGCGAGCGCGATGCGCTGGCGCTGGCCGCCGGAGAGCTGGCTCGGATAGCGGTCCGCGAGCCAGTCGAGCTCGACGAGGTCGAGCAGCTCTTTTACGCGCGCACGGATGCTCGCTTCGTCCTTCCGGACTGCGCGCGGCTGCACGCGCAGGCCGAACGCTACGTTCTCGAACACGGTCATGTGGCGGAACAGCGCGTAGTGCTGGAACACGAAGCCGACATGCCGCTCGCGCGCGCCCTGCGCCAGCGCGTCCTCGCCGTTGAACGAGACCTCGCCCGAATCGGGCCAGTCGAGGCCGGCGATGATCCGCAGCAAGGTGGTCTTGCCGGAGCCGGAGGGACCGAGCAGCGCCAGCAATTCGCCGTTGTCGACCTTGAGGTCGACGCCATCCAGCGCGGCAAAGCTGCCGAACTTCTTGACGAGATTTCTGACTTCAATGGTCACTGGCGTCTTCTCCTTCGTCGAGATGACGTTCGAGAACGGTTTTTACGATCAGCGTGATCAGCGCGAGCATCGCCAGCAGCGAGGCGATCGCGAAGGCGGCGACGAACTGGTACTCGTTGTAAAGAATCTCGACCAGCAGCGGCATGGTGTTGGTCTCGCCGCGGATGTGGCCGGAGACGACGGAGACCGCGCCGAACTCGCCCATCGCGCGGGCGTTGCAGAGCAGGACGCCGTAGAGCACGCCCCATTTGATGTTGGGCAGGGTGACGCGGAAGAAGGTCTGCAGGCCCGAGGCACCGAGCGAGATCGCAGCCTCCTCCTCCTGCGTGCCCTGCTCCTGCATCAACGGGATCAGCGCCCGCGCCACGAACGGGAAGGTCACGAAGGTGGTGGCGAGCGCGATGCCTGGCACCGCGAACAGGATCTGGATGTCGTGATCGCGCAGCCAGGTGCCGAAATAGCCCTGCGCGCCGAACAGCAGCACGAAGACGAGGCCCGAGATCACCGGGCTGACCGAGAACGGCAGGTCGATCAGCGTGATCAGGAAGGTCTTGCCCTTGAAGTCGAACTTGGCGATGGCCCAGGCGGCGACGAGGCCAAACACCAGATTGAGGCCGACCGAGATCGCCGCGACAATCAATGTCAGCTCGATCGCCGCCATCGCCTCCGGCTCGGCGAGCGCGGCGAAATAGGCGAGGAGGCCGCGCGAGAACGCCTGCGCGAACACGACGACGAGCGGCAGCACGACGAAGACGGTGAGAAACATCACCGCCAGCGCAATGATGACGATGCGTACCGCGCGCGGCTCTGTGCGGAGGTTGTCGCGGGCCGCCGCCGCATGCGCGCGCGCCTTTGCACGTGCCTTGGCCTCGGAGGCCGATAGCGACACGGAATCTGCGATCTGCATCGTCATGATCCGCCCTCAGCGTGCCGGGATCCGGCTCTGCGCCCAGCGCTGGAGCCGGTTGACGGCGAAGATGATGACGAAGGAGACGACGAGCATGACCACCGCGATGGCGGTCGCATCGGCGTAGCGGAATTCGGAGAGCCGGATCACGATCAGGAGCGGCGCGATCTCGGAGACGTTGGGCAGATTGCCGGCGATGAAGATGACCGAGCCATATTCGCCGACCGCGCGGGCGAAGGCGAGCGCGAGGCCGGTGAGCAGCGCCGGTGCGAGCGACGGCAGGATTACGCGCACGATGGTCTGCCAGCGGCTGGCGCCGAGACTGCCGGCAGCCTCCTCGATCTCTGGGTCGAGATCCTGGAGCACCGGCTGCACCGTGCGCACTACGAAGGGAATGCCGATGAAGATCATGGCGACGAAGATGCCGACCGGGGTGAACGCCACCTTGATGCCGAGTGCTGCGAGCGGCGCGCCCAGCCAGCCCTTCTCGGCGAACAGCGCGGTCAGCGCGACGCCGGCGACCGCCGTGGGCAGCGCGAAAGGCACGTCGACGATGGCATCGAAGATGCGCCGGCCGGGAAAGCGGTAGCGGACCAGTGCCCAGACGATGATGCTGCCCATCACCAGATTGACGCAGGCCGCCGCGAAAGCGAGCCCAAACGACACGCGGAGCGCGTTCAGGGTGCGGCGACTGGAGAGAATGTTCCAGAACTGCTCGGGACTGAGCTCGAGCGATCTCAGGAACAGGCCGGCGAGCGGAATCAGGATAATGACGGATAGCCAGGAAAGCGTCAGTCCCATGGTGAGACCGAAGCCCGGCAATGTCCGACGTCGTGCCACGACTGCGCTCACCCGGCCCCCTGCTAAAGCCACCTACAACAGCGCGCGATCAGTTCTTGTAAATCTGATCGAAGACGCCGCCGTCGGCAAAATGTTCCCGCTGTGCCTTCGTCCAGCCGCCGAAGACGTCTTCGATCGTGAACAGTTCGACCTTGGCGAAGGCATTCTCATACTTTTTGGCGATCTCCGCATCGCGCGGACGGTAGAAGTTGCGCGCGGCGATCTCCTGCCCCTCCTTGGTGTACCAATATTGGAGGTAGGCGTCGGCGGCATTACGGGTGCCTTTTTTATCGGCAACCTTGTCGACGATGGCGACCGGCGGCTCGGCGAGGATCGATTGCGGCGGCGCCACGATCTCGAACTTGTTCGCCCCGAACTCTTTCAGGGCGAGGTACGCCTCGTTCTCCCAGGCGAGCAGCACGTCGCCGACGCCGCGCTCGACGAAAGTCACGGTCGCGCCGCGCGCGCCGGTATCGAGCACCGGCACCTGCTGATACAGCTTGCCGATGAACTCCTTGGCCTTGTCGGCCGAGCCGTATTTCTTCTGCGCAAAGCCCCAGGCCGCAAGATAGTTCCAGCGCGCGCCGCCTGATGTCTTCGGGTTCGGCGTGATCACCGCGACGCCCGGCTTGAGCAGGTCGTCCCAATCCTTGATGCCCTTGGGATTGCCCTTGCGGACCAGGAACACGATGGTCGACGTATAGGGTGACGAATTCTGCGGCAGCCGCTTCTGCCAGTCGGCGGCGGTGAGGCCCTTGCCGGCGATTGCGTCGATGTCATAGGCGAGTGCCAGCGTCACCACGTCAGCCTGCAACCCGTCGATCACCGCGCGCGCCTGCGACCCGCTGCCGCCATGCGACTGCTTGATCTCGACGCTCTTGCCGGTTTCCTTCCGATAGGCGTTCGCGAACGCCTTGTTGAACTCGACATACAGCTCGCGTGTCGGATCGTACGACACGTTCAACAGATTGATATCGGCGGCGAGAGCCGAGCTTGCCAAGAAACCCGTTGCGAGCAGTCCTGCCACGAGCGGAACGATACGGCGCATCATGTCCATCTCCATTCACCTCGACGACATCGGCGTCATCGATGGCAGGCATAACTCGGGGCGAAACGCTCTTAAGTCAACGGAACCGAATTTTCTTGTTCGCAGCGTGGCAGCGTGACTGTGCTATCAAACCTTCATCGTGTGGATGCCGCATTCCGTCTTGGCGCGGCCGCGCCAGCGACCGGCGCGTGCATCCTCGCCTTCAGCCGTTCTACTGGTGCAAGGCATACACCCAACCGACAGGAATCCGGAGGCGGCCAACGGATGACGCGGCAATTTGGCGCGGGTGAAGATCGCCTCGATCTCCTCGCGCGAGACATTGGCGAAGGGATTGAACTTCAACCGCGCGCCATCGTCCTCGACGACCGGAATGTCGGCGCGCGCATTGCCCTGGAACCGCTTGCGGCCGTTGAGCCAGGCATCGAACGGTTTCAGCGCGCGCGCCAGCGGCTCAACCTTGCGAATGCGGCAGCAGGCGTCGGGATCGGAGAACCAGAGGTCACGGTCGGGATCTTCGCGCGACAGCGTCTCCTCGGCGGGCATGATCGAGCGGACGTCCTTCAGGCCCAGCGTCGCAATCAGCGTATCGCGATAGGCCAGCGTCTCCTCGAACAACCAGCCGGTGTCGAGAAAGATCACGGGGATCGCAGGATCGACATCCGCCATCACCTTCAAGAGCGTCGCCGATTCCGTGCCGAAGGAGGACACGAGCGCGAGCTTCTCGCGCCCGACCGTCTTCAGTGCCGAGGCGATGATCTCCGCGGGCGAAGCATCGCGCAAGGCACGATCGAGCTCTTCCGCCGAAGGCAACGCGGACATGGACGAGAGCTGGGGTGCGATCACGTTCACGTGCCGACACCTTCGGAGTGACGCAGCTGCATGCGCCGGTGCAGCGCCGTGATGCGGCCGTCGCCGGTCGGCTGGTAGAACACCGAATAGCGCTTCGCGGTCTGCATGAACGCTTCCGCGTCGGCCTGCTTCTTGACCTCGAAGGCATCGAAGCCGGCACGCAGCATGAACACGAACTGGTCGCGCAGCACTTGGCCGGTCGCACGCAACTCGCCGCGATAGTTATAGCGTTCGCGCAGCAGCCGCGCCTGGCTGTAGGCGCGTCCGTCGCGGAAGGTCGGGAACACCAGCGCAACGGCCGCGACCTTGCCGAGATAGGGCACGAGCTCGGCGATGTCGCGATTGTTGGGCCAGATCACACCGACCTTGCCGGCACGCTCGAGCAAGCCCTCGGCCTCGCCCAGGAAGCGCTCGGCCGGCACCAGGATGTCACCGCCCTCGGGCAGCGGCGTGTCGACGGCGAGCTTGACGAAGCCGTCGTCGACGATCTTTCCGCCATTAACGAGTGGCATACACGCGCTCCTTGAAGGGTTCGACGCCGAGGCGCTTCACCGTATCCATGAACAATTCTTCGGGCCGCTCGCGCAGCGCCAGATAGGCTTCCACGATGTCCTCGACGACATCGGCGACCTCGTCGAACTTGACGCCGGGACCGATCAGGGTGCCGAGCGCGGCGTTCTCGTCGGCACGGCCACCGATGG
>Ga0099824_1004862_pt1 | contig 19182 bp, 14 predicted proteins | sample SiratrowhiteBW_FD_76837 | JGI IMG/M metagenome (GOLD analysis project Ga0099824, IMG submission 76837) | Root nodule microbial communities of legume samples collected from California, USA - Siratro white BW | ecosystem: Host-associated > Plants > Roots > Nodule | place: USA: California... | reverse complement strand
CTCGAACACACTCACACCAAATCAAGACCAAAATCCAATTGCTTGCTTGCTGCCATTGCTTAGCTGAACTTGTCTTGTATGGCTTCATCAAATCCATTTAGTATTGTGAGAATACTAACAAAAGTATAGGTGGCTTGAGTCCTTAGAGTATTTTGTTGCAAGTGTCCTCATGGTGACCCCCAGGACTGAGGAGGGGATGGTATCAATCGAAAAGTGTTCGGTCATTGACTGTGTTTGTCATGGCCGAGAAGGGAGTGAGTCAGATTTCTTTTTCATGTATGGGTGTTTCTTTACTGACGCCCATGTTCGTCTTCCCTTCGATGAGTTCACAATGGGTGTGTTGCGTATTCTAAATGTTGCCCCCCACACAACTACATCCCAACTCTTGGGGTTATCTTTAGTGTTTTTGTCTGCTATGTTAGATGTTCGGCCTTCGTCCTTCCCCTCAATCGTTCCTTCATTCTTATAGTGCTAAGTTGAGTATCCCCATTTGTTGAGTGTCTTTGGTGGATCAGTCTGGGTCCGCCTTGTTCTTTATAAAATTCTGAAATTTTTAAACGTGTGTATATTATATATATATATATATATATATATATATATATATATATATATATATATATTCGTTTACCTTTTATATTGTTTATTATTATTTACTTCACTATATGAATTATTCAGTTAGGCAGTATTTTTAATATAAATTTATTTTTTCTAATTATGATTGATTATAAATTCTCACCTTAGAAATCAAAATATTCCTTTCTTTTTAATCTATAAAGTGCCTTTATAAACAATTGTGAATTCATACATGAACAATGCTATAACACAATGCAAAATGGACTTAATAGTATAGTTGTCTATATGAATAACAAATGATTATTGATTTGGACAAATTAAAATATTCTGAAACTTATTTCACCTTCTAATTTATTTATAAAAGAAAATTTTTGGATTATTCACATTCTCAATATTATATTAGAAATCAAACAAGGCAATTGTTCCTTTTCCTTTTCATGGACCAAACCAATCAGAGGAACCTATTCTGTAATATGCATTTTAACTTAAAGACTTTAATAATTGCATATTATATATACATAAACACATGTAAACTTTAGAATAAGATAAGAACAAAGGACAAAACATTAATAAACCACGTTTACAATTTGGTGCAAATTCATTCTCCATTGCGTCACTTAATGTGACGTCAACACTCCTTTAATAAATGCATTACAGCAACTTCTGATTATGAATATTGAAACGTACCTTATATAAATGGACCAAAGGGATACGAAAGAAACCAAAATAAAAATTTCTCTTACGAAAACAACATCCTTTCAAGTTCACTATTCGCTTCACATTTTCACTTATCTAGGACAATCTTCCAAAACAAGGTAAGGGAAAGGAGATATACTATTTTTGCCTTCTATTTCTTAAAATATTTTTACAGTGAGGTACCCCAAGCCTCACATATTTTTTTTAAATTATATTTCACGTTGATATTGGTTCTCAAGTATGATTTCTGCATTATATATGATTTCTATTTTACACTCATGATCATGATGTGGTTTAATGGATATAATTTGCGGCTAGAAGAACTTGTTCCTTGAGGTTTCAAATGAGCAGGAGATTGTGTGTTATTGGAGGAATGTTGATATTAATTGCTCATTTATCCTAACTATTCACTGTTGTTGTATTCCATGATTTGTTATTGTGAATAAAATTGGAAGTAAAGTTTAAGATTTTTTCAAAGGAAATTTTTATATAAAGACTGTATATTTCACTTTTTCTCTTTATTTCTTTATTTTACTGTTAATATGAACCTATAATATAAAAGAATGGTTGCACCCAATCATGCGACTCCTTTCACAACAAATGTAGTAGCCTTCTTTCCTAGACATGAATAGAGGACTGATGTTGTGGAAGGATCTGTTACCTTTCATGGCAGAGCTCACACCATATTTACTTTTGTGAACTTTGAAGATGTGCCCCTTACACTGGACGAATCAGTAGTGGTGACTTTTGACATGCCATCTTGCCCTCAAAATAATCCTGTCACTAATCTGTTTATGCCACCTACGTGGTGAAGATGCATAAGTAATAATAATAAATTTTGTATAATATGTAAAAGATATGTATAATAGATGGTATATGAATAAAAATAATAGGTATTGTAAAATATGTAGTTATGTTGTAAAATAACTAACGGAAATAAAGAAACTTCTGTTTAAATTATGCAGAACTATATACTCATGTTAATGGTCATACCTTTGATGAAGGTATATATATATATATATGACTATTTCTGTTATTTTTTTTAATTTTGTTGTAAATATTCTTTTCATACAATATATACTTTAAATTTACAACAGATTTATGGATTGGAGAGTAATCATGTAAGGAAATTTTATTTGTAATTAGAATGATGTTTTTTATATATATTTATATAGCTAAGTAACAAAATTTAGTTATGATAAATGCAAATATATTTTAAATTCCAAATAATAACTACTTTTGTATGTGACCTCCTACCAAATTAAAACAACAAAATTGGAGAAATAAAGTTAATGTTGTACAAGTATTTAAATAATCTCAAAATTGTTTTATTTTAAAACAAATATTTGTATAAAACCATTGCCAATTTTCAGTAAGTGGATATGTATTTATTTGTTTTGAATTTAATTAATGAATATATAATACAAATAATAATAATAATAATAATAATAATAATAATAATTTCTTGTATTTAGTTACAATAATAATTTTTATTAAATAAAAGTTTTATGATTCTTTCATCAAAATTTTCATAGGTATATTGTCGTTCACACACTCCTTTGTTTCATCCAATAAGTCATATTCTATGCATATAATCCGCTCCTGCCAAATTCAGTAAAGGAAAAAAATCCTTACACTGAATTTTATACTATTAATAATAATAATTTGGGATACCACAGTAAGAGGTATCTAAGCAACTTTCCATGTGAGACCCATTACATATATAGAAAAATACTGAATTGTAAAAATTTTCAGATGGAAAAGTTAAGAAATCATGAACTGACTAAAGCAGTACAAGCTATCAGAGACATGGCTACAACACTTTTAAGAAACCAAAGGCATGAAGGAACTACTGAATCATAAGGTTTGGTGGAGTTCAGGAGAAACAAACCTCCACAATTTTCTAGAGGATACAAGCCAGAAAAGGTTGAATTATGGGTTAGAGAAATTGAGAAAATTTTCCAGGTGATAGATTGTACAGATAAACAAAAGGTAAATTATACTGTATCTATATTGATTGGAGAAGCTGAATACTGGTGGGATAACACCAAGAAATTATTGGAAAATGGGGGAATAAATATTAACTGGGAAATGTTTAAAACCAAATTCCTTGAAAAATATTTTCCCAATGACGTAAGGAGAGCAAAAGAAATTGAGTTTATGAAATTGAAACAAGAGAACATGTCGGTTGGAGAATATGCTTCAAAATTTGAGGAATTAGGAAAATACTCTACTTTCTTCTATCACCTTGATGGAAGAATGAAATGTATAAAATTTGAGGATGGGCGTAGACCTGAATTAAAGAAAGCAGTAGGAATATTAGAAATCTATGATTTTCCTACCGTTATACACAAGTGTAGATTCATAGAAGATATGGAGAATAAACATAATAATAAACCCAGGAATTTTGGACCCCATGTAAATAAGAAAGGATATAACTAGGGAAAACCCTATGATCGCTCTTAACAGAGATCCTCATCCAGTCACCATAATTCTGGAAATTTTAAAGGGCTTTTAGAAAATCAAATTAAGTGTATGAAATGTGGTCAAGTGATAACACATATTTGATTCAATTCTTTTCTTATTGCATATTTTTAGCATACAACTTTGTTGTTATTTTCAGTTTTAATAAAGAACTTGCATTCATAGAAAATATAGATATTTTAGTAAAAGTTGTCAATTTTCTTTTCTTTTCTGTTTTAATAAGCACTTAGTAGATTTCTAATTCATGGATGGTTAAATTGTTTAGGATGAAGAGCTGGAAGAAAATTTAACACTGGATGGAATGAGAGAGTGTTGGATAGGGAGGAGATTATTGGAAAAATGAAGGGCAAATCTGTCAAAGAATTTTAAAAAGATGGAAGGGCAATTTTGGAATTTTGCATGGAATTTGATTAGACACATGTATATAGAATATAAAAGAATGAGGATTCTGGAAAAAAAGGGGCAATTTTTCAACAACTTCATTTTCAAGACTGGGAGAAAGGGGTTTTGAATCGTGGAGAGCGTGCTGCCAATTTCTTCACTCTTCCATATTCTATTTTTGTTTTTAGAGTTAGAAATTACTTCTATTCAACATTTACAAGAGATTCAACGATTCAATTTGTATTTTGGAGGTGAAGTTGTCGCATCTAGGTTTTGGTTCTACTATAATCGTAAGAAATTAGTCTTTCCCTTTGAACATTTGTACCTTGATTCTTTTGTATTTCTCCTTGTTTAGTGATTTCAATTTTTAAACTATTAGTAGTAAAATTTTTCTCATGTTGATCGTTTCTTCCAATATCTTTGCTTTACTGTTAATTGCTATACAAACTTTGACTTTCAATGATCCATTTTAGTGTATATTTTCAGAATATTATAGTAGTTAGGGTTAAACTCATGATTGAAATTTTAATTAGGATAAACAAAATGATTGATTCACTATTAGTAGTTGTAGGTTAGTTTCACTATAATTTTAGATTTGCATTAGGTTAATCTATTTTACTCTTCTAGTTTTTAATACAAAATCCATTGTGATAATTTTTGCAAAAGAAGAAGTTGATAACTAAATTTGATGAGTATTAAGTTTCCTAGGGAAATGACTTGGGTTGATCCTATCCTACATTAGGAGAACTCAACTTTATTTTGAAAACCATAGGCGACTGAGTGGTTTATCATCAAGCCCATTATACTAAATATTGTCATATCAAAGGACCTATATGTTCAAGTGTGAAAAACTTGGTCATGTGACAACTGAATGTGGACAACAAAAATCACATTTCAATCCTTTCGGATCTACATCTAAGACAAGGCTAACAACGACTGAGAGAGTTTACAATCTGAATGGTGCTAAAACTGCTCAAAATCATGATCTGATTCAAGGTACATGTTTCATTAAAGATAAAACTTTAAATGTACTATATGATTCAGGCCCAACTCATTCTTTTATTTCTAATGATTGGGTTAAGGATATGAAATTACCAATTTCTTCTTTAGATAGAAATTTGATTATCTCAACCCGCACTAGTAAATTTGTAATTACAAATAATGTATGCCTAAACTGCCCTCTATTAATTGAAAACAGAAAATTCCTTGTAAATTTGATTTGCCTCCCTTTGTCACAATTAGACATCAGGAATGGAGTGGTTGTTTGTCAATCAAGTCATTCTAAATTGTGCAGAAAAATCAGTGGTATTTCCCAATCTTGAAATTCTTTTGAAACCTTCAGAGAACCCAATTTTTAAAAAATAAAATTCAAGCGTATTTATTATTATCTTCTATGGAATCAGAGGAAGTTAATTTGAAAAATATAGCTGTTGTACAAAATTTTCCTGAAGTTTTTCTTTGATGATATTCCTGGTTTACCACCTAATAGAGAGATTGAATCCTCCATAGATTTAATACCAAGGACTGGACCAATTTCAATGGCTCCATATAGGATGTCACCCTCTGAATTGTTTGAATTAAAGAAACAATTAGAGGAATTGCTTGAGAAACAATTTAATAGATCTAGTGTATCACCTTGGGGAGCCCCAGTTTTATTGGTTAAGAAGAAAGACGGAAGTTTTAGGTTGTGTGTAGATTACCGCAATTAAATAAATATACCATAAAGAATAGATAATTTGATTGACCAATTAAGAGGAGCTTTTGTATTTTCTAAGATTGATTTACGGTCAGGTTATCATCGGATTAGAGTAAAGGCAAAAGATATACCAAAGACAGCCTTTCGAACAAGGTATGGTCATTATTAATACCAAGTGATGCCTTTTGATGTAACCAATGCTCCTGCTGTATTTATGGATTATATGAATAGAATTTTTCATCCATTTGTAGATTTTTTTGTAGTTGTTTTTATAGATGATATACTTGTATATTCTAAAACCTTTGAGAAACATGAGAAACATCTTATAACAGTTTTGCAAATTTTGAAAGATAAAAAGTTGTATGCTAAATTATCTAAGTGTGAATTCTGGTTGGAGGAAAAAAAAATTTGGGTCATGTAATTTCTAGGGAAGGTGTATCAGTAGACCCAACCAAGGTAGAAGCGGTTTTACAATGGGAACCACCAAAGTCAGTGACCGAGATCCGTAGTTTCTTAGGATTGGCTAGATATTATAGGAGATTCATTGAAGGATTTTATAGAATAGCTATGTCATTAACCCAACTCACTAAGAAAGGACAAAAATTTGAATGGACTGAAAAATGTGAGAATAATTTCCAATAACTTAAGAAAAGACTAATCACTTCTCCTGTTTTAGCCTTACCCGATCCCAGTGGACACTTTGTAGTATTCTGTGATGCTTCCAAAATGGGGTTAGGATGTGTTCTTATGCAAGATAGAAATGTAGTGGCATATGCTTCTAGGCAAATCTTTGCATGCTTCTACATTGATGATTCAGGAGATGGGCTTGTTAGAGAAGTTTAGGGATATGAATATGTCAGTTTTTTTAAGTCATAATAAGATTCAATTAAAAGCAATTTAGGTTACTAGTGACTTAAAGAGAGAAATTAAAGAGGTTCAAGCAAATGATGAATTTATACAAAAGAAAAAGGAATTGGTGGCACAAAATAATGGAGGAAATTTTGTAATGGATAGAGAAGGGATTTTGAAATTCGGAAATAGAATCTGTGTTCCGAATGATGAGAGAATTAAGAAAATGATTTTGGAAGAAGCCCATAAGAGCAAACTAAGCATAGATCCAGGAATTACAAAGATGTATCAAGACCTTAAAAGAATGTTTTGGTGGCTCAAAATGAAGAAAGAAATAGCCCAATATATAACATCATGCTTGATTTGTTAAAAGGCTAAGATAGAACATCAAAGGCCAGTAAGAATGCTATAGCCCTTAGACATACCTGAATGGAAATGGGATAGTATAGCAATGGATTTTGTGGTTGGCTTACCACGAACAATCCAAAAGATTGATTCTATATAGGTTATTGTAGATAGATTAACCAAATCTACTCACTTCTTACCTATAAATATTAGATATTCTTTAGAGAAATTAACTGAGTTGTACATAAGGGAAATTGTAAGATTGCATGGAGTTTCGTCTAGCATCATTTCGGATATGGACCCTAGATTCACTTTTATGTTTTGAGGAAGTTTACATCAAGCTCTAGGTACAAAGATTCACCTTACTTCCGCTTACCACCCTCAAATAGATGGGCAATCGGAAATAACCATCCAATCCTTAGAAGATTTGTTGAGAGCTTATGTGTTGGAAGATTCTGGAAATCAAGATAAATATTTGCCATTGATTGAGTTTACATACAATAACAGTTTCCATTCTAGCATAGGTATGGCACCCTGTGAGGCATTGTATGGAGAAAATGTAGAACACCTTTGTACTGGTTTGAATCTGGAGAAAATTTACTCTTAGGACCTGAATTGATCTAACAAACTATAGATAAAATTAGGATAATTCAAGAAAAGTTAAGAACAACTCAAAGTCGGCAGAAAATCTATGTAGATAAAAGAAGACAGCCTCTTGAATTCCTTGAAGGTGATCATGTATTCTTGAAAGTCACCCCAACCATAGGAATTGGTAGAGAAATAAAATCCAAGAAACTCACTCCTCGCTTTATTGGTCCATATCAAATTCTCAGGAAAATAGGTCCTGTAGCTCACCAAATTTCTTTACCACCTATTCTTTCTAATCTTCACAATTTCCATGTATCTCAATTAAGAAAATATGTTTCGGATCCTTCTCACATAATAATGCATGACACAATACAATTAAAGGATAACCTTACATTTGAAACCATGTTTGTACAGATTATAGACAAGAGGATCAAACAGTTAAGAGGAAAGCAAATTCACTTGGTAAAGATTATTTGGGATGATGCCACAGGATTACATGGGAACTAGAAGAGAAGATCAGAAGAAGTTATCCCCATTTGTTTGAGTAAATTTCGGGGACGAAATTTTTTTAGGGGGAAAGAATGTAACATTCCAAAAATTTTGAATATATATATATATATATTCTTTTACCTTTTATATTATTTATTATTATTTACTTCACTATATAAATTATTTTTTTAGACAGTACTTTTAATATGAATTTATTTTTTCTAATTATGATTGATTATAAATTCTCACCTTACTTAGAAATCAAAATATTCCTTTCTTTTTAATTTATAAAGTGCCTTTATAAACAGTTGTGAATTCATACATGAACAACGCTATAACACAATGCAAAATGGACTTAATAGTATAGTTGTCTGTATGAATAGCAAATGATTTATTGATTTGGACAGATTAAAATATTTTAAAATTTATTTTACCTTCTAATTTATTTACAAAAGAAAATTTTTGGATTATTCACATTCTCACTCAGTATTATATTAGAAATCAAACAAGGCAATTGTTCCTTTTCCTCTTCATGGACCAAACCAATCAGAGGATCCTATTCTACAATATGCGTTTTAAATAATTTAAAAACTTTAATAATTGCATATTATATATACACACACATACACATAAACTTTAGAATAAGATAAGAACAAAGGACAAACCATTAATGATAAAATCACGTTTACAATTTAGTGCAAATTCATTCTCCATTAGGTCACTTAATGTGATGTCAACACTCCCTTAATAAATACATTGCAACAAATCCTGATTATAAATATTGAAAGTACCTTATATAAATGGACCAAAGGGATACGAAAGAAACCAAAAGAAAAATTAATCTTACGAAAACAACATCCTTTCAAGTTCACTATTGGCTTCACATGTTCACTTCTCCGGGATAATCTTCCAAAACAAGGTAAGGGGAAAGGATATATACTGTTTTTGCCTTCCATTTCTTAAAATATTTTTACAGTGAGGTACCCCAAGCCTCACGCATTTTTTTAAAATTATATTTAATGTTGATATTGGTTCTCAAGTATGATTTTTGCATTATATCTGATTTCTATTTTACACTCATGATCATGATGTGGTTTAATGGATACAATTCGCGACTGGAGAAAGTTGTTCCTTGAGGTTTCAAATGAGCAGGAGATTGAGGAAAATTGATATTAATTGCTCATTTATCCTGACTATTCACTGTTGTTGTATTCCATGATAATTCTATGATGAGTTATTGTGATTTTATTGTGAATAAAATTGGAATTGACGTTTAATATTTTTTTAAAAGGAAATTTTTATATAAACACTGTATATCTCACTTTTTCTCTTTATTTTTTTTTATTTTACTGTTAATATAAACCTATAATATAAAAGAATGGATGCAGCCAATCATGCGACTCCTTTCACAAGTAGCTTTCTTTCCTGGACATGAATGGAGGATTGGTGTTATGGAAGGAAATGTTACCTTTCATGGCAGATCTCACACCATATTTATTTTGTGAACTTTGAAGATGTGTCCGTTACATTGGACGGATTGGTAATGGTGACTTTTGGCATGCCACCTTGCCCTCAAAATAATCATATCATCAGTCTACTTATGCCACCTACGTAGTGAAGATGTGGTGAAGATCCAGAAGTAATAATAATAAATTTTGTATAATATGTAAAACTTTTTGTAGAAAATATGTATAATAGATGGTATATGAATAAAAAGAATAGGTACTGCAAATTATGTAGTTATGTTGTAAAATAACTAACGAAAATAAAAAATTTTCTTTTAAATTATGCAGTACCATATGCTCATGTTAATGGTCATACCTTTGATGAAGGGTATGCATTTTATTTCTTAAAAAATATATATATATATATAATTAAATAAATAAAAATTTATGCTATTTCTGTTGTTTCTTTTAATTTTGTTGTAAATATTCTTTTCATAAAATATACTTTAAATTTACAATAGATTTATGGATTAGAGAGTAATCATGTAGGAAATTTCATTTTTAGTTATATATATATATTGCTAAGTAACAAAATTTAGTTATGATAAATGCAAAGATATTTTAAATTCTAAATAATAACTACTTTTGTACGTGATCGCCTACCAAATTAAAACAACAATAATTGGAGAAATAAAGTTAATGTTGTAGAATTATTTAAATTATTTCAAGATTGTTTTATTTTAAAACGAATATCTATATAAAACCACTGTCAATTCTCAATAAGAGGATATATATTTATTTATTTTGAATTTGATTGATGAATATATAATACAAATAATAATAATTTCTTGTATTTAGTTACAATAATAATTTTTATTAAATAAAAGTTTTATGATCCTTTCATCAAAATTTTCATAGGTAAATTGTCATTCACACACTCCTTTGTTTCATCCAATAAGTCATATTCTATGCATATAATCCGTTTTCGCCAAATTCAATAAAGGAATAAGATCCTTACACTGAGTTTTATACTATTAATAATAATAATTCGGGACGCCACATTCTCGCTAATCGAAGCTGTATCCTGTCAAATAAATGCAGTGCTAGGAAGTGACTCTTAGGTCGTCTCCCAAGGATCTAGTTTTCTGTCAAAGGATTAAACACACAGAGAAAAGGGGAGTTGTGAAATAATTAAATTTAATAAAATAAAAAAATCAATAACCAAATTAGATTCCTTAATCGAATTAGATTACCCTCTTGATTAGATTGCAGTCTGCTTATCACAGGATACAAAAGTTCATGCTCAACTTATTGAACCCTAATTCCAACCCGAATTAATTAACTAAGCAAGAATTAACACAAGTTTTCCTTATGCAAATTAAGCATTTACATACATCATTCATTCCATCCCAGCAACCCCATGACTCACTCCATTAAGCATGAACACAGACACGAATTTCATATTAACCGAAACATTAGGCATGAACCAGTAAAAACATTAAGAACAGAAATAAAATGATGAAGAGTTAAGAGACAAAGAGAGCAAAAACAACACAACAACAACCTCAAAGCTTCATCGCAATTTGAATCAAAAAGATAACCTTATAACTTAACCTTTCATTAAATCCGAATGAAGCAAACGAAGATTAAACGCAAAACAAAATTGAAACAGGAACGAAATTGAATTGAAACAAAAATAGAACATAATTGCAGAGAAAATAAATACAAAACTAATTTTTCCAGAAAGATAGATAGAGAACGAACTGAATCCCAAAAGCAGAGAATAATGAACTGCCTGCATTTATGCGGCTAGACCTAGGTCAGCCATCAACACTAAACCTAATGGGCCCAAATTTTTTCAATTCTAGCCCAACGAATAAAAATTGAAACTAAAAATTGATAATGTGGCAACTCCTCTTCAATTCCATAATTAATTTCCAAGCCCGATAAAATTTCAAAGCTGTCCTGAAAATAATAATAAAATTAGCTCAGAAAATCCAAATTAAATACAATTATGAATTTCTGGTAAATGAAGCCCAAACAGTGAAATTGAAAAAATAATAGGCAGTTAAGCACAATTCACTAATCAAAATAAGTACAGAAGGACAAGTAAATAAGGGAAATAATTACTCATCACTTGTCCTACACTGTCTCTTACAAGCAGTTCAAGACTGGCTTCTTTCATGTTACCATTGAACCGGCTGGCTGAAAATACTTTTACTATGGGGACACTCCAAAGTTTCCTTTCTATTGGAGGAGTAGTCTTGTCTATTATCTCCACTGGCTGAGGTCCTCAATGACTGATGAGGATAAAGTGATTTTTAACCTTTTTTATAGACTTTCGAGGGGATTGCTTACGTGGAAACTCCTTAAGCATTATCTTTCCACTCCACGCTGGGTTGATTTGAGTGGTATATATAATTGTCTCTATGCTGTTCTCAGCCAATGTTAACTTAAACAAATTTTCCTTTTTGTTGTTTATAGGAATTATAGCTCAAGAAGGTCCTGCTTCTTCTAAGATGCTGAAGAAGCTTTGCTAAGAGAGAACCAAAGATAAGGCCGTTAAGGCCACCACTTCTGATGTCGCTGCAACCCCGACTCATCACTCTTCTCAGCAAGTCCCCCTTGTCGATGTTATTCCTCTCGTGGCTGAGAGGAAGAATAAGAGGAAGGAGTAATTAAATAGTAACGCTTCACCTCGTTGGTCTCCCAAGAGGGTGAAGACATCTGCCGTTGAGATAGGTAGCAACAAAGGAGGCCAACTATCTTCCATGACTTGGAGTTCAACAAGGGTGTGAATATTTCTCTCACCCAGGCCGAGAATGACGTGTTGATGTCGTCCTTCAAGAGCGACATCATGAACAATTGGTTGGAGCTATAGGCTCGGGCTATGGCTGTTGCTCGTCTTTTGAGCAACGAGTACTCTAGGGAGTTGGCCAAGGAGGTTGAGGATTTGAAGAGGAAGTTGACTGACTCAAGGGGCGCTTTGAAGAAGGCTCTAGAAGCTAAATTCTCCTTGACTGATAAAGTCACCAAGCTTACTGCTGAGCTTGCCGCCTCTGAGACTAATATTGAAGAGTCAAAGACGAGGCGTGGTGACTTGGAGAAAAGAGAGGAGGTCCGCTTGGCCGAAATATCCTAGCATAAAGAGAAACTTCTTGAGATCAGCCAAGAGAGGGATGATGCCATCACTGAGAGGGACGAGGTGATCTCCCAAAGAAACAAGGTTGAACAAGAGCTTGTCGACCTTAAGGATTACATCCTTAGTTGTCATGAAGAAGGATTCAACCAAGTTATTCGACAAGCTATGCTATTGTATGGGGTGTTAGTTGAGGATAACGATTTTGACATTGGGAAAGATTTCTTCCAGGGTCAACTTATTCCAGTTGTTGACATGCTTGCCAAGGGGGTCGAGGAGGCTGAAGAGGAGAAGGAGTAGAGTGATGGGGGTACAGATGCTGAGACTGAAGTGGAAAGGGCTTCGGTTGATGACAACTCAGATGAGGCTGAATAGTTGTAGTTTTTGTTTTACTTTCATTTTTTATATTGATGGAGTTCATATTTTGTTGTTACTTGACCTTCCTTGACATGATGTTTTGTACTTCCCTTATTACTGATTATATCAAGTGTTCATCGAGTTGATCTTTTTTCTCACGCATTCTTCATTTTTTCTTTTTTATACACTTGCTTTTGACTGAGTAATACACTCAAATTTCTCTTTTTAATATAGTAAGGGCTGCTATGATGTTTGTTTTCTACATTAACTGCTCAATACTGCACTTGTAGAGCAAGGGACGAGGTGTTTCTCAGCCTTTGCACCAATTGTTTTAGATGATATTTCAAAGCGAGAGTTGAGGTGTTTCTCGGCCTCTCTACCAATCGTTTTAGATTGGGTTTAAGAAGTGAGGTCCGAGATGTTTTAAATTGGGTTTGCGAAGCGAGGGCCGAGGTGTTTCTATTCATTTCAAATTTGTCAAAAATGAGTACAATAGGTGTTCTTATATAGAACTCATAGTAAAAGATAAATAGACAAGTTCATTCCTTTCCTAAGTCCAAACTAAACATAGAAAAATAAAAAATAAAATTACATTTACTTTTATTTTTTTTTCATAATCACATTTTATAATTAATTCTGATCTTTATATAAGTTGAGCAAGTAAGTTGACTATTAGAGCTTAGATTACTTCCTTCAATAACTTAGGGGTATATTTTTGAACAAGAAACAAAATACAATAAGTAAATCAAATTTTACAAAAAAAAAGAAAAAAAAAATATCTTCACAAACTTTCTGCACTTATATGAAAAGATTTGTTATGAAAGTTATTTTTTTAATTAAATAATAAAACTAATTTATAAATAATTATAAAATAAAACATTTGCAAAATAAAATATTAATAAAATTATAAAACTAAAAATAAAAGAATTATAAATAATAATTATAACAATAAAATTATAAAAATATAATTTTTATATACAAATATTAATATATATATATATATTAATTTATTATATAATTTAATAATAAATAATATTTAAAAATACTAAATATTATATAAATTTTTATAATAAAAATATTATATAATATTGTTAAAAAAATTAGTTAATGAAAATATAAATATAATTATAATTTAATAAAAAAATATTTAAAATGAAAATAAATTATATAATATATTATAAAATAATAATAAAATCTAAATTTAATATTAAAATTATTTAAAAAAATTTAATTTTATATTTTTAAAAACAGTCAATTTCAATTGAATTAGTATATTTTATAAAAGTTAAATTTTATTTTAAATATAATTATGTAATTTAATATTTTATGAGAATTTTTAAAAATATTATCAATTATATTAATTTAATAAATTATATTTTATTTTAATTATAAGAATAAATTTATAATTTTATATATTAACAATATTAAAATATTTACTATATTTATCACATCACATCACTCACAAATTCTTTTTTTAAGTTTTATATTTTTATTTTAATTTAAACAATTCAATTTTTCACACACTTCTATCTCAAATTTATTCTCTCAAATCTACTTTCTAATTCAAATACAGTCTTAGATTTAGAATATATCTACGGTTTAGAATAGATCTAAGAGTTAATGTAACTTAATTGAACCCCTCACACATATTTCTTATTATAAGTTTGAATTAACTAAAGAAATTTAAATTGATAACGGGAGGCTTGATTAAACAAGAAATTGATAGTTATTAGGGAGGTTTGCAGTTTGCTTTTTTAATCTATGAAAATGGTTTTAAGGTTGGAATAATGTTGCATGTGAATGAGTTAACGAAATTTGTGCCCTAATATATGTTCTTTCTCAATAGCTTAAAATATCTCCATGGTGTTTGTTAGCTTCTCTAGGAGATATTAGCTAGAATTTTAGAATATAGATGTTGCATATTTTCACATAAAGACACATAATATTCCATGTCTTTGATATATAATTTAACTGAAGAAATTCTTAACGATTTGTTTGGAAGATAAAGTTGAATACACGGGGAGAATATTTTTAAACGCAGAATTCATTTTAAGTTTTTAATTCTTATTTTTTTCCTTATGTCACATAATAGTTGAGAACTTATATAATTTTTGTACTCTTATTGTAAAATTTAATTTGAGGTTTCAACTTATTTTAAGTGAATCCCATAATAAAATCTACATATATATTCTTAAAATTAATTCTAATCTGAATTAAATAATTATTCATATAAATTTTATTTATGATAAAACTATAAACACATGAAAAATATTGAGACCATTAAAAAGTTAATTTGTTTTTTATTTGTCAAAAAAAAAGGGTAAATAGATAAAAGATATATAATATTATATAAGTACAAAAAATAAATTATTTTTCATATTTGAAATGTTTTCAAATATGTTTGACTAAATTTTGTAGACTTTGTCAATAAATAAATTTGTTTTCCATAAATATGCATTTGTGTTTATAAGTATCTTGGTTTGGAGTTTAGATTTCAACATACCTCTTCAAGTTGTGTGAAGTTGTGCATAGATTCCAACACTTATTTACAAGAATCTCAAAGTAGAGCCTAAAAATTCATTTAGGAAGAATATCAAAAATAATTCGTTGTGAAATAAAAATAAGGGCATACAAATTCGACTAGCATCCACCTTCATTTTTATTGTAAATGTCTATCAGTTTTAACATGTCAGGATTTTGAGAGATACTACCATTGTCCTATACTTAGTCTGAACATGGTGCCCAGTCACAACATCTATCCCAATCAGAAATAGATTCTACCCAATCTACATATGTATACCTTTGATATTTTACTTTCCAAATTAAAAAAAAAAAAAACCTTTATCTAGATTACCTTTAAAACACCTTAAAATTCATTGGACAATCTCCAAATGTTCTTCTTTCAGTAATTGCATGCATTGGTTCCCTAAATTTATATAACTGTTGTATATAGCTAAGCATGAGAGATAAATTCACTTCTTCATTAACTTTTCATATTAAGTTACGTCTAGATGCTTTTATTTGCTTTCACTCCTAAGTTTATGTTGGATGTATTAGAGTACTTATTTGGCTTTAAAGATGACAAAAAGGTGTGACAGGTATGAATAGTATTTATCCACTACTTATCCAAACTCGGCTTTGTTACTAGTAACAAAATTTTGATATATACTATTTCTTACACTTGCAGCTATCCATGAATTTTTGCAGATTATTTTTCGATCTTAAATAAAATTATTTATTTAAAATATAAACTCATACAAAATTAATTTTTAAATAAAGTTGTATAATAAAATATTAATGTAAATAAATTTGATTGTCTTAAAAAGCAAATTTAAATAAGTTGGACTATAAAGTATAAGTTTTAAAAAATTAATCTTTTTTCGAAAACAACTTAATTTTGATAGGTTTAAATTATATATATATATATATATATATATATATATATATATATAATAAAATTTTAAATAATTTTTCAATGATTAATATTTCTCTTACCAATAACTTTATTTTAACCATTTGAGTTTTTTAAAAGTATCCAAATAAAATTCTTTAACAATGATTAACAGGAAATGAGAATATATATATATTGAATATCATGATAATTGTACTCATCCTTAAAATACTTGTATTCATTACTTTCTGAGTATCCATTAAATATATCTTACAACTTATCATTCTAGTTTCTTTGAGTAGATTCATAATATATTTTTGTTGAGATATCACAATTTCCTTTTCTGTCTCAGAACCTCCTTTATCAGAAGAAAAAAAAAATTGAGGATTCATTATCCTTAATTTCAAACTCATTTTTAAGAGATGACTTCAAAATATAAGAAGGTAGTCGTTAGGTGATTGTTTATATATAGTCATTTAGCATCTTTATATTCTATGCATGCTTGTTATGTGTTTGACAAGATTTAACATGATTGTTAATGCAGTTTCGATCTTTTCTTCTTTCTCTTTACAACATCCTTGATAGTTGACAATACTTATCTTCTTAGGTAGTATAACATTTTTCACAAATTTATGATTGATGTACATTTCGTACAAGGTAGATAACTGAGTCAGAGTTAAAAAGCTCTTTGTGTGAAGTAGATAAAGAAAACAACATTAACTCATCTCTCGAAAGATCTTTTATATCTGATTTTGAATATATCTCTCTGGTACAAGGTAGAAGGATATTCCCTGCAAAACATAGAGTAAACATATGAATATTTATTTTAGGTACGATATTTGCTTAATCTATGTATATCCTCTAATGTTTGGTACATGTTCCATTTATTCTATGTGCACTTTATCCGACTTTGAGAAAAGACTAAGTAGTATCATTTGTCAAATGAAACATTTGCCTTTTGCATGATTTTTTTTATAGAACTATCATATTGCAGACAAAGTGTGATCATGTTTTATACTTAACAATTTTAAAGAACTAATTAAAACTTTAGGATGCTAGACTTTTGTCTTAACAGTCTAAATACACTTGTTGCTATAAAGAAGATTTGTTCACAACATAAATATTTTACAAAGAAAGTCACTCCGTATATAATCAAATAAATTATTTCTTGATCTACACTAAAAAATTTTACAAATGCTTTACATGTAGAATAATATATTCTCATGGAATGTCTTAAATTCAGAAGTCATTTTTGCATGGCAAGACTTATATTTATAAACATCTTATAAAAGATCATTGGAGCTTGTGTGCATATCTTTTGTTCTTATGTCAATGCCTTTTCATACTGTGATTGTTTTTTTTGCTAATACCTTTTCAGGTAGCACCCAACTTTCTATGCCTAGGACAAAATTATTTTCTAGAATTCTCTTCATAGTACTAATAATACTAAATGGAGGATAAATTCTCAGAAATGGTTGGCTTACTTTATTAGAATTGACATAAAAATTCGTGAGTCAATATTAGTGAAGAGTAACTAGTTAACAATTCAAAATTTTATTACATGGTCCGGATGATTTGTGCCTTTTATATTCATTGTCTAGTTTTCGTCTTCTAAATATATCTTATGTGCATGCTATATAATCTTTTTATAGCATATAGTCTCCTATAGCATGTAGCATGTAGATTATTTTTTGAACTCATCCGTTGATCTTACTTTTATCATAGAATTTTTAGTTCACCTTGAAAATAAATGTGATTAAATCAATCAATACATAATATTATTTATTATAATTAAAATTATTGGTTATCTTAAACAAACTATATTGCAAGAAAAAAAAATTAGATTATAGATTATTCGTAAATTTGAACATTAAATATAGCTTCAAACTAAAGTATACTATGTATAATGAAATTAACAAGTGCATATCAATCATTAGCTGATTCTTAAAGCTTTTAGTCCAATTTTCTTTAATTACAATTTTTTTGTAGATTTATTTAGGAGATTTTTTCAAAAAGTCCCAATAATGAAATCGAAGGAATCTAAGTTGAAAAGAAGAGCATGCTCAACAACTTCTCTTTCACTTTCATTGTCTTTTTGCAGTCTAACTAATATCCTTTGATAAATTCATCGCTCGATGGATCACCCATTTGAAGTAACCGTCCATATAGAATACTATAGTATCCAAACTTTGAGACTAAAAACCTATCCAATCATAAAGCCATAAAAAATATTAAAAGAGAGACCACTAACCATGAAAACTACAAAAAAAAATCCGTATAGAAAATATATGAGAAACAAACATCTAATACAACAATAATCAAGAAAAAAAACACAACACCAGCATATCCATGATATATACAAATAAAAAAAATGTAATACTCAAAATTTACCTCTGGGAAGAACGAATAGAACCACCCACTATGATTCTCACCAAGGACTTTCTAGCTACCCCCTTGTCATCAATGAAATCATTCACTAATGAACACACCATTTCATTAACTTATTAACGGTTTGTTTAGGAAAGGATCAAAATTAAAACTTTTAAAAGCATAAATTACCATTTTGAGATTTATAGATATTAATGTTTCAAAACTGACAAATACCAAAACTTAAAAGATGAAAAGTTGCACTTAGCAAAATAAAAAAAAAAAACCTAAATAAAAACTTCAAATAAATAAAAGAATATTATATATATATATATATATATATATATATATATATATATATATATATATATATATATTTTAT
>Ga0099824_1004858_pt1 | contig 19192 bp, 11 predicted proteins | sample SiratrowhiteBW_FD_76837 | JGI IMG/M metagenome (GOLD analysis project Ga0099824, IMG submission 76837) | Root nodule microbial communities of legume samples collected from California, USA - Siratro white BW | ecosystem: Host-associated > Plants > Roots > Nodule | place: USA: California... | reverse complement strand
TTTTATAAAAAAAAATATTTTCCCAATATTTTTTTAATTTAAATTTAAATTTTTAATTTTTTAGTGAAAATTTTGGCCAAAGTTTTAATTTAAAAATTTTTTGGGTTTTTTTTTTTAAATTTTTTTTTTTTTTTTTTTTTTTTTTTTTTTTTTTTTACAAAATCTTCCCTCATTTTAGAAAAATTTCCAAAAATAAAATTAGGTACAATAACATTCAAACCTGCCCATATACAGCCTGGAAAAACAATAATTAATAGTTGGACTAGAAAATAAACATACATAATATAATAATAGAAAATGAGTAAAAGAGAATCATTTCCCACTCTTCCGTAGCTTATGTAAGTATAAATTATGCAAAAGAAAGAAGAAAGAAGGAATGATATCATATGAATAACTTCATAGAACTTTTGTAGGAAAGAAATTAGAGTTTTTTTTTTTCTTTTTTTTCCTTAGAGAAGAAGAGAATGAAAATGAATGTTATGAAGAACTACCCAGGAGTGTGTCTCTTTATAAACTAATAATTTTTTATGGGAATTTGTGGTCTATACAATAAAATATTTTGAAGATTATCTTTTTATTTTTATTTTTCTTTATTTAATAAATTAAATATTTATTTAACTTTTATTTAGATCATTCATATATTTTTGTTTATAGTATTAGAGATCTAGTAATTAATTAAATTAAGTTTAATATTAAACTTTATTAATGTTTATCATAAAAGTGTTTATTGAATTTATTGACTCATCTTTTATTGAGTTTATTTTTATTTAGGCTCCAACTTCATTTTCTTATATGATACTAAAATTTATCATAATCTATTATCACCTTTTGTATATGTGTGTTAAATTTAAAATTTACTTTTTAAGATCGTATTAGAATGTATCATTTTATTGTTCGACTTATTATACTTTTGACAAAGTGTGTTAAAGATCTCGAAGACTTATAAAAATATGACAAACTTATAGCATAAAAATAAAGTGAAAAACCCACTTTAGAAGTCAATTTGTAAAGTTGAGTTAAATTTAAAGTTTATTTATAATAATAACAATAGTAATAATAACATATGTGGTGGTGAGGATGATGAGTATCTCAGATTAAGTAAATATATTAGCCTTCAAACTCCAAATTAAAGTAGTTATTTTAAATAAGTAGGAGGATGTTTTCCATTTGGAAGACGAATGAGTTTGATAATGTCAACTTATTATGACTAATTTATTGAATGTTGAATTTTATTGATAATTTTAGGTTAATTTATATCATTATGAACTTATGTATTTATGAGTAATTATTATAGTTTATCTTTAATGCTCATATTTGTGAATAATTATTTGGATGAGTGCTTTTAATATTCATTAATAAGTGATTTTGAAGCTTTTGAAACATCACAGACATTTGGATTTATTTCTCATAACAGATTACCCTAAGAAGTAACATTTTAAAAAAGTCGTGTTGTTTTGAACTAAACACATAAACACTCACTATTTAAACTTTCATTTGTCTTGAGTCTTGGTTTACATCTTCTTTTAGTTTTGAGAGCATTTTTACAAGTCTTTTTTCCTCATTCAAAATCTCCAATAACTTTTGTCTGATTGTGTTAAGTGTGTTTTCCTTTTATCTTGCTTTCTTTACCTTCTATGTTTTCCTATTCCTCTTATGGTGATAACTTTCTTATAATACAAGAGGTTATTGGCATCAAGATGAGTCATTTTTGTAAAGTTGTACTGATTCCTTCTCTTAAAAAGGGATTATATATAGTAAATATTTCTTCTTCCTTCCTCTTATATGAATGTGATAGTAACCGTTGCTTCTCAAATGGAGGTGGTCATTGTAGAGTGTTCCTAAGAGCTCAATTGAAAAGCTTCTTCCTAAGAACTTACTAAAATGATTAAGTTAAATTTTATTAAGGTAGATAAAAAGATAAGTTATCCCGATTCTTGATCCCAAAAACTTTTAGATACTTGAGGAAGTTACTTTGTATGACTTTGAGCATATCTCGAGAGATTTTTTTGAATAGTTTCTTACTTTATTTGATGTGTGTTGATGATATAATACATTTATAATAGTCGATGTTTGTGCTGCAAGAGATAGGGTGTACATTAAATTTCACAAATGGAGAAAATTTTAATTTTATATATGAGTTATTTTTTAAGAAATTCAATCCTTTTTTCTCTTTGGTCTCACTTTTAAATGTCATACATTAATTTCAATTAGTTGTACCAAAACAATTGGACTTTCTTAAAATTATTTGTTAATATTTGTTAGTAACTCAAAACTTAAATAAATTTATGTATTTTACTAGTTAAAACACAACTCCAAAATTGGTTAAGGATTTTGAATAATGCTGAACATAATTCTCTTTTTACTATGTATATCTCATCTTTTAAAAACTTCAACAGAAAATTCTTCAAACTAAAACGCTTGCTTAAAGATTTCAAAATAAGTTAACTTTTTTACTCATATCTTACCTCTCAATTTTTGTTATATTGAGAAAAGAAAAATAAATTTAAGTCAAGAATTAAATATCTTATGGGTGTAAAAAAAAAAATGATAAATACTTGTTCCATTAATTGCAAAAATTTATTCAACGAACCTTATATAGAAGAATAGCTCAGTTTAAGGATAAAAACTTTAAAATCCGACTTTACTTTTATATTTTTCTTGATATGTTAACCTTTTGCTTGTTTTATGCAGAGACCAAGAAAATAAGTTTTTTTTATTAAATTAAAAAAATTAGTCACTTAAAACTGAAAAAAATATTAATTATGAAGAATTTATTTCCTTTCTTCTTTTTACTAGTCTTTCTTTTATTTAGGTTTTTAAAATTATAGGAATTTGCATTAAAACTGAAAATATTCAAAACCATTTAATTCTTCTCATATAATGGACTACCTTTTCCTTTGTTGTATAAAATAAAGAATTCATAATTTTTTTTATTGTGAAAAAAATAGAACAAAGTTTCGTATCAGAAAAATTTATTTCGGAGACTATTTTTTTATAAAAAAAGTATAATATTACTTTTAATAAGATATATAAAAATAATCCTTTATTATTTAATATTTGAAAGAAAAATAAAAAACACAGTAATTTCTCTATTAAGGTATTTTATGTAGTTGTTTTTCTATTTAAAAAAGAGGATGTGTTAGTGAAAGATCAAACAATTTTTAGCACTTGTTGTAAACTCATTATGTACTCACTTAAAGTATCACTATAATCTTAACATTAAAATCGTAATTTCAATTTCAAGAAATGCAGAGAGACAAGCAACGTAGTCGATCTGTGGGAACTTGTGGTAAGTTTTCTGCAAACGTAAGACCAAGTACAAACCACTTGGCCCCATTGGTGTCACTTGAAAGAAATCTTAACGACGCTTTTCAATGTGGAACACAAATTATAAAACCAAAGAATCTATATGCAAGCCAAAAGTCCTTCCAAAAATCTCAATTTCTCTCTCATCCTCATCATCAGATATTCACTCCTCTTCTCTCTCCTCTACAACCGCTTTTGAGGAAATCCGCTTCCACCAATCAGATTTCAAGAAACTCCATGGCATGAAAACCCAACAGATAGAGAGATATAGCAATGGTGCTAACAGATAGTGCCAACAAGGACATGTCATCCACCTTGTCACTCTCTCACATAAACACTGTGACACTAACAATTACCTCAAAGTTTTTTAACTCGTATAAAAATCCATTGGGCCACGTGGTCTTAACTCTCACCACGAACTGAATTACAATTCTCTGCTTCGTATTCTTCTCTCAGTTTCATCCACACAAATCACATAAAATCCAACAGCTAATCATCATTCCAAAAACCAACATAAGAGAAAGAACACACCTTTGAAATGGGTGCATAACTTTGGGAGCAGAACTGCACAAGCTCCTCCTCAGTGCCCCAAGTTTTTCTTTCAAAGCAATTTTCTCTTTGCTTGGCTTGTGTTGCTTTCCCTTCTCTAGTCATCATCAGTTTGTTGTAAGAGGAAATTGTTGTTTTCTACTTAACCTGATTATCAATGGCTTCCTTAGTATCTTCATCATTTACTCTACCAAGCTCTAAACCTGACCAGCTTCATTCTCTTGCCCAAAAGCATCTTTTTCTTCATTCTTTCCTTCCCAAAAAGGCTGGTTACAATGGTAGCTCAAAATCCTCTCTGAGAGTGAAATGTGCTGCCATTGGCAATGGTCTATTCACCCAAACCACCCCAGAAGTTCGTAGAATAGTTCCGGAGAATGACCAAAACTTACCAACAGTTAAAATTGTGTATGTGGTCCTTGAGGCTCAGTACCAATCATCTCTCACTGCTGCAGTCCTGGCTCTCAACGGTAAAAGGAAAAATGCTTCCTTTGAGGTTGTGGGTTACTTGGTTGAGGAGCTTCGAGACGCGTCAACGTATAAGACTTTCTGCAAGGACTTGGAGGATGCTAACATCTTCATTGGGTCTTTGATTTTTGTGGAGGAGCTTGCTCTCAAGATCAAGGTTGCAGTGGAGAAAGAAAGGGACAGGCTTGATGCAGTTTTGGTGTTTCCATCAATGCCTGAAGTGATGAGGCTTAACAAGTTGGGTTCTTTCAGCATGTCACAGCTTGGACAATCTAAGAGTCCCTTTTTCCAGCTTTTCAAGAGAAAGAAGCCCCAGTCTGCTGGCTTTGCTGACAGCATGTTGAAGCTTGTGAGGACATTGCCAAAGGTTTTGAAGTATTTGCCAAGTGATAAAGCTCAGGATGCTAGGCTCTATATACTGAGTCTGCAATTTTGGCTTGGGGGGTCTCCTGATAACTTGCAGAATTTCCTGAAAATGATTTCTGGATCTTATATTCCAGCACTGAAAGGTACAAAGATCGAGTATTCGGAGCCGGTTTTGTACTTGGACAATGGGATTTGGCACCCTTTGGCTCCTTGTATGTATGATGATGTGAAGGAGTATTTGAATTGGTATGGTACTAGAAGGGATGCAAATGAGAAGCTGAAGTCCCCGAATGCACCTGTCATTGGTTTGGTTTTGCAAAGGAGTCATATTGTGACTGGTGATGAAGGACACTATGTGGCTGTGATCATGGAGCTGGAGGCTAGAGGGGCTAAGGTCATTCCCATTTTTGCTGGTGGACTTGACTTTTCAGGGCCAGTGGAGAAGTTCTTCATTGATCCAATTACGAAGAAACCATTTGTGAATTCTGTGGTATCCCTCACTGGCTTTGCTCTTGTTGGAGGGCCAGCAAGGCAGGACCATCCAAGGGCGGTTGAGGCTTTGATGAAACTTGATGTTCCTTACATTGTTGCCCTGCCACTGGTGTTTCAGACAACAGAAGAATGGCTCAACAGTACTCTTGGTCTTCATCCAATACAGGTTGCTCTTCAAGTTGCTCTACCAGAGCTAGATGGAGGCATGGAGCCAATTGTTTTTGCTGGTCGAGATCCTAAAACAGGTAATCATGATCTCTTTTCTTCACAACCCACTTTTAACTTTTTGTGATGACTGATGCAGATGTCTTAAGTTTTATGTTTCAAGTATTAATCTTTAGATAGGAATCTAGGAGAATTTTCTTTTCAGAACTAATAAATTAACATTTTCATAAAAGCATGAATATTGGAATCAGTATAGATATTGAAATATTATCCTTTTGCATAATTTTTCTGTTGTTTATTGGTTAATTGATATATTTTCAGGAAAATCTCATGCTCTTCATAAGAGAGTGGAACAACTCTGCATCAGGGCAATCAGATGGGCTGAATTGAAAAGAAAATCAAAGGTTTTAACCATTTCTTTGAACCTCTATATATACTTATCCAGTTTAAGTCGGACTGTAACCAAGCCTGTTACAAATTTGGCAATTTTGCAAGCAAAAATCCTAAAATTGTACCATTAAATCTAATGACAACAATCCTATTTACACACGCACACTCATGGGTTTAGTATCTATGTTGTCCTAAATTTTTTCTGTTACCACATGTAGTCCTTGCTATCAAGTAACAATATTAATTAATGACAAAGTAGTGATGTTGGCAGCCTAGTGTCTTGCCGTGTCATCAAGGAGTTTGTCGGAATAACAATGTCTACTTTTTAATTTCTCGTCAATTAGTTTGATGCCTTTAACTTTTCTTAACATATGTGAAATTAGAAGCATATTTTATACTAAAAGTTACACCTGAGAATGCTGCTAGACTTTTTGATGTCATGACAAGTCGCTTGACTAAAAGTTTGGCAACTAAAAAAAATTAGGGACTTTGATTTGTCAAAATTTATATTAGGAAATAAAGTAAGAAATCAGAAAAAGGTTCAGACAAAATAGAATAAACCCTTTTCTTTTATTTGTTTGAAGCTGATACCCAATACGACTGCTATACTGTATATTGCACTCCTGTAGTTGTATTGTATTTGACTGGTTTCATGTTTCAAGTTTCAACCTTGTTAGCTCTCTCTGTCTATTCCTTTTCCTTTTTGAATAGAAGAACATCAATAGTAGGAAATAAAACAAGTTTTTTCTTCTCAAAACTATGTTGTGGAACAATGTTAATTTATTCATGTATGTTTTTTTTTTTTAATTTAGTGTCGAAAAATTCCCCATCTTGTTGTCTTCGATCGTGGTTGTACTGTAATGTAATCCATCTGTATGCAGGGGACTGAAGTATTACTTTCTTGCATTCATCAGCATTTTGAATTTGCACCATTTTCTGATCTATCCTGTTTGAAAAGTTGACTTTATTATTGAAATTCACTTAAGAAATTGCATCCATGCAGGAAGAGAAGAAACTAGCTATCACCGTGTTCAGTTTCCCTCCGGACAAAGGAAATGTGGGAACTGCTGCCTATCTCAATGTCTTTGCCTCCATATACTCAGTTATGAAAGAACTAAAAAGAGATGGTTATAACGTTGACGGCCTTCCAGAGACTCCAGAAGCTTTGATTGAAGACGTAATTCATGACAAAGAAGCTCAATTCAGCAGTCCAAATTTGAACGTTGCTTACAAAATGAGCGTCCGAGAGTACCAGAATTTGACTCCCTATTCCACGGCACTGGAAGAGAATTGGGGAAAACCCCCTGGCAATCTGAATGCAGATGGAGAAAATCTGTTGGTATATGGGAAACAATATGGTAATGTCTTCATAGGTGTTCAGCCTACATTTGGCTATGAAGGGGATCCAATGAGGCTGCTTTTCTCCAAATCTGCCAGCCCTCATCATGGATTTGCAGCATTTTATTCCTTTGTTGAGAAAATCTTCAAAGCTGATGCTGTTCTTCATTTTGGGACACATGGTTCCCTTGAATTCATGCCTGGAAAACAGGTGGGGATGAGTGATGCATGTTATCCCGACAGTCTAATTGGAAATATTCCAAATGTGTATTACTATGCTGCAAACAACCCTTCTGAGGCCACCATAGCCAAGCGCAGAAGTTACGCAAACACCATTAGCTATCTGACTCCTCCAGCAGAAAATGCTGGACTATACAAAGGTCTTAAGCAGTTAAGTGAGCTCATCTCCTCATATCAGTCCCTCAAAGACACTGGTCGTGGGGCGCAAATTGTGAGTTCAATTATCAGCACAGCTAAACAATGCAATCTTGACAAAGATGTGACACTGCCAGATGAGGTTGTGGAGATCCCACCTAAAGAGCGCGATCTGGTGGTTGGAAAGGTGTATGCCAAGATCATGGAGATTGAGTCTCGTCTATTACCTTGTGGGCTTCATGTCATTGGTGAGCCTCCCTCAGCTTTGGAAGCAGTCGCTACACTGGTGAACATTGCTGCACTTGATCGTCCTGAAGAGGGTATTTCTTCTCTTCCAGGAATATTAGCTGACACTGTGGGAAGAGATATAGAAGATGTGTATAGAGGCAGTAACAAAGGAATATTGAAGGATGTAGAGCTTCTCAGGCAAATAACAGAGGCATCACGTGGAGCAATCACTGCTTTTGTGGAGCGCACTACCAATAATAAGGGTCAAGTTGTTGATGTAGCTGATAAGCTTAGCTCTATCCTGGGATTTGGCATAAATGAGCCATGGATTCAGTACTTGTCAGACACCAAATTTTATCGTGCTGATAGGGAAAAACTTAGAACCTTGTTTATGTTCCTGGGAGAATGCTTGAAGTTGGTTGTGGCTGATAATGAAGTTGGAAGTTTAAAGCAAGCCTTGGAAGGTAAATATGTGGAGCCAGGGCCTGGTGGTGACCCAATAAGAAATCCTAAAGTTTTGCCAACAGGAAAGAATATTCATGCCCTGGACCCACAGGCTATTCCTACAACTGCTGCAATGCAGAGTGCCAAAGTAGTGGTAGACAGGTTGATTGAGAGGCAGAAAGCTGAGAACGGTGGAAAATATCCCGAGACAATTGCACTTGTATTGTGGGGAACTGATAATATTAAAACATATGGTGAATCACTGGCTCAAGTCTTGTGGATGATTGGTGTGTTGCCCGTGGCTGATACTTTTGGTAGGGTAAACCGGGTGGAACCTGTCAGTCTTGAAGAGCTTGGAAGGCCTAGGATTGATGTTGTTGTTAATTGCTCAGGCGTGTTTAGAGACCTTTTCATCAATCAGGTATTGCTTCTCTTGCTGTTTTTCTATTAGTGGGGCTTTAGACCAATTTAGTATTTCTCGTGTTACATCATTTTGTGAAATATTGCCATTATTGTTCAGAATTGAAACTTGCAGTTGCACTCTTCATATTTTAATTTGGCCACTGGAAGAGTCATGCTATAGAAATATTTCTGAGTTCCTACCTTTTTCTCACATCTCAATGATTATTCTCCTTCATTGAATTGAAAGCGGTTGTTACATCAAAAACTCTGATGATGATCGAGTTAAAAGTTTTGCACAAGAGCTATCTAAAGTTTTGTTTTATCAGGCTGTTTGTTGCTAGATTGCTTTGGTTGCTAACATTTTTTATTTATTCATTACTCAGATGAACCTTCTAGACAGAGCAGTTAAGATGGTTGCTGAATTAGATGAACCAGCAGAGCAAAACTATGTAAGGAAGCATGCTTTAGAACAAGCTCAAGCCCTAGGAGTTGAAGTTCGAGAGGCAGCAACAAGGATCTTCTCCAACGCCTCCGGCTCCTACTCCTCAAACATAAACCTGGCTGTGGAGAATTCCTCATGGAATGATGAGAAGCAGCTTCAGGACATGTATCTTAGCAGAAAGTCTTTTGCTTTTGATTCTGATGCCCCAGGTGCTGGCATGACTGAGAAAAGAAAAGTCTTTGAGATGGCTCTAAGCACAGCAGATGCCACATTCCAAAACCTTGATTCATCAGAAATTTCCCTCACTGATGTTAGTCATTACTTTGACTCAGACCCAACTAATCTGGTTCAGAATCTAAGGAAAGATGGGAAAAAGCCCAGTGCATACATTGCTGACACAACTACTGCCAATGCTCAGGTATAAATTGCTCCAGTGAATCTCCTATTTTTCAAGCTTGCTTTGACATTTTTCCAAACTACAAAAGATCCTCAAATAACATTGAGTCTGACGTATTTGGATAAACTATTCAGTAAATATCTACAGGAGAATAAACTATTCAGAAAGTTGATTTTAACTTATGAAAGAAGCTTAATTCATTCTACCCTTTCTTTCTTCCAAATGTTTATCAATAATCAAGCAGGAGCTTTGTATTGTAGATGCCAAAGAATTTGTTATGACCTTCTGGGTACATTTTTTTTTCAGGTACGCACACTTTCTGAGACAGTTAGACTTGACGCAAGAACCAAACTGTTGAACCCAAAGTGGTATGAAGGCATGCTGTCTACTGGATATGAGGGTGTTCGTGAGATTGAGAAGAGACTAACCAATACAGTGGGATGGAGTGCAACTTCAGGCCAAGTTGACAACTGGGTGTACGAAGAAGCCAACACAACTTTCATTCAAGATGAGCAAATGCTGAACAAGCTCATGAATACTAATCCAAACTCCTTCAGGAAGCTGGTGCAGACTTTCTTGGAAGCCAATGGACGTGGTTACTGGGAAACTTCAGAAGACAATATTGAGAAGCTCAGGCAGTTGTATTCGGAGGTGGAAGACAAAATTGAAGGCATTGATCGTTGAAGTTCATAGCTATTATTGAAAAGACTATACAACAGTGAAGAAAAGAAAGACAACTTTCTAATGTGATTTTGTTTAATTTTCTCATTTTTTGAGATGAAGTCTCTGTGCAGTTCTGAACTCCAGCCCCTGTTAACAAATAAAGGTTTCGGTTCAAAATTGATGGCTTAGATTATTTTCTGGCATGGAAAGAATTTGATAATGAATATAACCTAATTATTATGCTTGATAAGATAATTTTAAACTTCCACATATATTATCTATTAAAAAGACTAAAATTTCCTACCCAACATTGGTTGATACAATCTATGAAGTTTTCTAAAACAATTTTAAAAGAAACTAATACAATAATCTTCTAAAAACTATAAAATTTATTGTATAAGTTTCTGTTACATATTATACAAGTAAACAGTATATTAAAATATTCTAGACTTAAACTCAATTGGTTGACTTGTCATAAGACAAACACCAAAAAGATAAACAACTAAAAGTAACATTTAAGCTTAAACAGTGAAAATTGACTTTGAGAGACTTAAACTCAATTTGTTTGACTTGTCATAAGACTATCCGGGTAGAATGGTACAATGGACGTGGAGGCACAAACCCCACAAACACAAACTTCTACACCAACTACTTTCTGCTCTTTCACTAAGAACATGGCCGAATATTTTGTCTTCGAAATTGCTGAATCCCTGCTAGGGAAGCTTGCATCTAATCTTTATGAAGAAGTTTCTCGAGGCTTTGATCTGTATGAGAATGTGCAAGGTATGAGAGACACCTTGTCAATTGTAAAAGGCGTGTTGTTGGATGCAGAGGAGAAGAAGGAGAAGAAGCATGGGTTGCGTGAATGGCTCAGGCAGATTCAAAACGTATGCCTAGATGCTGAGAATGTGTTGGATGGATTTGAGTGCCAAAACCTGAGAAAACAAGTTCTCAAAGCTTCAAACAGCACCAGGATGAAGGTAGACCACTTCTTTTCTTCATCTAATTGTCTTGTTTTCCGTTTTAGGATGGCTAGGCAAATAAAAAATGTTACGCGTAGATTGGATAAGATAGCAGCTGATGGGCGCAAGTTTGGTCTTGAGAGGATTGATATTGATCACAGCCTTGTGCAAAGGAGAGAAATGACTTATTCTCATGTTGATGCTTCAGGGGTTATAGGAAGGGAGAAGGAGAGAGAAGAAATTATGAAGCTCTTGATGCAACCTCACCCTCATGGTGATGGCTATGGAGGTCAAAGTGTTTGTGTTATTCCCACAGTGGGTATTGGAGGGTTGGGGAAGACCACACTAGCAAAGTTGGTGTTCAATGATAAGAGAATGGATGATCTTTTCCCGTTGAAGATGTGGGTGTGTATCTCTGATGACTTTGACATAAGGCAGATAATTGTTAAAATGATCAACTCTGCTTGTGATCCAACCATTTCTGTTGTTCCTCAAGAAAGCATTAACAACTTAGACATTGAGCAGTTACAAAGTCGTCTTAGACACAAACTTTCTTGTCAGAAGTATCTACTAGTCTTGGATGACGTATGGAATGATGATCGTGCAAGATGGATAGAGTTGAAAGATTTAATTAAAGTTGGTGGGTGGGGAAGCAAAATCTTAGTGACAACACGGAGTAAATCAATTGCTTCCATGATGGGCACTATTCCCTCGTATGTTTTAGAAGGTCTTTCTGCGGAGAATTGCTTATCTCTGTTTCTCAAATGGGCATTTAGGGAAGGTGAAGAAAAAGAACACCCAAATCTAGTGGAAATTGGAAAAGAAATAGTGAAAAAGTGCCGAGGGGTTCCACTAGCACTGAAAACTTCAGGAAGTTCCCTGTTCTCAGTTTTTGATTTAGAAAGATGGGAAATTATGAGAGACCATGAGATATGGAATCTAAAACAACAGAAAGACGACATTTTACCTTCCCTAAAGTTGAGCTATGATCAAATGCCATCCCACTTGAGGCGCTGCTTTGCTTTCTTTTCTCTTTATCCTAAAGATTTTGGCTTTACGAGTGCTGAAATTGCTACCTTTTGGGTTACACTTGGATTACTTCGATCACCATTTGGAAGTCAGAAGATAGAGGATGTTGGAAAACTATACATAGATGAGTTCTATTCAAGGTCATTTCTGGAGGACTTTGAGGACTTTGGCACAGTTTACTATTTTAAACTACATGATTTGGTACATGATCTTTCGCTCTATGTTGCGAAAGAGGAGTTTCTAATGGTGAACTCTCATACTCGCAAAATACCTGAGCAAGTAAGGCATATATCAGTTGTCGAAAATGACTCACTAAGCCATACTTTGTTCCCCAATTCCAGAGGTGTGAGAACTATAATATTTCCCGTTGATGGAGTGGGTGTTGGCAGTGAATCTCTTTTGGAAACATGGATAAAAAGATACAAATACTTACGGTATTTAGATTTAAGTGATTATTCTTTTGATACACTTCCTAATTCAATTGCTAAATTGGAGCATCTGCGAGCTCTCATTCTTGATAATAACTGCAGAATAAAAAGACTTCCTAATTCTTTTTGCAAACTCCAAAACTTACAAATGTTGTCTTTAAGAGGATGCTTGGGCCTTGAAACATTGCCTAAACGATTAGGGATGTTAATCAGCCTCAGAAAATTGTATATAACCACAAAACAGTGTATTTTGCCAGAGGATGAATTTGCAAGCTTGAACAATCTTCACACTTTGATTTTTGAATACTGTGACAATTTGAAGTTTTTGTTCCGAGGGGCACAAGCACTACTCCCATCCCTTAAAGTTTTGGTCATTCAATCATGTGGGAGCCTAGAGTCCTTACCTCTTCATATTCTCCCTAAACTTGAGGTTCTGATTGTAACAAGGTGCGTGATGCTAAATCTGTCCCTGAACAGCGAAAGACCAATCCAGAGATTGATGATGAAATATTTGCATATTGACCAATGTGCACCGCGACAGGAATTGCCTCAATGGATTCAAGGAGCCTCCAATACTTTGAGAACATTGTTAATTTCAAACTGTCATTGGCTTGAGATGCTTCCTGAGTGGCTTAACACAATGACTCATCTTAAGATGCTCCATATTGTTAACTGTCCTCGGTTGTTGCATCTTCCAAGTGACATGCATCGTCTAAGAGCCCTTGAAGATTTGATCATAGATGGTTGCCCTGAATTGGGTCGAAAATGTGAACCACAGTTTGGTGAGTACTGGTCCTTCATCGCTCACATCAAACGTGTTTCCATTGGAGAAACAAGAAAAAGGAAACTCCTTTTTCAAATGCTTTCACGACTGCGCTTGAACTGCATTAGGAAAATTGAAATGTTGCACACTATGGAGGCTTCAATCTAAATTCTGATCATGTATGAAATCATCTAACAAAAATATTATTTTGTGGCCATCTTAACGATCTTTACACTTTTATAGCTGCTCTCTTGAATATTTCTAACAATTAATTTGAGGTAAAAGATATGGGTTAGTTGCGTTCTTTTTGTTGTGCATGCTTGCTTATAACATTAATCGATATGGGTTAGTTGCCTTTTTTTGTTGTGCATGCCTGCCAATAATATTAATCTGCTCTGCTTTGGTTATGTTAACTTTATGTTTTTTTTGTTGGAAGAATCCGAAGGGATATAACCGAGAGATCTCACAAGAATGAGAAATGAGTCAAATCACGTAAGGGGATGACGTTACCTTCAACCTTAAGACAATAAGTTTATGGGTGTTTTTTTTTTATATATTGCTCAACTTTCTCATTTTTACTGAGACTTAGACTGAAACTTGGATACCCAATATTTCCAAACCACACAAAAAAGAAGATTCCATCTTTGAACTACACATTATGGAAATTTTGGATTTGATGCATATATGTCATTAATTTGTTCAGAATCCATCCATTTTAGGTCTGCTGTGTGATTGGTTTGCATTAGTTATCATAATTGTGTTAGGATCATGGTGGTTAGCAGTATTTCACTGATAGATTCTGTTTTGGTTAGTAAATAGAAGAAAACTTTTAATAGTTTGTCGTAGTATTATGTGCAATATATTATTATGGGAGCACAATTCTGCTCGAGCTTCTTGCAGAAGTTACTTCTTATATCATGACCAAATTACTATTTTATTTAATTTTAGTTTTTATTATTGATAAGTCCAATTTAGTTTATTAATTTTCAAAATCAATCTAATACAATTCATGCTGTGTAATTTACTTAAAGTTACGGTATAAACTATAAGTGTTATTGTCAATACTTATTTTAATAAATTCTTAAAAATGCACAACTGTAATATAATAACAATCCCAAAATGCCAAATAAAAAAGATGTTTGTTAAATAGAAGCCAAACTGAGCATATTTTCTTCTATGAATGTCAACTTTAGGATGGACCATGTTTATGAAAAAAAATAAATCGGTGACATGTAAAGATATGATTGTAGTATAAGTATTTTTGTAGTTCATAATTATACTAACAATGTAATTTATACTATTTCGACTTGATAGACAATGTTTTGTCCATTCTTAAAATTGGGAGACTATATACTAGCAGGAATGAAGATGTATGATCCTTTACACCTAAGAAGCTAAATATGGAGGACCACCCAACCTTTTATTCACTAATAAATGTTAATTAAAGAATCAGTCACTATCAATATCAAGACTCTACACTTTAAGATAATTAAAACAATGTAATAACAAAAAGAATAGGTAAAAGAGATAAATCGGGATTATTTGATACTCAAATAACACTCAAATGATGATCCGTGGACGGTTAAATGGTGTTTGATGCAAAATGTTTGCTGGAACATTGGCGGATATGACTTTGGATTGGTTCAACATTCTTCTAGATGAATTCATTACCTCTTTTGAAACATTCTTGATATTATTTGTGCCCCAATTTGTTGCAAACAAACTAAAGTCACCTTAGATTGAGGATTTATTAATGTCAAAACATGGGTTAGAAGAATCTTTGAAAGCATATCTTGGTCAACTTTATAGTGTCACGATGTAGATTCTTCAACCAAATAGGTTATGTTTGTTCATACCTTCATAAAGGGTCTCCCTTACAAATCATTGATTCAGCAAAGGGCCAAAAGCATGGTGGAAGTAAGATTGAGGGCAACCTCTGATATTGAGGCTCCCTTACAAATCATTGATTCAGCAAAGGGCCAAAAGCATGGTGGAAGTAAGATTGAGGGCAACCTCTGATATTGAGGCTGGTTTTATGAAGCTTGGACACGCTTCTTAAATGGATTATTCTATATTCGACACTAATCCCATACTGACACTCATATGACATGTATCAGTAAAATATTTAATTCAAAAGATATTTTTTTAATATCTGACAATTTTAACACGGTTTCAACACATTTTTAAAAGGGACTAATTCAGTAGTTTTTTAAAAATTCATAAATTTATTGTATAAGTTTTTGTTATGATTATAGAAATATGAAACAAATCCTATATATAATAAGGAATATTTAGATTATATATGTTTCTTTACACTTTTTGAATTTTAGATAGATGAATTAGATTTATTTTTTGTTATATTTGGCTAACATTGTTCATAGATGATTTTTTAATACATAAATTTTGATTGTCAATCTATATAATTCATAATAATGTAATATATAGATCTCTGCCTCCATGTCTTTTATTTTGAAGATTACACTTGTCGAAGTGTTAGTGTCCGTGTCCATACGAGCATTCGTGCTACATAGCTAGGGAATTGATAACTAAGAAGAGATTAGAAGAGAAGAAGGATAGAAATCATTCCAATACATGTAAAGGTGTTAAGCTGAAAGGGAGTTGATTCGGAAATAATGGGGAACACATTTGAAAACTTAAGGTAGGCATTTTCAACTGTATGAGACTTCCTACCATACGAACATATGAAAAACTAGTTAGGTTTTGAATCAATTATGCTAACAATATGTCAAGGAAGGAGCTACTCAATAAACATGGTATGATTTCCATGATCATATGAGCATGACACAGAAAATTGTTTCATGTTGATCCGACATGTTGAAATGTTTGTGAGGGAAGGATCCTTGTATATGCATAAAAACATAAAGGACAAAATTTTTAACATGAGAAGAAACCAGGCAAACTAAGGAATACTGATGATCATGAAACACCCAAATTGGGTGATTTTAATATGACTGTAGAAGCATTTGCTGAAGGGGGAACAACTAGCTTGGCCAGGAAAAGATATAAAAGGTTAGTCATGTCTTTATTAGAAAAAATAAACCTTGTAGAAGGGAAGTAAAAGACTAGTGCTCTGTTTCTTAAATAAGGATTTACAGGGAGTTATACCACATGAAGATGACCCCTGTGGTGATTTTGGTGGTGATGACAAGTCACAACATTCATTAGGTACTGGTAGGTCAAGGGAGTTCCGATCCTTTGGAAAATGAGAGTGTGCAAAAACTCTTATGAGAAGGTACGTAGTTGTCATCGTTGAATAAATTGGGACCATTCGTGTCAACCTTTCATTTAAAGGTAAAATATTTGACATATAGTGGGAGTTATAAAAGTTGATCAACATGTGACATGTAGGTATTATGAAGGAAGCCTATGAAATAGGATAAACACTTATGTGGTGCAAAATAATCAAGATATAAATACCATAGACTTAGACCCAAATATGGTGATCGAGGAAAGATGACCTCAACTAGTGGAAGAGTTAAAGGAGGTGCAACAACTGATGGGTAGGCTAGCCTCTTTGTCAAGGTTCTTGTCAACAGTAAGAGACAAGGGGTTTTCTTGTTTCCATTGTTTAAAAAAGAATGATCCTTTGTTAGTAAAGTTGGTATATTTTGTTAGTAAAGCTGTGCAAGGATCAGAGATAAGGTATCAAAAGATTGAACAAGTAACACTACCCTTACTCATAACTTCTTGGCATTTGAGGTTCTATTTTTAGTGCTTTTTTATATTATAGTGAGAATTGATTTATTGCAAAAGTTCGATTTGACAGGAATAATGACGAAATTGGACATTGAACTATTAGAGTATGGTCTCAGTCATGAGTATATAGGATCAATAATAACCTGAGTTTTATCTCATTTTGTAGCAAAGCTAACACCTCCCTTAGAGGTAGATAAGGGCACAACTTCTACATGAATTTTATTAGTGGATGGATCTCATGAATTTTAGGTGAGATTTAAAAATCAAAGGAACATAATGAAAAGGAAATAGATTTAGCTTTACATCGAATGTTTGAGGGCTCTATGCAGTATCTATCATCAGGAATAATGTTTTCTTTCACAAATTAATAGTTGAAGTATTTAAGAGACAAACCTTAGAAATTAAAATACCTACTAATAATGGCTTTACAAAGTCATTGGTGTAAAGTATCCATCAGTTTCATAGATGACTAATCTCCAATGGAGAACCCAGTGGGTCACTTTTAGTGGAACATTTCCTACCAACCATGTTTTTTCCATCCACACTTGAACTTGAGAACTTGTTTGAGGGGATATTAAACAGTTCATTTCTCTTGCTCCATACTGTTTTGTGGTCTTCTACATGCTCTTAACGCTACACAAATCCTGCAATTTCAACCGAATCCGCTTCTGCATTTGGAAAAGGAGTTTCCCTTCTCTTGTTTCACCAATGGAAAGGTGTTTGATGTGAGCAATAAAGGACCAGTACTCACCAGATTGCGGCTCACATTTTCGACACAATTCAGCACAACCATCTATGCTCAAATCTTCAAGGGCCCCGAGGCGATGCATGTCACTTGGGAGATACAACAGCTGAGGACAGTTAACAATATGAAGAATCTTAAGACGAGTCATTGCTGTAAGCCACTCAGGAAGCATCTCAAGACTATGCATATTTGAAATTAACAATGTCTGCAAAGTGTCGGCAGCTCCTTGAATCCATTGAGGCAATGTCTGTTGCCTTGGACACTGCTCAATATGCAGAAACTTCATCCTCAATCTGGGGATAGGATTTTCACAGTTCAAGGACAGATTTAGCATCTCACACCTTATGACAAACAGAACCTCCAGTTTAGGGAGAATATGAAAAGGAAAGGACTCTAGGCTCCTGCATGATTGAACAATCAAAACTTCAAGGGATATGAGTTGTTGTGTCCCTCGGAACAGAAACATCAGATTGTCACAAAATTCAAAACTCAAAGTATGAAGATTTATCAAGCTTGCAAATTCATCCTCTGACAGAATAGACTGTTTGGTGGTGATAAACAATTTTCGAAGGCTGATCAACCTTCCTAATCCTTTAGGCAATGTTTCAAGCTCCGCACATCCTCTCAAAGACAAAGCTTGCAAATTTTGTAGTTTGCATATAGAATGAGGAAGCCTTTTTATTTTGAGGTTATTTTCAAGACTGAGAGCTCGCAGATGCTCAAGTTTAGCAATTGAATGGGGAAGTGTCTCAAAAGAGGAATCACTTAAATCCAAAATACGCAAGAATTTGTATCTTGTTATCCATGCATCCAAAAGAGCTACACGGTCAACACCAACTCCATCTGTCGGAAATAATATAGTTCTCACACTTCTTGACTTGGGGAACAAAGCATGCCTAAGTGAATCATTTTCAACAACTGATAAATGCCTTACTTGCTCAGGTATATTCCGGGTAGCTGAGTTTACCACAAGAATCTCTTCTTTTGCAACATACTGGGCAAGATCATGTACCAAATCATGCACTTTGAAATAGTAAAGGTGGCCAAAGTCCTCAAAATCCTCAAGAAATGATCTCGAATGTAACTCGTCTATGTACTGTCTTGCAGCATTCTCTAGCTTTTGACTTCCAACTTGAGACCGAAGTAACCCCAGTGACACCCAAAGATTAACAATTTCAGCACTAGTAAAGCCAAAATCTTTTGGGTAAAGAGAAAAGAAAGCAAAACAGTGCCTCAAATAGGAAGGCATTTGGTCATAGCTCAACTTAAGGGCAGGTAAAATGTCATCTTTTTCTTGCTTTAAGTTCCATATGCCATGGTCTCTCACAAACTCCCACCTTTCTAAATTAAAATTTAAGAACAGAGAACTTCCAAAAGTTCGCACTGCTAGTGGAACCCCTCTACATTTTTTCACAATTTCTTTTCCGATCTCTACTAGATTTGAATTTTTTTTTTCTTCGCCTTCCTTAAATGCCCATTTGTTAAACAGAGAATAACAATTCTCCATGGAAAGACCTTCCAAAACA
>Ga0099824_1004851_pt1 | contig 19216 bp, 9 predicted proteins | sample SiratrowhiteBW_FD_76837 | JGI IMG/M metagenome (GOLD analysis project Ga0099824, IMG submission 76837) | Root nodule microbial communities of legume samples collected from California, USA - Siratro white BW | ecosystem: Host-associated > Plants > Roots > Nodule | place: USA: California... | reverse complement strand
GTTGATGACTACACTAGATGTACTTGGCTATTTCTTATGAATCACAAATCTGAAACCCAACATCTCTTAGAATCATTCATTACATTTGCACAAAATCAATTCAAGGCATCTATTAAAACCATCCATGTTGACAATCGATTGGAATTTATTTCCATGGGTAATTTTTTCCTCAAAAAAGGTATTGAATGTCAACGCACTTGCGTCTACACTCCAACAAAATGGAGTAGTAGAACGCATTTTAAACACAACACGAGCCCTCCTATTTCAGTCCCATTTACCATTAGAATTTTGGGGGGAATGCTTTTTAACCACAACATATATCATTAATCGCTTGCCATCACCTTTACTAAAAAATAAATCACCATTTGAGCTATTATATAATCAGCCACCTTCACTTTCCTACCTAAAAACTTTCGGTTGCCTCTGTTACGCAACTGTTGTTTCACCTAAGCAAAAATTCGATCCGTGCGCTCGACAATGCATCTTCATTGGTTATCCTCACAATAAAAAAGGATACAAATTATTTGATATAGATGCAGACACATTTTTTACAAGTCGGGATGTCACCTTCTATGAAAGTGTTTTCCCATTCTGCCAACAGTCTTGAACGCAATCCTCACCTTCATCGCAAAATATTCTGCCTGCTATTGACATTGACTTACCAACCCTAGTCCAACATTCACTTGATCCACCATCTTCTTCTACCGTCACAATGCGCCTGAAACTCCAGTAGACCAACCTTCTTCTCCCACACCAAGAAACCCAGAACCAATTACCGAGCCTTCTCCAGCCAACTTGCCTGTTCGACGATCAAGTCGCACATCAATCCCACCTACCTGGCTTCAAGACTACGTGACGGGATTCCAAGCCAATCATTCGACCATTACCCAAGAACGGCCGAACAGTACCAGGTATCCTATGCATCATTCTCTTTCTAATTCACGTTTTTCTTGTACACATAGTGCATATCTTGTTAGCATCACAGGCACCAAAGAATCTCACACTTATGCTCAAGCTATCCTTGATCCAAATTGGCAAAAAGCAACGGATGAAGAGCTTTCCGCCTTGTAGCTAAATCAAACGTGGACCTTGACGCCGTTACCCGCCGGGCAGAAACCCATCGGATGCAAATGGGTCTATAAAATAAAGTACAAATCGGATGGCAGCATCGAAAGATATAATGCGCGCCTTGTTGCAAAGGGGTACACTCAGATTGAAGGTGTCGACTATTGCGAAACCTTTTCACCAACATCAAAATTAACAACTTTACCATTGCAGTAGCCAGAAATTGGTTTATTCACTAACTGGACGTGCAAAATGCCTTCTTACACGGCAAATTGCACAAAATTATTTACATGGAATTGTCGCCCGGGCATCATCGACAGGGGGAGAACATTGTATGTCGACTCAACAAATCCCTTTGTGGTGTCAAACAGGAATCTCGGACATGGTTTTCAACATTTTCTCATGTGATTAAATCTGTAGGATTTTAGTAGTCCAAGGCAGACTACTCTTTATTCACAAAACAGGATGACTCATCATTTACTGCCCTTTTGATTTATGTGGATGATATTCTTTTAACAGGAAATGATATGACAGAAATCCAGCGTCTTAAAGATTGTCTATTACAACAATTTCGCATTAAAGATCTTGGAGACTTGAAATATTTTCTAGAGATTGAATTTTCCTGTTCCAAAACTAGTGTTTACATGTCACAAAGGAAATACGCGCTTGATATTTTGCAGGATGCGGGACTCACAGATGCTCGCCCATATAAATTTCCAATGGAGCAATACCTAAAACTCACACCGGACGAGGGAGAGTTGTTAAAGGATCCAGTCAAATACAGGCGGCTCATGGGACGACTGATATACCTCACGGTTACTCGGCCGGACATAGTGTTTTCGGTTCGGACTCTAAGTCAATATATATAAGCTCCACGGAAACCTCATTGGGATGCCGCAATTCGCATCATGAAGTACATCAAAGGATCGTCGGGACAAGGATTGCTATTGCCATCCGAGAACAATCTAACATTGACAGCTTATTGCGACTCAGACTGGGGAGGTTGTCAGACAACTCGGAGATCAGTATCTGGGTATTGCATTTTTCTTGGTTCTTCTATTATTTCATGGAAATCAAAAAAACAGACAAATGTATCGAGATCATCCGCGGAAGCAGAATACCGCACGATGGACAATAGTTGTTTGGAGATAGGTTGGTTGCAATATCTAATGCATGACTTGAAGGTGCCATCTAACCTGCCAACTCGACTTTTCTGTGACAATCTGGCAGCCTTGCATATAGCAGCAAACCCAGTATTTCATGAATGCACAAAACACATTGAGATAGACTGCCACATTGTGTGAGAAAAATTACAAGCCGGGATAATTAGTCCCTCGTATGTGCCGACATAGTACCAGCTCGCAGACATTTTTATGAAGGCACTGGGTAAGGAACATTTTTTGACGCTGCGATGCAAGTTGGGGGTTCATGATCTTCACTTACCAACTTGAAGAGGAGTATTAAAGAAATAATGATTATCATAATGATGGGATCCCATCATAATTGTACGTAATAATAGAATCCCATGATTAGTGGATCTCCACATAATTAGCTAGCTTGTAAATAGGAGAGAAAGTCTCCATATACTTGTATATATTTCCTGTACCTGGACTGATCAAAGTACGCAGAAATAATAAAGCAATTACCCTCCATTCCTTTATAGCATTACCATTCTTTTATATATAATAAAATTTAATATAAATATCCATACATTCATCATTTATCTCAAAGTATGCTTCCCCACATAAGATTTAATAAAAAAATCTTCGTACAATCCTAAAAGAAAATAAAATAAAAATAAACTTCTCTATCAACTTAGAGTCACACCACTTGCCAAATCCTCTGCTCACGTGTAACACACGATCATCGCAGATTTAAAAACAAAACAAATAGCATACCAAAAAAAAGGGTAAGCTAGAGAGTTTAAAGAAATGTATATTCATAAATTAAATTCCTATCTCAACCAAACTACAAACATCAGACTTCCATGTACATCACATTGTTATTATTACATCTCTACAATAACTCATATCATATATATACCGACTCACATACAAAGACACTTGACTCTCTACATCCGGAAGACTCGTGCATTGAGTTAGACTCAGAGGTTTGCGCCTATCATACAACTCCAAACTGTGAATCTACACAACCTCCAATCATTAATCTTGTATGTCAAGGTTAGTTCTCCTGAGACTTTTCTGACCAATTATATTTCAAACTGCAGTCACTTAGTTCGAACCTCCATCGATTCTCACCACCTAGTAATCTTCATCTATGTGATTCTAATATACTAGTAGAGTCTGAATACCTCCTTCTCGACAAATCCTCAAACAATGCACATCCTAACAATCTCAACACGAGTATCTCCTTTCCTGAAGATACTATGTATCGATCACCATTCCATACCATTCTCTACATCTCATTCAATCCATAACATCAAAACATACAAGGATAGATCTCACATCAAGGCAGTAATTATTTACTAATCATTCAAACGTCTACTGTTCCTACAAGTTGAATTAACATAAAATCGATCATTTCGTCAAACTATACAAAATTTCATTATCACTGTTTGAGAACATTTCAAATCAAAACCACATCTCATTCCACAATTAAATATTCTAACATAGTGTACTATAGCAACTTTTAAGACTAATTTTCCCTATCAATTTGTACTTAATAAAAAGGTAATGACAATATCTGTTAAAAACATTCAAACTATAGAGTAGAGAATCACCTATAAAAGACTCTGTTAGCACCAGGAGTTACTGTATTAATTTGATGAAGCCAAACCAACTATAACTAAAGCTACTGTGTTTATTTGGAGCAACCAGCTATGTTGACCAAGTCAAGACCAAGTGCTGTCAAGAGAAGATGCATGGAGTTTGGTGTTTTGGGTCTAGGCTTTAGGTGGTGTTGGTGTGTCTAGATTGAGGTTAAATCTGTGATGATAAATGTGTTGATCATTAATAAGCTCTATTGAGAAAATTGGCTTTAGCAAGGTTTTAAAAATCATTGAAAATAGATTTCAAATTTTGATAAACCGTTTTAACTGTCTTTTAAAATTTAATTGACTGAATGTCAAATCAATCGACTAAAATTTGACAACTGTCACTACAGCTGTTTATAAATAGCTGGTGCATTTTCAAAAGAGGACAACACAGAGAATTTTCAAACATACTACACTGATTTGATTTGAGAGAAAACACTACCACTTTTTTGAGATCAAGATCATTTGAAGTTTTCAAAGAATTCATCAAGAACTGATTTTCTGCATTCTGCTGGAGCTTTGGAAACTGACTGCACATTTCTACATCATTGATCTGACCTCAGCCTAAGCACTCTATACATGTTTCTTCTTACATTTCTGATCTGTTGTATAGAGTTGTTGTTGTTAGTTGATTTCTGTGTATATCTTTCAACTGTATTCAAACTGCTACTGAGTTCTTGAAAGACTAAGGTGTAATTCGTGGTACAGTGAGACTGTACTGGTGGTTCGCCTACTGCGTGGAGCAGTGTGAGGCGTTTCTTGGTTATACAGTGGGTTCTGTATAACTGTGACTTGCTGTAGGTTTTAGCAAGGGTGTTCTTGAAACACATAGTGGGTTTCTGTGTGGTTTCTTATTCTGCTGTGGATTCAACAGTGGTCTACTGCGGGGGCAGTGAGACGTTTATGGGTTATACAGTGGATTCTGTATAACTTTGACTTGTTGTGGGTTTCAGCAAGGGAGTTCTTGAAACACACAGTGGACTCTGTGTAGTTTCTTAGTCTGTTGTAGGTTCAGCAGTGGTTGCTACAGAGTGTAGTGTATTCTTGCTGTGGGCAAGTGTTGTAAACTTGATCAGTTGATCATTTTTAGTGAAATCCTTACTGTGTGTGAGGGACTGGACATTGCCCGTTTGTTGGGTGAACCAGTATAAAACTCTTTGTGTTCTTGAATCTTCTTTCTCTTTCTTGATCACTATTCTAATTGACTGGTTCATTGTATAAACTATTTTTCAGAATCAATAACTGAACTTTATTTGGTTTAAGACTTAAACATCTTTTAATAATTGTTTTCTTTGATAAAAAGAATTTTATTTTTGATTGGTTCATAATAATTCAAACTGTTAACTTAATCGAATTTGACCAGTTCATTCTATGCAGTTAACTTCTGTCTGTTTCAGTGTAGTAAACTAAATCGCTTCTGCAGTTACATTTGAATTCTGATAAATCTGTTTGGTTTGCTGCATTGTACTGTGACTGATTGAGTTATGTTTACTGATTCATTCTACTGCACTGCTCAGTAAAGTCAATAAAGATCCAATTTATCAAACTGACTTGCATTTTCTAAAAAGATAAACTAGTTTTGAAAAAGATTTTGAAATCCAATTCACCCTTCTTCTTGTATTTCAGCCAAAACAGTTTCTAACAGACTTCAAGCTACCTCTTGCAATGATACTCAACCTACAACGCACAGTTTTGATCAATGATCTAAATTTATCCTTAGGATCTAAAACAAATAAGGATTATTCTTGATGTCTCTAAGACCACATGCAAGAAAGTGCACGTATATTTTCTTTTTACAAAAACCCTTAAACCTCTTAAGAACAAAGAAAAATTAGTACTTACCTAGACCAAAATGGTGACCCACTAAAAATGAAAGCTATATATATAATGCATGTCCACCAAACCCATTTTCACTTACCGTAATTAATAATTATAATACTTCACCCTACAACTCAGGGTTATATCCAATTAAAAATTAAATTTTTATTCTATTTAAGACAATTCAAAATATACAAAGGAATTCATCAGCTTCACTTTCCATTCTTTGATAATTATATCGAAGGTCAAAACTTAGTATTTTTATACATGTCTTTTTGACTTTTCGGGATCCTTGTCTTTCTGAAATTGAAAAGAAAAACACAAATAGTAAAGATAAAAATGATATAGTTGTTCTAAGTATATATGATCCATTTTTTATTTTCAAAAAGGTAACGTTAGTTGCGTTTTTCAAAATATACTATCCAAAAAGAAGTTATGTTATTTATACTAGAATATCTCTTAAAAAAGTAATTAATTATCGTTGAGTAAGAAACTATTGTTAGAAAGTGAACAAATAAATGTTATTTTCTTTGTTTGATCGGCGTGAAAATAAAAAGTTATATTGAAAATTTAAATCCAGTTTCATATATAACAAAAAGTTATTTAATATCCCCTGTGATGCCACATCAATATCCATATATTATATCCAGCATATTACAAAAGAAAAGCACATATCATAAAAGAAAAATACATATATAAAAAGATTAGATCAAAATATTGAAAAGAGTACAAATTTATATTATAACAACTTAAATCTATTTTTCTTTTTAAAATAATAGGAATAAATAATCAAAATGCTGACTTATCAACACATTTAATATAATTAAATTAATTTTAGCTCATATATGTGAATTACAAATGTACGTTTCACTTGATTCACGTTCAACTAAATATACATATAATTAAATTAAAAATTTCTATGATTAGGATATTTAATAATTAAAAAATTATATTTTAGAAAACAATCGGTTATATGTAATTCACAAATAAATAAACAAGCCTAACATATAACCCGGGAAGTCAACAACGAGACGAATCATTTTTACACAATTCTTTTGCTACCCTTCTGAATTCATCTATCTCTTCCATTCCTATCTTTCATAATTATAAAATCAGTTAGACGATGTATGTAAATAGAAATTTTGTAATGAAAATATCTCTTAAGTCACATGTCCACAGATATTCATGTTTCATGCTTGCTTTGTCACTAGACCTATATACGTAGGTACATGCTTTGTCTTTTATACATATAGCTAATCAGCAACTTAATAAAATTTTTGTCTTTTGGCTTTCATGAATTGCATGTCAATGAAACAAGGACTTGCTTTTCGCCTGTGCCCTATTTCCAACAATTTGACTGGGTCACTTGAAAAAGGATCAGCATGGCATAGATAGCTCCTCATCTTCCAAACCCTAGAGAGCTGAAACTGACATTTACGCACATCATTCAAGGAACTCACCACCAAGCTTTTCGAAAAGAACTTCAATACAATTACCCAACTTTCTCCTCCAATCATAGCTTACATTCCAACAACTTTTTGCTTCTGTTTTCAGTGCGTTAATCAACCTACCATAATTTCCTACAAATCAACATCAAGATCTATATGTACAACCAAAAGAATTATTTTATTTTATCAAACTAAAACTTTTTACACTATTAACGAATTAAAAATTAGTTTTTATATAACTTTAAAATTAAGATTCTTTGTTTGATACTCCGTAAAGCACAAAAAAACTTAATGTCTTTTAATTAAATTATAAATATTATCATCTACAACTATTTAGAAGGAGTTTCCCCATTGTGCATATTTTATATTTTTATGTTATTTTTAATTATATTTTAAAATTAAAAACAGTAAAAATAAGCTATCTAAATATTAACTGTAATTATACATGTCTCAAAAACACAACACCTTAGAGGTCATTGAATTCTTTCAACAACCTAGAAACCACCCACTATTCTTTATTAACCCCACTATTAATGTTATTTGCTTCAAAATTAGACACTACCTCCCCCACACCTGCGGACACACACATATATAAATTTAATTCTTAATCAATATGTATTTCACTTAAATATTTAAGAGAAAAAATTTATTGTAGATGTTAATATTATTCAAATTTACTTTTATAAGGAAGTATAATTTTATATTTTTGAAAAATAAATTTTAAATCTAACTTAACTTTACTGTAAGAAAAATCTATATTAATAGAATAAATTAATTATTTTTTGATTTAATTTAAAATTTCGAACACTGAAATTATTAAACATAAAATACAAGAAAATATCATAATAAATAATACTATAAATTTAATAAATATTATGAAAATGGACTCCAAACGAAATTAGAACTAAAAAAGTAGAAGTGAAAATTCTAATACTATTTTGTTTGAATATAGGTTGGGTATACATCGAAGATATTTTTGAAAGTACACTACGATTCTAATCAATGTCCAATTATGCATTGGTGAAAGGGTATGGCGTTGAAAACCTACCTTATCCTTTTTTGAGAACGCCAACTAGTTAAAGCACAGCGTGCCACATTGGTGACAGAGGGAATTGCTAGCCGTATATCTTTGGCCATAATGGAGACAGACAAGGATTAATGAAAGATTAAACAACTCGGTTTTCTTGACTATATGAAAGCTCTATATACATATACATGCATGCATGTGTTTTGTTTATTAGTGTATTACATTATTGCTCCACGAATTGTAGCCTGGCACCTGGATCTCGTTTTGGAAGGTATATAACCGTTCCAAAGGACGAAATTAATGCAAGGTTATTGGTACAATCTGTCATTGTTTAACTTTTTTATTTGTTTTCGATTTTCTTTATTTTTTCGTCATAACCTTATTGTAAATTAGAATAAATAATTATAAATAAAATATTGGCCATCTCAAAAATAGTATAAGTTGATTGAATATTCATATATATTAGTAATTATAAACTTTCTACTACTAATTCATAGGAATAAAATTAATTGATCTATGGTTTGATTTGTTTAACAAATCATGTCTACCTTTCTTAATTTTTTTTAATAACAACGTATTTAATTAGTGATATTTTAAATTTTTTCAATAGTTTCTTTAAGTAATTTCAAATGATCAAACTTACAACAACAAAAAATATTATTTCTCTTATTAGAGTAATAAAAATTATTTTATATAATAATTTTTTTATTTAAAGTTCACGTTAGATCTTGATATTTTAGTGAGATTGACACCTTAAATGCAACTATCACATATTATCACATGAAAAACTATGTATAAGAGAAGAGGAAAACAAATATGAGAGATCAAACCAAATCCATGATGAAAAAAAAAAAAAAAAAAAAAAATTAAATTTTAAAAAAAAAAAAATAAAAAAAAAAAAAAAAAAAAAAAAAAAAAAAAAAAAAAAAACATACAACTAAATTCTTGCTAACAAAAAATTATACTAAAAATTATATTTAAGGAATTGATACATATGAAAGAAGTCTAGACTAAAAAGAAAAAAAAAATATTAAATTAAATAGAGTTCAATCTATTATCAATCTCAAAGTTAAAAAGACTATTCGCATATTGATTACCTTAAAAAAAAAAAAAAAAAAATATAAGACACCATAAAATTTTAAATTTCTAAAATTTTAAATATATTTTAAAAATTTTTTTTAATTAAAAAAAAAAAAAAAAAAATTTAAAACACCCTCCAAGTTTAAAATTTCACAATTTTACATGTAGTTTATCCATTTTTTTTAATCTAAGAACCTAAGGAAAAAATTGAGGACAAGAAAGGTGTAACAAACCATAGTAGAATTACATTCCACCCACTAACGTTTATAACCATGAACCATAATATTTTCTATAGCCAATATAACGGTACTAAGTCTTCATAAAAAAAAATAAAAAAATTGTTGATACCAAGACAAACAGAGAAACTTTCCATATATTCTTCACATCTCTTTCTGAAAATACCACCACAAGTAGCATGCCTAGGACATCCACTAGTAGCACTATGAATGTTGATTTTAACCCAACTAGCAAAAGATATCCTCCAATTGAACTAGATAAATCTAATATCTTTCTTTCTAAGACGTGAGTTGAATATAAAAACTTTAAAATAGTAAAGTCAAATAATATTATTATTCATGCTTTTCTTAAAAGAGTTACTTAACGGTTTTACATGCCAATAAATAATGTGCAAAATCATATCAAAATTTATTGGAATCTTTACGATTTCTCATCTTCCATATCATCCAAATAATATATGTAAAATATTCTACATGAATATCTTTAACAAGATGATTATTTATTGAAAAAATACATAATAACATTAATAGAGGTAAAAATTGAACTTGGAAAAGCCTGGTGGACCCAAGACTAGATTTTCATTGGCACATTACACTAAAAAAAGGATGAAGAATACTCTTCCTTTAAACTAGACCTCTTTATCCAGGGGAATATTCTTATGTAACAACTTCCAAAGAACAACAGTTTTTGCAAGTGAACTAAAACTCATCATATATCAAACTACCCCAAACAAAAGCAACATGAGGAGCACGAAAACATTTCTCGACTACTTTTGACTTAACATACTATAATCATCCGAGATCCAATTTTGGTAAATCAAGAAAATCAGTGAGAACCAAATTTCGGATATTATCCAACACTGAAATGTTTTGCAAAGAGAAAGACAGACTCCGTGAATTACCCTCCCAAGCATGAAGAACTTTAGAAGTAAGTTATTTATTAATACAAAAATACATTCTACATCAAGATAATACGTTAGTTAAAACGGAACCGATGTAAACAAAAATATGGTGACATTTTTGTAAATATTTAAAGAGATATCATGTCGATCAACACAAACCTGACATAATACACCATATTCTACGTCGTTTGTCATTCATAACCATGTAAAAAAGACTGAAAAAAGTAAAAATTCAAAATGTGAAAACTTTGTAATGATGTTGAAGATACTACGTCCGTTGGAAGGTGCCAACGGACGTAGTATGTAGCCCATATTACGTCGGTTGAGACTTTTCAATCGACGTATTATCCTCCTCTTGGCGCACGAGTGAATTTTGAAGAAAATTTGGTCAAATACTATGTTAGTTGGGAGCTCCCAACCGACGTAGTATGTCCCTCGAGTTAAAATTAGGGATTTAATGAGAGATATTAACTCTTGGGTATCACTTTTCTCTTACATTTACATTTTCTTCTCCTTCACCTTCTCCTCACCCTTGCTGCCTCTTCCTCACCCTCGCTGCCTTCTCCTCACTCTCGCTTGTTGCCTTCTCCTTTCAACCTTGACGTGGTGTCGCTTTCTCTTCTCACTGATTTTCATTTGCATCTTCGTTGTTCACTGGTTTTGCTAGTGTTTGTTTGGCTCCATTTTCGGCATCTTTCATGTTCGTTTGGTATGCGCAGATTGAATGCTTGGTTTGACACCCCTTGCCTCTTCTCTTTACAAGAGGTTACCAATTTTGTAAAATTCATTAAAAATAGTTTGAAATTTATTTTTGACCCATAATTTTTATCAGCATGATTTAGTATATATTTGATGGTAGAGTTCTTATATTGTATAAGTTTATCATAGATTTAGGGTTTGAAAAATTTAGGATGAAAAAACTTCAAACGACCATAACTTTTGATAGAGAGCAGAGCTCGGATTAAGACGCTCCAAAAATGAAAGTTGCTCGAAATGGGGTAATGAAGCCCCTGGCCAACGGTCTAAGGCGGTTGGGCCTCCAGAGATTCCATAATTCCATCATTTAGTTTTTTTTTACATACTTTTTTTAGATTGTAGCCTTTTATTTCACATATTTATACTTGCTAGAAAATTCTAAATTTTGTTGTGGTGTTTTCTTGTATCGATTAAAAATTTATCAACCCATTATTTTTTTTAAAAAAATGGCTTTTTACGTCAGTTGTAAGCTACAACCGACATAATAGATGACTCTTTACGCACAACCGACGTAAAAAGTCCTCTTCTGTGTTGGTTCCATCTCCAACCGACGTAGTATCCACATCTTTCAGTTATTTTACTTGGGTTTATGATGCCAGTTTCTATTTTCAATCGAAGTAAGTACATATGTCGGTTGCATAATCGACGTTGTTTGTCAAAGACTTTCTATGTCGTCTGCATCTACGTCGGTCGACGTAAAATGTCTTCCAAAACCGATATAAAAAATCATTTTTCTACTAGTAATCCCTACTAAGCATAGGAGCATCAAACAATTGAGAAATATTATTATTAGAATACCGTCTTTCATTGTAGAAATTAACATGCTCACCATTTCTAACCGTATTCAATAATACCAAGTCAAACCAAAAAAAAATTATAAAAGATTTATAATAAACCTACACTCTAAACTTATTATATTTGTTCTTCAAAAATCTAAATCTCATCAACACGAATGCGAACCCGAATTGGAATCCGAATCCTTTAAGTATACATATAGAAATTACAACTTAAACCCCAAATCAAGTTTTCAATCATATTTTCATTATTATTATTCTTATTATAATTATTATTATTTTTATTATAATTATATTATTATTATTATTAATATTAATATTAACAAGAACATCATAGTAGTAATATTAATAATATTAACAAAAATAACATTAAAATTAAAATTAATAATAATATCAGTAATATAATATTAATTATAATAATAATGCTAATATTAATGACATTAATATTAATATTAATAATATTATTATTATTAGCAATATCAATAATAATAATAATACGAGTAACAATGATATTATTATTAATGATATTATTAATAATAATATGATATTACTAATAATAATATGATATTATTATTATTAATGATATTAATAATTATTAATAATATTAATTATATTAACAATTTTAAAATAATATTAATAATAATAATAATAATATTATTATTATTAATAATAATAATATTAATATCATTAATAATAATAATATTAATAATTCTAATAAAATTAATTATTAATATTATCTATGAAAAAATTTATTCATAATTAATAGATCTGAATTCATAAATAATTATATATAGATGTATTTATAAGTAACGCTGATGTTACTTATTCATAGAAAATAATATGTTGGTAAATCGACGATTGCTTGTAGTTAGTAAAAATTGTTTTTTAATTATTTTTAGTGTTGATGGATGTATTAGCCTAAGTTTATTGATTTTGCATTGACAGACTCATTGGCTGTACGCCTATTAATATGTTTAATAATAAGTCCATAGCCTCTTTAAATTCTTGACACGAAAGAGACTTTTACGATGTAACAAGTTAGGCCGAACTAGAAAAATAGAAAATGCATATAATTTAACAAGATTTAAAAACATACAAATACATATGTATCTATAACTTTTAATTTCTATTAAAAAAATTATATTGTTCTTGGGTGTGAGAATGTCGGTGCTCTCTTCGCACATGACTTTTACATCAAGCATATCACATGTAATCATTTTACAATATATATAAGTTTTTTATTTTATTTTCAAATTTTAGATTTTGACACATCCATCGTATAATTTTAATAATTGATTCGCGCAATTTTATTAATATACCCCTCTCAATTTAAAAAAAATTATTTATTAAATAAATAAACAATTCTATTTTTTTATGATGAAAGTATCGCCCATATTATAATTGTTTGGAAGAGATATATTTTTTTCTTTTACACTTTTAAAATCGATCTATATTCAAAAGTATGCTAAATATATATTGTTATGTAAACTTAATATTATTGATTAAATTTATATATTTAGAAAAAATAATTTTTTTTACGAAATTAGAAAATACATGGACAAATGCAAAGCTTATCATTCTATATCTATTTTTTTTATGACCATACAACACTACCAAAATAAATAATCTTTTTTGTAACGAACATTTGCGAGGTCACAAATTGTGACAGATTCCGTGATTATTGTAAATTTTGCGATAAAATTTGGATCATAAATATTTGTGACAAATTTTATAATGAAATTAGTTCATCATTAAGTACACAAAAAAAATTATGATGTGTTAATGGAAATTTACGATGATAGTACACCTTCGTTAACATGTTTTACAAAAGTTATCTAAATTCTTTAAAATCATATTCGTTAACATGTATTACAAAAGTTATCTAGATCCTTTAAAATCATATTTATTGATGTTTTTGTCGTGACAATCAGAATCACAACACATAAAATTGTAAAATTCGTTAAGAGATTGAGTTTACGATGAAACGATGCTGAAGGTTTACTTCAACCAAACAAAAATACAGTCTCAAAAAATTGAGTCAACTTACTTAAATTGAGATCATTATCACTTTAGAATACAATATTTATGAGACACTATTTTCGCTAAAGTGACGTCACATAATTAATTAAATAGTTGTTTGAAGTGATGCTACTCATGAAGTGAAAATAGTGTTTGTTATATTTTTTTATTGAGTGACTACATTTAAGCGAAAATTTATTTACGCTAATGTTATACCTTAAGTTTACTTATGAACAAGTTTCTTAAAGCACCATTTAAGAAATGTTTAAGCGAGAATGATTAAACTTAAGTTTTGCTAAAACCAAGAAATCAGGTGCTTAAGCCATGAAATTTTGAAATGTCAAAAAAACATCTAGGTTGTCCAAGTATAATTTGATTTTAATGTATTAATTTTACTTATGAATTTATTTTGATCGATTTTAATTTATATCATTTTTTTAAACTACTGAAATTAGAATGTTATTTGGTACTGCTATTTTTTTTTAATAAAGTGCGTTCTATTTTAAATTATATATGAACAATATGTTATTTATTTTGTAGATGTGTACTTAATGTAAAAAAAATATGTTAATAAAAAATTATTAATTAAAATTTTTGTAACATGTAATTTTAGGATGTGATGTTGGGTTATTGTTGGTTTGAATATGTTACATATATTTAAAGGTGTTAAATAATATTTTAAAGGCATGACTACAGTAAACATAAAAAGATATACACTAAGTAATTAATTTTGATATTTGATTTAAAACCATTACAAAAATTTACAAAAGCGTATATAAATAAAGTAAAAAAAGTAAACTAAATAATGATCAATTTATTTGATCTCATCTATCTCCTCATCATCATTAGTGTCAAAGGTAGAGTTAGTGTCTTTAGAACTTGAGGATCAGACTCTAGATTGATGTCCTTATTATGCAACTTTCTTTTCAAAGTTTATTGACCAAGTAACATGGGCAACATCCTCAGCTTGTGTAGGACTTATGAATAACCTAAGAGTACCATTGGATATATGAGTAAAATACATCTCCTAAACAATTTCAACACAAATATTTTCTTTCTAGAGAATACTATGTTTTGATTACACACTACATAATTCAACACCATAGTATACATTATTCACTTTTATACTCATCTATCTTTTCTTCCAAACTCATATACCATTCATTTCAAATCATCCAATATATATCTTCACATTGTCTATCATTTTTCATTATTCATTTTCTATGTATAGTCTTCTCATGACTATGAAGAGCTAAATCCATTGTTGTTAAGGTTAGATTTAACCTTCTGAACTCTTATGTAATCAATATTGGTTTTCATAAATATATGCTTACATAAATAATTTTCTTTCAATATATCATTATTTTAATTATGTGCTTACTACCTGTTGTTTTGATTCATGACTTGATAATTAATTCTTGGAATATTGGGAAATATCACTTGTGATATAAATTTGAATTAAACTATCTAATGAAAGCTTGTATTTAGGAATAAAACATGCACTACACCATTTTTGGCTTTAGGCAACAACCCAAAAGTGTTTCCTGAAGCCAAAAACTGTTGCCTAAACCTTAGGCAACGGTTTTTCAGTCGTAGGGCATGCGTCTGTTGCCCTAGACTATAGGCAACGATTTTTTCTCTAAGGCAACACTTTTTGTAAAACCGTTGCCTATAATGCTACATTAGGCAACACTTTTCAGATAACTTTTAGGCAACACTTTTAATGAAGCAACATTTTTTGAAATGTTGCCTATTGTTTAAACAACGTTATACAAAATGTTGTCTATCGTTTAGGCCACACTTATTTACCTGCTGTCGGTTATTTAGACCATGCTTACTTAGTTGTTGCCTATTGTTTAGACCACACTTTTCCTATTATTTAGGCCACATTTATTTATGAACTGTCTATTGTTTAAGCAACGCTTTTTTGATTTATTTTCTATTATTTATGACACGTTCATTGATAATTATTTAAAATTTAATCATTCATTTATTTATATTGTTTAACTATTCAAATTAATTTATTTCAAATTTATAATTAGTTTTAAATTTTAATAAGTTATTTATTTATGATATTTTAAAATTCGGAGGATATAAATATAATATTTTCAAATACACAGTATAAACATACTAATTGAATAAATAATTATATGATATAAACAAAATAAGGATAGTAAGAAACATATATTTCAAAATGAAGTTTGATTTTGTTTAGTTATGTACATAAAACATTCTTTCTTAACTAGAATTCAAAATAACTAATAGCACCATTCAAAAAAAAATAAAAATTCAAAGTTCTTTCATCTATTTTCTTCTCCTTTCCAATATGACATCCTCTTCCTTCCCACTCCGTTAAAGCAATTAACTGCGGTCATATTTCATTATCATTATCATCATCAAGTTGATCCTGAAATTAAACATATAAATAAAACAAATAAAAGACCCAAAATCAAAACTTCATCTTCATCATCAAGTTGATTCTAAAATTGAACAAATACATAAAAGTAATAAAATACCCAGAATCAAAACTGTGAAATTAACATATATTCAACGTATCCAGACCTTTATTTATCTACATATTGGAAATCAAAATCAAACCCTCTACTCTTTTTCCTCATTCTTCTCCCCTCTCTCTCATTTCATGTTAAATGAAGGAAAAGGTGACAAATTTGGGGACACAGTTCAATAGAAAAGCAAAAGGAGAATGCGAAAAATAGGAATGAACATCATAGAAGACATAAGTTTTTTTCTTTACCTTATGGAGTGCGATTGAGGAGGTGAGAGACAAGAAGAAACAACAACGATAGAGAGAAGAGTGAGGATGAAAGTCTTCTACCACCAACACAAACGATGTCGCAACCGCTTTGTGACAGAGGTTTGGAAGCGGTGGAGGTCGCAGAGGTCAAGTGATGTGAGGAGAAGCACAACAAGTGATTTTGGTTTAGGGTTTTACAATTGAGAGAGGTAAAAAGAGAGGGAAACTATTTTTCTTTGTCTAAAAATATTTTTGATTGTCTAAAGAGAGGGAAATTATTTTTTATTGTCTAAAGAGAGGGTGTATTTGGTTTAAAATGGTCAAAACTTTTGAAAGTGTGGTATAAATAGGCAACATTTTTGTATGTGTTGTTTAAAATAAATAGGCAACGTTTTTTATGTGTACCGTGGTCATTTTTAAAATAAAACCTACTTTTTAGACAACATTTAAAAATCGTTGCCTATTCCTACTTTAATCAACACTTTTTTGGCCATTGGAATAAAAGTGTTGCCTAAAGCCAAAAATGGTGTAGTGATGATTCTAACGCTTGTAAGTTTTGTTTATTTAATTGATCAAGGAATTAACGGTTAATAGATAAGCTTAGACTCATTCACCTAAGGAAATAAGGGTTTCAATATTTTTGTGGGTTGAAATTGATATTTGTTTGAAAGGAAGATAATTATTTTTACATATGAGAGTGGGAATTGGTGAAGTCTAATGCTGGTAATTTCATATCATTCATCTTTAATCATTTTTTTTTTTTGCATTCGAGTTGTTGACAAAAATAATAAAACAATATTTTAAATTAAATTTTCTGCATAAGAATTTAAATTCTGAAATTGTTCTTGAGTCTAATTTTATTATAATTATAATTATTGTCTTGTGTTTCATAAATCTCTTGGGAGAGAAGATTTATTTATTACTTGCTATATTTGCAACTGATGCACTTGTCATCATAGCAAAAATAGCTAATAGTTAAGTCATTAGACGATATGATCTCTCGTATGATCGTACGACAAAAGAGTCATATGAGTTTTGATGATAACAAACACTATAAGACTAATAAAGAGATATAAAAAAGCTCATGTATATGCAGAAAGTAAAGGTGTAATAGAAACCAACATGCAGTTAAAGTTGACAGACGATGATCCAAAGTTGAACACATCACAAGATATGTTGATTCACATGTCAACTGCGGAAGAAACAATTTTAACTAAAGGGATGAATCAACTATGCAAAAGCATAGAATCATAAGCACATGGTCATGCTAGACAAATCTATTAGACATTACATGATCTGATCAATGCCCATATCTGAAGAAGCTAGTATTGAACATGTCAGACGAAAGATTAAATGTCTTCATTCTCGTGATAAATGATCTATCATGATAAAGAGTTTCTCTAAACTTAATGCTTAAATTCAAAGTTGGATTCTCGAATATGTGTTTTAAATTTAATGGAATCTAACTGAGTCTAAATTGTGAGAGTATGTTGGAACTTTTGAGAGGGAGAGTTTATATAATTATGTTTTAGATATATTCATACATAAAATGTAATTGATTATGATAGACTGAAGCACTTAAATACAAATTACTATTATCAATCAAGTTCAAATTATTTTCAAAGTAGATTGGAAATATGAAGACATGGAAAGTATAAGAAAGCAAATGTTTCCTAACGAGACTTCAAACGGGTGAGTTTTGAAGATGAAATACACGAATTAATCAAGAACAGATATTACAAGTGTACAATGTTCAAATTCCTACAGGAGAAGAAATAGAAAGAAGAATAAGACTTATGGAAAACTTGATTAATATATCTTGTCTCAACGTTCAAAGTCATTGCACAAATGGAAAGATCTCAAATAAATTAAAAATCCAAAATACGCATTGAAGAAGAAGATATTAAGTAGTGTAGAAATTTTATTCATAGAACCTTCAAAAATAATCTTTCAAATGACTATATAAAGACGTTGAAAACGCAGAAACAAAAATACAGAACAAACGAACGAATTTGAGAAAATGAAAAGAGTCATAGAAAATAGAATAGAAATAAAGTTTCATTGTTTATCAATATTTTGATAGCAAACCATTGTAAATTTTTCATTGTGTGAAGGATATTCTGTGAGCTTTATTTGTTTTCTTTATTGAATTTTTTTTCATTGTTGAGAGGTCTTGATCTTAGGGATATAAGACTAGTATACCCGAAGAGGTGATAATACTTCTTTCCTGGAGAGGTATGAAAACTCATTACCTGGAGAGGTATGAAAACTCATTACCTAGAGAGGTGTAGTGTACTCATTATTGGAGAGGTGTGAAAACTCGTAACCTAAAGAGATGTAGAATACTTGTTTTGAAGAGGTGTTAAAACTTGTTTTTCAATGAAAGCTCTTAAGCTATTTTGCCATAAGAGGACTGGACGTAGCCTTGATTATAGGGTGAACTAGTATAAATTTGTGTCTTTTTCTCTCTGCCTTATGATTTGGTTATACATACATACATATATATATATATATATATATATATATAATTATATATATTTTAT
>Ga0099824_1004850_pt1 | contig 19217 bp, 12 predicted proteins | sample SiratrowhiteBW_FD_76837 | JGI IMG/M metagenome (GOLD analysis project Ga0099824, IMG submission 76837) | Root nodule microbial communities of legume samples collected from California, USA - Siratro white BW | ecosystem: Host-associated > Plants > Roots > Nodule | place: USA: California... | reverse complement strand
TATATATATATATATATATATTTTAAATGGAATATGTTTCTAGCTTAAAGAGTTATTCTATAACAAAAGCTTAACAAATTATAATTGAGTCTTTGATTTTGTAAAAGCAAAAACTAGAAATAGATTCCTGAAAATTAGTTTTTGACGGCTTAAAGCCTATCATAAGGATTAGTCTTAAAAGTTACTAGAGTTGGTTTAAGAAGTATAAAAAATCAAGAATCTAATATTTTTATAATTTGTAAACTAAATAAAAATTCTCAAATAATTTAAAACCGTGATTAATTTAAACATATATTTTTATCACATTATTATATATTTTATCCCTTCTATCCTTTTATTTCCATAGCTATTGTTAGTTTCCCATCGTTTTCCTTCTTTCAGTTAGGAAACTTTGGTTTTTCATGAAAATGGTGTGATTTAACGTGTTTGTAGGTTTTAGGGCAACAACTTGATAACATTTATTAATACAAACGTTAAATTTATAGATTTAATAATTTTTTTTCTTATTTTTCAATTTCTTTTTATTATTTTGAATATTTTTAATTGAGTCTCACTATCTTAAAAAATAAGTTAATATAATTTCTTTGTTAAATTCATGGTTACATGACATTCTTTACTTATGTTACATGTCAATCTTCTTAACTAGTTAACTTTGATAGATGATATGTTATTATTCATGTCACATATCATTGGTTATTCAGGTTATGTGTTATCATTCACTACTTATTCTACATGTCAATCTTGTAAACTAATAAACTTGGACTAATATATGTATTAGTCATATTATGTGTCATTGTTGTTTGATAGAAAAATATTATATTGACTCATATTTAAAAAAAAGTGAAATCAAATAGAAGAAATTATTAAAATAATAATAATAAGAAATTAAAAATACCATCACAATAACCAGACAAAGAAAACAGTTAAATCTGAATTTATAAAAATATAGATAGATATTTGGAAGCTTCAATTTTTCATAAACAAAGTTATATGTACACTATTTATGTAAATTTGTTTTTCACAAAACATTTTATACATAGTTTAAAGGTGATATTAGTTTAGGATAGTTTAAAAGATTGAACATTTTTATTTTGTTTTAGGGCTCAAATTTGGTAGTAAAAGAATTATTTTTATAATTTTGGATAAAGAAATATGGTCAAACATAATTTAAAATCATGATTATTTTATTTTCAAACGTTTAATCTAAAACAAAATGTAAAATTTCATGTTTATTTTTTTTTTATATTTTGCCCTTTGATTTTTTTTTCTCTATTTTTTATTATTCTTTTATGTCCTAATTTTTATGTGGATTGTCCTTAGAGGTTTTCTATCTGGCGAATATTCATCTACTTTTGTTTTTCATATATTCAAAAGACTTAGCTTTAATATGTAATCACGGTAACATTTATCCCTTCCATCATACTCTCTACAAAATAAATAAAAGACTTATGGTGCAAAGGTGACCTTTCCATGATACTCTCTACAAAATAAATAGAAGACTTATGGGCAAAGGTGATGAAAATTACAATGACTTTGAACTAATTCATGCCTTAAGTTTAGATGAATGTTTCAAAAAGTGATGATATTCAATTTATCAAATTCAATCATTATTTTTATACATTTACTCAATTTATTGATTTAACCATAAAATCCCATCATATTTTTTCTTTTATTATTTTTTTCCTAACTAACATAATTAAAATTTCATTAATTTGGTAACAAACCAAAATTAGAAACAATCAATTTTGAATTTATTGTCTTCATATCAATATTTTTTTTTTCAAAATTTTATTTTAAAATGCATATGAATGGGATGAAATGAATTATGTGTTGTTATGTTAAAAATAGATAAAAGAAAAGTATATGTGAGCAATATGAAATGATATACAAATGTAAGTTAAGATGTATGATACAAAGTTGATAGAGTTAAGTCATATGATATTTTTTAGCTTATCTTCATAATGAAATCAACTCTTTCTACGCTTATAACATGTTAAATCTCATGTTTTTATCTCTTTTTATGAATAATTTGTTATAAATAATTGGTTACTTTAGTTTTTAATAAAATTTTCCTCTAAATTCCATTAATTTTGTCAATAAATGAACTTGAAACGTTTGGGTCAAGAAGAACAAGATTAGAATCTCTGAGGAGCACATAATGTTGATGTTGATAGCTAGGCGAGGCTTAACAATGCTGAACCAGGCTCAGGATGTTGAAAGTTGGACCAAAATATTAGATATTGTAATAGAATCCAATTGCGCCTGGTGCCGCTTTGTTGGGCCAAACCGGACCCGAGCGTTGAAAAATATATTCTATTTATGAAACCTTTTGGATTAAGATTTGCATCTTTGGCCTGAGATTACAAAAAACCAGGCTTGGAAGCAACTTAGGGTTTCTAGATTTAATCAACCCTTTCCCATTGTTCTTCTTGGTTGTTTGATCTTCTCATGAGGAGCTAAACCTATTATTATTGGGGTTAGATATAATCAGACAAAATTCTCATGTAATCAGTTTTGTTTTAATAAATATGTCTTTACATATATATTTTCTTTCACTATATCAGTATTTTAATTATGTGGTTATTGCTTATCGTGAGAATCCATGACTTAATCATTAATTCTTAAGAGTATTGGAAAATATGTTTTGTAATCTAAAACTAAATTAAAATATTATATGAAAGCTTGTGTCTAGGAATAGAGCAAGATTCGTTTGTTGTCTTAAGATTGTTGTGGATATTACAAGATTTATTTATATAATTGATCAAAGAATTGACGGTTAATAGATAATCTTAGGCTCATTCTACCGAGAAATTGGGATTTCAGTGTTATTGTGGATTGACATTGATAATTGTTTGAAAAGAAGAAAATTGTTTTTATACATTAGAGTGAGATTTGGTAACATCTAACCTTGAAAATTTCATTTTATTCATCTTTAACCTTTTTTTTGTATTCCAAGTTTTGATACAAAAACCCTAAATTTATTTGCTTTTTTGAATTTTTGCACAACATTTTAATTATGGGTTATTTATTGAATCTAAATTTATTATAATCATTTAAATTGTTATGTATTGCATAAATTCCATTTAGAGGGAACGATATATTTATTACTTGTTACATTTGGGACTGGTACACTTACCATCATAGCAAAATACGCTAACAAAAGTGAAATGTAAATGCAAACATAATGCATGTACACAATGTACATTTGAAAACTAACTATATGTATGGGTTAGACAACAAATTTTTTAACATCTTATTCATCTTTATATTTCTATATTTACCAAAATACGGATGCATGTTATATCGGTAGTAGAAAAACCACACTACAATGGGATACAATGTCGGTTAAAACGTAACCAAGGTAAACAAAAACGCGGTGGCATCTTTCAAATTATGTGAAGAGATATTTCATCGGTTACTCACGAACCAATGTAATATACCCCATTCACACTCTTAACTAGTGTAGAAAAGACTGAAAAAAATAAAAAAATTAAAATTTGGTTTGGCATTGAACCTATTACATCAATTGCAAGTCCCAACCAATGTAATAGGTGCTAGATACTACATAAATTGCTATCTAAAACTACTATAGAAAGTAGCTCAATGAAAAGAAAATAAAAAATAATTAATCAGAGACCATATTACATCAGTTGTAGAGATAACCAATGTAGCATTTTTAACATAGATGGTTTGCTAACTTGTATTTACATTGCAGATTTTTAAGGATGCTATGCACTTTATGCATGAGCCTTTCTCTACCGTGAATGTTTGGTTCGACACCCCTTGTTGCTTCTCTTTGCAAGAGGTTAATATTTTTGTAAAATTCATTAAAAATAGCTAGAAATTTATTTTTTACCCAAATATTTTAGAAGCAACTTTGATTTAGTGTATATTTAATGGTAGAGTTATTACATTGTATATATTTATCATAGATTTTTAGTTGTCAAAATTCAGGGTGAAAAAATTTTAAACAACCATAACTTTTGATAGAGAGCTCGGATTGAGACGCTCCAAAAATGAAAGTTGCTTAAATTAAGGTAACAAATTTGGTGGGCAATCGCATAGGGGATTTTGGATTCAATTTGTTTCCAAAATTCTATCTTTTACTATTTTTTTTAATTTGTTTAGTATTTTTTAACTTCTTTTTTTTTTCTATTTCACATACCTGTACTTGTCAAAAAAATATGGAAATTTTTGTGGTGTTTCCTTGTAAGTATTAGAGATTAATCAATAAAAAAGATTTTTTTTAAGAAAATAGAGATATTACATTGGCTGTGGCTCCCAATCGATGTAGTATCTCTTCCCGAACACTCTCATGATTGTTATTTTACATCGGCGATTTATCAACCAATGTAGTATATACACATACTACATTAATTCTAGAACTGATGTAGAGAGTCCTGGACTTTCTACATTATCTGCATTAACATAAGTTCTGGAACCGATGTAGTATGTCTTCAATGATCAATGCAAAATGCATTTTTTGTACTAGTGTATACCATGTAAAATGATATGAAAATACAAAAAAATGTTATGAACTAAAGATCCAACTCCATGGTGTCCTAAATGTGAGATAAAACATGTATGATAAATAGGAAAATCACAAGAAGGGAGGTTGAATTGTGTTTTAATTAGACTAAAAAACAATTCTCAAATATCATTTGATTAATGATACTAAGACAATGATTTGATTTGTAAAGCAATCAGACTAAAAAATTGTTTCATCTAATGTAACATGTTGGATGCAACTTGTTAACTTCTTTCAATCATTTGTATGTGATATTTTCTCATTGACTTTTACTAGTGATCAGATTGTGATTCTTGTGTCTGATAGGCTATACCTGATGAAATTTTCTCTTAAGATGATTTATTGAAAAATGTGAACTTAAAAGAGATACATTTTTTTAAATATTTTTCAACAGGTTTTTTCTAATGGGATATAAAATGACTTTCCTCAAAATCTTATAACAAATGTGATCAGATAAAAATAATTAAAGGCTTATTTTATCCTTAGCTTTTCCAATCCAAATGGTCACATCAAATGCATATTTTATAACTCACTTGAATCAATTAACCAATATGTTTTTATGTTAATTTTAACAAGTAATTAAATCATAGTTCTTGCCTTTGATCAACCTCCTCATATGTAGTTCAAAAATATCATTTGAAAACTCTTTGATAAGAGTATGTTTAGAAAATACTCTCATAATAACTCTTCTTAGGTTAGTCCAGATGATAATAATATGTAATACACATGAGATAAGTAGGAAAAAAAGACACACAAATTAATTTATACTCGTTCATCTGTCATAATAGACTATATCCAGTCCTTAACCAACTAGTTAAGTTTAACTAGGCAGACTAATATTACGAAGTGCACTTAGGCTCGTAGCCACTATTAGCTAACCCCTTGAGATTCTTGAAACAATCCATTCTTGACTCAATTGAGTATTCTTTGAACTTGTAGGCACTCTTTGTTAACTCCATGAGTATTCTTTTCTCAAGCCACTCACGGCTATCATTGAGTACTATTTGGGCTCGTACCCACTCTTGGCTAACTCCTTGAGTATTTTTTTTCTCAAGCCTCTCCTGGATGACACTAAGCATTCTTTGGGCTCGTAGTCACTCTTGGCAAACTCCTTAAGTATTCTTTTCTCAAGCCATTCCTGACTGAGACAAAGTATTCTTTACCAAGTCACTTTTTGCTTAATGAGTATTCTTTGTCCATTAGTCACTCTTAGATAACATACAAGGATTGAATGCTTGAATGATCATCTGACCATCTTGTTTGACTAGTAGAGAGTGATAGTGTCTCACAGACAAATACACAGTTTAGGCTTTCTCTCCTAGTATAGATCATCTTACTCTTTAGGGATGGTATCTTCTTTTGACATATACAATGGATAAATTTCTCTCTCCTAGGTAACAAGAAATATACTCTCATTTTTTTCTGTAATGTTCTTCTAAATCCTAGTACTTTAACAATATTTCTATCTTGAGCTTGAGGATCCTTCTGTGAAGTTGTGAGGTTTGTTCTATCATCTCGTCAACATTTTGGTATAGTCAAATCCTATTACTTTAACAATATTTCTACTCTTTTGACTTAAGAGTACTCTTAATTTAAGCAGCAACTTGGCATAATATCTCCTCTCTCTTGTTCTTCTTCTTTTGGATGAAAATCTTTAAATAGACTTTGGACGAAGGTCATTGTTAAGAGGTCATTTATAGTTGTTGAGTAGCTTCAGCTTCTATATATATGTTTTGCATCTAACAAGCTTTAATTTTATTTTTGTATTTAATGCAACTTTAATTCATTCTCCTTTTTCTTTGAAATATCCTTGATAATTAATAGTGTTTATCTCCCTAAGTAGCATAGTCTTTTGCACTAAGTTATAACTAAGTGTACCGGAAAAATAATTGGATCAGTGTTGAAAGACTTTTTGTGTTAAGAGGTTGATGAAGAAAAAAACTTTAACTCATGTTCCAAGAGATCTTCGATATTTGTTTTGTATTTAAACTTGAATTGATCTCTTTGGCAGACATACATTCCTTGCAAATATAGAATAAGAATATGGGTATTAAGTATGATGTTAATTTTGTCTTTATGTATTGTATGATGTTTTAGTACATGTTTCATATGTTCTCATGAGCAGCTTATGAGATTTAAGAAAATATTGCATAGTGTTGTATCGTTTATCAAATGAAACACTTGTGTATTACATGATCTTCTATTTTTATAATCTTACAAAAGAACACTAGTAGAAAAATGAGATTCTACATCAGTTTTAGAAGGCTTTCTACATTGGTTCCGCAATCGATGTTGTAGCTGAAACCAACGTAATGTGAGACTTATGACATCGGTTGAGGCTACAATCAATGTAATAAGTCTCATTTAAAAAAATTAATGAGTTGATAAATGTCTAATCCATACAAGAAAACACCACAAAAATCTTTAGAAATTTTTGGCAAGTATAGATATGTGAAATAAAAGTGCAAAATCTATAATAAAAAAAACTAATAGTAAAGGATGAAATTTTGGATCCATAATCCCCAATGGGTATTACCCACGACATTCATGACCTCATTTCGAGCAACTTTCATTTTTGGAGTTTTTCAATCTAAGCTCCATATTAAAAGTTTGAAAACTTAAAATTGATCATAAATTTATCCAATGTAAGGACTCTACTGGCAAATATACACTAAAATAATTTAGCACTAAAAAATTTGGATAAAAAAAAATTCTAATTCTAGAGTTCAAATTAAGAATTGATTGAATCTTGATTTCATAATTCAATAAGAATTAGATTAAATGATATTTTAATTTGATTGGTATTTCTTCTTCAATGACATTTTATTCAATTTAATTAATTAATTGAGCTAGTTAATTGTTTAAACTTGGATCTAAATCTTTAGAGAACAATGATAAGAGAAAATTGATGTTATTCAAAGTTTCACTGCATGTGTTCATGTGCTTGCTTCCAAGATTTGTTATAGTTTTTTTTATATGAATGAAGGTAGGAACCGAAATGATGTAGTAAACATGCAGTTTCGAAAGTGTTTAGATGTGAAAATTCAATAAGAACCTAGGTGAGGTTAGGCCAATACACTAGGAGAAAGTCTAGAGAAGAGTCTTGAGGAGACTAATCTAGAGAGAGTTCTTGAACAAGGAGAAGAGGCTCAATTTGGCCAGCATTTCAACACTCATTCATAAACTGAATTTTCAAGTACATTCATCACTTATTCATAGGTTTAGTGGATGTCTAAGCCTAGCTAAACCCTAATCCTAACCCCAACTTGTAAGACAAGCTTCTAAAAAACTCTCAAATGAAGTGGTGACAATTGTCAAGTCAAGAATTGAGAGGTCCATCTCCATAGAGGACGTGACATGTGGAAATGAAGCATGGGAAACATGAGGTGCCACCCAGCCATAACGTGTGCTCCATGAGGCATCACCTAGCCCTAGCTTGTATGCTAACCCTAGCTAGGGTTTTTGAGCTAGGTGCCTTCTTCTTCTCATTCCTAGGGTTAGGTTTGTTCTCTACAAACCTTGGCCAAATACAAGGCCCAAAAATTAGAAGTCTTACACTACTTTATCCCAAAATACATGCCTTAAAATAAAGTCCCACATTACTTTGTACATTTTTACACAGTTGAGAAGAAGGAAAATGTTAATAATATTTTGTAAAAGAATAGTCTTTTGAATATCTTTTCCTTCCTTCCTTTTTTTGGCCATACTTCTTGCGGTAGGCCCAATGCATGGTATTTTAAATGGTTCTCCATCAGGAATCTTATGAATCTTCAATCTATGAATTGATCTTTTATTTTCTTATATTTAGTGTTTCAATCTTTGTTATATTTTCAATTTTATTCCAATTTCAAAAACTCCAAAAATTAATTTGCATATGAAGAATATTCAAAATTGAATATAATATATATGTGACTTTTGAGAATATCTAACATATACTTTATATTTAAGATTGAATATGATATATATATGTGAATTTTGAGAATCAATCAAGATATACTCTATATTGCAAAACCTTTTAGAAATTCAGACGCTTTGTTTTCAAAATGACTCATATTTTCAACAAGTAAATGTGTTTACTAAGGGAATTAAGTCTATTGGTAGAAACGTTTAAGGCATTTATGGATAATGAATTATCTCCACATGTATAATTTTATGCATCACAAGATAATCAAATATGTTAAATGTTCTAAAACATTTAAAAAAAAAACTTTTTACATAAAACAAAGAATAATTATGCAATGCAAGTAACACAAAGAGTCTTACATGAAAGCAAAATGGAATACCTCGTAAATGTTTAAAGTACATTAAGAAAAAATATGACAATCTTGATAAAACCTTGGCCGGACATTTTTTTCTTTCCCACAAGTTTCTTCTAGTTCATGAGTAAACTTGCGGTAATATGATTATCGTCGGTACTTCAAGTTTTCACATATAATAGAAATCCAACACGAGTTGTCTAATACATGGATCTTCTAACAATGTATAAGCAGAAAGTGTTTAACTTACATTAACATATCATATTAAGATAATCTTGAGTCTATTTTTCTTTATTTTATTTTTATTAAAAAAAATATAAAGAAGGCTTAGTGGAAAAAAAATTAAAATTAGCTTGAATAACTTTTACGTCATAACTTATAATTTTCAACTATCATAATACATTGCTTTTGAAAAATAAAATAAAAGATTAGCCAACCATGAAATTCAGTGCTCTTTTCTAAAGACATGAGACAAGAGACGAACTAACAAATAATTGGTCAGTCCACATGTTTATGTCGAAAGACCATAATTTTCTCCTTGTCTTCCTTTTTCTTTTTGCCTTTAGCTTTCAAAAGAGAATTTTCGCAGTTCGAAGTTCAGAGTTCAGGCCCCTCGTAAATGTGAAAGTCGTTGCTATATGTGATTAATTCAATGAATAAAATAATTAGCCGTTGATGTTCTTTTGTTTCATAATCCCAACCAAAAGATATAAAGTCTTACAAGGGAACACTCCCTTGCTTTTGAAGTGGGTCCTCAATATGCATTTGAAGATAATGGTTTTGATACAAAATTATTTCAGAAGACATGTATAGTAATATCCAGGTCAAATTAATTTAGATTTTGATCACTGCTCTTGAAATTTTCGTTTGATTGTAATTTTATTTCTTTTAGTTTGAATTGTGTGCAATATTAGTTTTTTCTTTCTTATTGTTTTACTCAATTAATAACGTCCAACATGCCTAATTGTGTAAATAATTTGTTTATTTTTTGGGTCTTATAAATGATACATAAATTTAAACATATTAAAATTACTTTAACACCAATGTATTATGTACTATGCAGATTAAACTTAATTTTATGACATTTAATTATTTTTAATTAAAGTGCATGTTAAAAAATTGTTTGAAAACTCAATTTAGTAAAAAAAGGAGTTGGGTTGCTTTTGCAACCTCATTTGCAAAATTAATTTTTACCCAAACATCCTTCATCAATCTCTTTCACTTGATTTAGTGTTGAGGTCTCGATGTTGATCTTTTGAGTGTTGTCATGATCCTGTTGTGTTAGTACATTAGTTTCTTGCTTCTGAGATCGGACCTCATAAGTTTATCGCCTCACTCCATTGGTATGTCTATCATTGGGAAATCCTAACGGGTCAGCAACCCACTTTGTGTGTTGAGCCATGCTATGCAAGTCATCCTCAAACCTTTGGACTGCTTCTTCCAGTACCTCCAAGTCTTTCTTCAAGTATCCTCAAAATTTTCAAAATGGTCCAAATTATTCTTAAAATAATAATATAAAAACGAAAATGCCCCTGCACCTCCAATTCTGGAAATTATTATTTCGGAATAAGATGTTTTGTAACTCAAAAAACCTGTTCCGAAATGATCTATTCTGAAATTATATATTAACTTCTAGAACAGGTTTTTTGAGTTACGGAACATCCTGTTCCGAAACAATAATACAATGGAAATCCATTCTGGAACAGCTAATTCCAAAATATTGGCTTACAGAATATTCAGTTCCGAAACTCAACCAATAACTTCTGAAACAAATTATTCCGTAACATATTCTCACCCCCAAATCTATTTTGGAATAATTTATTCCAAAACACTTTTATTGACTTATGGAATGCTCAGTTCCGGAACTCAATCAACATATTCCAGAATAAATTGTTCTGTAACATATTCTCACCTCAAATACACATTCCGAATTTGAAAGGACAGAAAAGGCAAGGCAGTGTTGGAATTTTTTAAAATTTTAGAGGTGCCTTAAGAAAGCTTGGAGGTGCATGAAGAAGCAGTCAAACCTTTGTGTGTCTTAATCCAATGAGATTGCAACTTGGTTTATGTTGTTTGAGATAAGCTCTAAGTATTTATCGAACTTGGCCTGTACCTGCTCCTTATAATTGGCTCTTGATTCATTTATTATCCTCCACTTACTGTTGTTGTAGGGCGACTATTGTGTGCCAGAGGGTTTCCTTACTGTTCTAGAGAATATATTTTGTGTTTTTAGGGAGTTGACAAATGAGAGCTCCATCTCTAAATATATTTAATTTCTACTAAACTATAATGTATAAACATAAAGTTGAAAATATTTTTATAATGGTAAAAAATATATCAACTAGGAAATAATCACAACTATTTGTTTTACTATTTAATTAACATCAAATGATAAGTAGTTTTTAATTAAATCTGATACTGTTTATAATATAATTGGTGAAGCAACCTCATGCATATGCAGAGGTTAATAGTTCTGATTTGAAATAATTGAACATCTTTATTTGAAATCTCCTTCACTCACTCCAACTTTAATTTGGTACTTTTCAGTGAACTTAAACATTCACCATACTTAGATTGATCAGGTCAAATTCAATAAGTTTTATTATGATTATAATTATAAGATAAAAAGAAACAAAAAAAAAAAAACTTATTTGCATAATGTAATCAAAATAAAAGTCAGAGAAACCTTGATAAAGTTCACAATTCATCCTGTATAAAATAAATTATACATAAAAAACGAACGACGTTTCATAAATCCTGTTTAATGTATTCCGAAGGATAAACGTATCATCATAAAATTAACAAACGTTTGAAATCTGATCTCACAAAAAAATCATTATTCTGAGAGACAAGCACGTTTTGTAAGCAAACCATTGCCTCGTATTACTGTATCACTAATCACGCCACAAACCCCACCCCAACAATATACCCAAATAAAACACCCCTTGAAGACCACACCAGTCACTTTCCTCTCATGATCTCCATGACAAAGGATAAAAATGTGGTGTTAAATCCTACGAGCAAGCCGTTAAATGAACTTAAAGGCTTCTAACATAAGTGTAACTTCAAGAATCCAATTATAGCATGCATCAGGTGCGATTATCATTTTTTTTTAAAATGACATACTGTGAATACATTATCGCATGTAGTGTGAAATCATTCACACTACATAAAGATATTGGTGATTACCTAAACGACCTGTGACAAGGATATTTGCAATGCCTGCTGTGACCTAATGAATAAATTATAAAAACTAGCCTTTCCTAAAATCAAAATTCCTTTGACAATTAACATAGGTTACCTCCTTAAATAGCAATGTATCTCCACTTTCAAGTGTCTTCAGAGGGCAATGTTCCAAAGCAAGAAGGGCTATTGCAAAAGCATGGCAAACCCTTCGACCTTTTCCTGATTTCTCCATAGCTAAAAGTAAGCTCTTCGTCTACTAGGATATCTTTTGAAGCAAAGAAGCATAGGCGGGGGAACAAAGCTCCTGAACTTCTAACTAGCTTTGTGCTTAAATTACCACCATCGCATGAATGATTTACAAATCGTGCAATGTTTCCTATTCTTGTCGCATCTATGTTCAATCTCAGACATGCCTTTCCAGAAGGAAGATGTTCCCTTACAACTAAAAGAGCTGAAGAGAAACGACCCTTTGAAGCCAGTTCATCATAGGATTGATGTCTCCTCTGGGCTTCCTTGGTTGTCAAGAGTTCACCTTTTATTACACAGGAAACCATGATTTAATTTTACACCCACGCATGAGGGGATTAAAAACAGCCATGCATAAGAAACAACTAAAAGAGTCAAGAAAATATCAGTGACAATGGCTTTGAAACAGTAGAAAATAGTTTCTTCCAATCTTCATATAATTGTTTAACTCACAATGCAACTAACATACCATTCTTAAATATCTTATCAAAAGAAAGTGTCATTCAGTTCCTTATTTTAGTCAAATGATCAAAGGCAGTATCCAGTATATATGCAAATTATTCTTACTCTCCATATAATAATTGATTATTTTGTAAATTATCCACCTCCCACCATACCATTACATCAGCATGAAACTCAACTATTGCATCAGCTCTATGGATTTCAAACATCCTACTCAATATATTTCACCTCAAAAGTGGATTACTGCAGGAAAAGAAGGAAAATAACAGAGAAAGAAGAATGGGTAATGGAATGAGAGTAATGCTCCCCTAATATGATCTAGAGGAATCCACGTAATTTTGGGTTTTCTTATAATTTTTAATTAAAAGTACCAAAGACTACACTTGGAAGAATACGAGGAATAAAGAAAATGGACTGATTTGCAATTTTTTAGCCCTACAACTTAAACTCCAGCCCATCAATGCTTCTTCTTGATCATGTAAATTTGGACTATATGTTATCTTCAAATTGGGCTCAAGTCTTCATCATCATATAGAAAATAACATTAGATGATATATGTTCATGGGTCTATCATGCAAATCAGTCCATTTTCATTATTCCTCATTCTTCCAAGTGCAGCCTTCGGTACTTTTAATTAAAAACATAAGAAAATTATAAGAAAACTTAAAATTACATGAACCCTCTAGATCATATTATAACCCAAGTCAGAGAAAAGTTCCCTTGACTCCAATTTCTATTTCCAAAATCTGATATGGTCCCTTACAAATGATTCCCCAATCCCGATATAACAGAACCAGACAGAACACCTCTCTCCCTAATATATAATATTAGGCCCCATACTATTTGGACCTTCGATGATATGTCTTAAAAGGCCTATCCCACTTAGAAGGTAGATTCCTAAGTTACCACATGCAAATACCCATATTCATTTCATCTACTAGAGCAAAACCTCATTAAAGCTTCAAAGCATTAAGAAAGAGATTCCTTATATGAAAATATTCACTCAAGCCAGCACCTCATCCATGACCCCATAGTCCATCATCAATACTAGCTACTATAATTACAAGTAGTATATAACTCAATTAACACTTAGAACTCTCGTGTCATTTGTTAAACTAGAGGAAATAGACAAACATTTAGCTAAAAACTATTTTTGAGGTTCCATAGATGTCTTGTATTGAGAAAATGGAATTTGTATAATAAATAAAGAAGATTTGGTATCCTCTAATAATAAAAATATGATACAAAAATAAATAAAATGTTCCTAAAAATACATATATACTCTAGATTTTCCTGATTATAAAATATTTGCACCTTATTTCTATAATTATAACATTCCCCTTCAAGCTAGAGCATACATGTCATGTGTTTAGCTTGCTCCAAATATGATAGATCCTTGGTCCTCTTAGAGACTTGCTAAATATGTTTGCCAAGTGTTCACTAGGGTTGACAAATCTCGCGGTAATGTCTTCAAACTCTATGGCCAATATTGGTTGAACAAGGGGGTTTCCTGTGCAGCATCCAATAGTTATCAATGGTGGGTCCAATGTGGTGACAATGCTTGCACTTTGGACAACTTCTAGAATTACTTTCACACAAGTGTCTAGAACTATTACTTTGTAGAAAAAATGAATTATTATCCACTACAAGAAAAATAAATAAAAAAATAAAAATTCTGTGTTTATTTTCGGATGAATACGAAAAGTGTAGACTATGTGGAAGTCATAGTAAGGTTTACTAATGATCCCAAAATTTGATCACAAGTTGCAACATACTCTTGTGACAAGCCACAAAAGGCTATAACATACATACTGCGGTTCTTAAGGTTCATTACATTTGCAGATGGTGGAACACAGTCATTAATCATGTAAGGCAACATAAATTTGCCGAAGAGATCTTGCCATACACCACACAAGCATTGTAAGTCGTTTACATAAAGGGGATGAACCCAATCCAAATTGATGCACACGTCTCACGAGGACAAAGAATAGGTTTGAGTTGAGTGTGGATAGTATATTTAATAATACTACATAGTTATTGATGAGAACCAAGAGTTTAAATTTAATCAGACTCAAGAACATACAAATCCAAACAATCCAAATGACTCTTTGCAAATTCCAACTGAACCAATCTCAAGCTTAAGGGCCAAAAAGTTAAAGGAGACATTGAGTGGGTTGGTTCAAAACATTTGGGCTAAGTAAACAAATTTAAAGACTGACTTTGAACCTGATTTCGTTCTTAATTTGATATGGGTTGATGAAGGATTCAATGAAGGAGTTTTGGGCCAGAAACAATCCAATTGAAGCACGAGGTCCATATGTGATGTGCCACCAAATTTAATTTAAGTCTAAATGGATTATTTTGGGTTAAGATTAAATTATGAAGACTAGTCATATTTAGTAAATTGTGTTTTTCGTATTCCCATTTCATGTAATTAATTACTCATTTGAAATTGTGTCAAAATGTTGTTGCATTAAATTAAGAGAAGTATAGGCTAATGAGGAGTCAGGTCAAATTTTAGAAGCTAACAAAAGTCTATTTAAGTCAGCAATACACATGTAAACTGGCATTGCATTTGAAATATGAATTTTTATTCTGAAAATTTCATAAGTGAGTTTTTCTCTTGAGTTCTTCATTGAACTTGCAAACTTATCAAGGGTTGATCAACCTTGTGGCGTTTCTTCATACTTTAGGCTCATTGTTGTGTTCTACGACACAAGGGTTCTGAGTAGATCATCCTAAATTTGAATACTTAAGGATCTTGGGGCGTTCAAATACTCTTTGGTGTGGGAGTCTGCAGTTTAATCCTAACTCGGTTCATGTCAGCTATCAATCTCTATCTATTGTCTAACTCTTCTTTAGGAACAAATTCGGTAGTTGTAGTGAGATGGGATCTATGGCCCAACTCACTTAACCCTAAACCCAATTTCAAAAGCCCAATTTGAATAGTTAGACTCGTTCATCTTCTCCATACTAACCATATGATTGGAAAAGATGAGAGAATTTGTTTTGGATGTTGATTAGGTGCTTCAAGACACTTTTGAAATCTAAAGAAAAAATAATTTTAATAATAATAGTAAGAAAAGGTGCAACCCCAGGGTTGTGTTTGGGCAAAAAAGGCAAGCATGGTGATGGGTGTCCGGAAGGCAAACACCATCTCACACACTGCCGTAAGAAAAGGTGCAACCCAGGGTTGTGTTTGGGCAAAAAAGGCAAGCATGGTGATGGGTGTCCGGAAGACAAACACCATCTCACACACTGCCGCACATTGAGGAAGGTGGCAGATATGTTTTTGAAGAAGAAAGCACATGAAGGAGCATGAGTGAAGAATGTTGTTAGGTGACATGGGGATTGTTGTGTAGATTGGCGTCGGAGCAAACAGAAGTCCCCAAAAAAGTCGTCAAGAATGTCGTGCAAGAAAGTGAGCGAACCTGAAAAAAGGGTTCACTAAGAAAATTCCACAAAAAGCAGTGGGTCCACCAAGCCAACACGATTTTCAAAAGACTCTAGATACCATGTTAAACTAAGGAAATATAGAAATATTGAACTAAAATTGTGTTTCTGACCCTGTGTGAGTGCTTTATTTATATTTAGAAAACAAAAATCAATATAATAAATCAGGTAGATTTACTATCTTCTAATATATGATACATGAATAAATAAAATGATATTGCTAATAATACATAATCTAGATATTCCTAGATATAATTTGTACCTTCTTTCTATAATTACAACATAGGAAAGATTAAAATCATGATTCAACACGTAGAATCATACAATTCTACATGCAAATATGGCTAGAACAATTGCAATCCCAAAAGAAAACTTATCCTAGGGTCATAACCCGTTTGAAGGCAAGAAAAAGCCTATGCCCAAACCCCAAGAGAACCAACTTATCTAAACGAAAATTGGTACCAGAAATAACTCACTCGTAGAGATCATGCTAAGCTGAAGTTTTTGTTGGGTTAACTTCGGTGAGTTATTTTCTTTGTTCAGGTTATGCTTCTCATTTTCTAGATGGCTTCAACCTACTAGTATCGTTACAACTTTTATGTAGTGGAAGACAAATACAAATGTTTCATATACGTTCCCAATAATCTACCCTCTCCACCAAATAAAACAACACAAGTTTGAAAATCTACTACACAAACATTCATAATCTTATCACAAACTTTTTGACAATATTCTTATTTCTATTTAGTAAGCCAATGAAAAAAAATGAACATGCAAAAAACTAAATGAAGATTCTCTTAATCGTTTTTCTATTTTTAAAGCAAATAGGTTATTAAGCTTCCACAATATACACAACATTTTACCCCTCCTACTCAAATGATTTTGCATGTTGAATCATAGTTTTGACAACCTTGTTCTCACAACCAATTGAGTTATGATATGGAATCAAAGTATCTTGTATTGATTCCACTCACAATTAAAACATAAACTAACTTGGACAATCAACACTTTCCTAGCACCTGTTTTCACCACTCATAAGAGTGAAATCAAGCTATTGCATTCAGGATATCAAGCTCCTAGCCGCTATTTTTATCCTTCTAAAGCAAACAATTAATAAACACAAAAGTTAAAACAACAAAAAGAGTTGACAAACTTCACATATACATAGTAACCTCTTAGTTCTCAAATTATGAAAATAAAACATCATTTTTTCCCTTCATTTATTGATGCTTGGACTCACTTTCTGAACAACAATGTATAATCATTTTTTACTGATCACTTATTATCATTAAATCTCCTGGTCTCCGACATGTTAGTCCACATAAGTAAACTCACTACATGGTTCAAAATTCAAATCCAAGGTGTGGAAGCACCTAACCAAAATGACTATGAAAACCAAAAGGAACAAATTATATTCACCGTTAGCTTTTCATTTACCTATCAATCATAATAAAACACAAACAACTACTCCCACAAATAGTTGTTCCAACTCAAGGTCCAACCTAGTACCATAAGTTAATAAGAAGATCTACCTAAACAACAAAATTCAAACGCACCCACCAACATATACACATAACATAAATAAGAAGAATGTGGTTAAATCACAATGACTAACATTTACTTCAACTCAAATTAAAGCACAAATGACAATAACAGCTTTCTTCACGAGTTAAATTATTAATTTTCTCTAAAAAATGTCTCAAATTCAGAGAAAACTTAAGTTGAAACCCTCAACTGTCTCCAGCTAAAACTCTAATTTTAATTGAAGATCTTAACCAAAATTACATAATAGAAGGTTTTAGAAAACAGTCTACCATACCACCACGACTTCAGCCACAACCACCTGGTTTTCCGGTCTTTGCAACCACAATTGTAGCTGCATTGGCTTGAGTCGCACATGCCCCAAAGGTCAAGGATCACAATGAAACCACGATAGCAACTGTAATCTAAAACCTTGGTCTAGTCCTACAAAAAACCTCTATCATTGTTAATATTATTACCATTACTGGAAACATCAGAGCTGGGGAGGCTGTGTGACCACAATTGTGTTAAGTAATCAAAACAATAGTTATCACAACAAATCTGTGTTCCACAATTTTGTTAAGTAATCAAATCGGTAGTTATCACAACTTAATCATATTAACAGCAAAATCAAAATTGTATAAAAGTATGTATACTAAAAGCAATTATCAAGAGAGGTATAATCGTTTATTAGATTAGACGAATAAATCACCTGCATACTCAAACACAAACGCCCCTTTCGCGATGAACTGATCCGCATGCAACCCCCATCCTTTCCTCCTATGCCTCACAATCTTAACCCTCACCGCCACCCCATTCCGTGTCAACCGGTTCCCGCACTCGGGCCCACACCGGCACCCGGGCCCGCACTCTCTGCCGACGTCATCCAGCCCATCCAGGCCAGCACAAGGACACTCAGCGCCCGCACAAGCCTCGCACTCGCAGCCCGACACGGCCCGGCCCGCGGCATCGACGAAGCCCACTGACTCAGCGCGGAGAAGGCGACACTGCGCTGAGGGGGAAACTGCCGAAGAGCCCCAGGGTTGGCGCAGGAGGGGGAGTGGAGAGGAGAGGAGGAGGGAGCGCGTGTAGAGGAAGGGCGCGTATGGGTGGGAATCGACCGCGTTAAGGAACAGAATCGGAAGGGTCTCGAAGGTTCTGGAAGCGTCGGAGACGCGGCGGAAGGTGATGGAGCGTGAGAGTTTGAGGAGAGGTTTGCAGGTGAGAGAGACATTGGCGAGTTCGGAAGGGTTAAGGTAGGGTAGCACAAGCTCTGCGCATTCAAGCAGAGGAGGCTCTCTCCCGTTGCAGCGCTTCGGGGAAACACTTTCTTCCGCCGTTAGCTTTTGGCCCATGGGAATGGAAATCAAAGTGAATTCGTTCATCGATTCTACCATTAAGATTCTCTTGCATATATTTTTTATTTTCGACTAAATTCAATTTTTTTTATACCTTTTTGGCATATGTTACGGCAATCTCTTTTTGTTATTCACTACTCTAACTTTTTTTTTTTTTTTTTGATATTTTAAATTTTTTTTTTTTTTCTTTTTTTTTTTTAATTTTTT
>Ga0099824_1004847_pt1 | contig 19219 bp, 7 predicted proteins | sample SiratrowhiteBW_FD_76837 | JGI IMG/M metagenome (GOLD analysis project Ga0099824, IMG submission 76837) | Root nodule microbial communities of legume samples collected from California, USA - Siratro white BW | ecosystem: Host-associated > Plants > Roots > Nodule | place: USA: California... | reverse complement strand
ATGTTCGTTCCATTGGGCACTGTTATATCATCAACTTTTACGTCTTCTCTCACTTGCCTTTGCACATTTGGTGCTGGAGGGTACAGTCTTAGAACTTCATTCATAACCCATTTCATCTGCATGTTTGGTCAAGAGATTCTTAGTTTACATGCAAAAGATCTTAACGTAGGGAGAGCACAGGATCAAACAACGTACCTTCTTTAAACCAGAGAGCATTGTGATATCAAGCTTGTCACCACCCGCCACTTCTCGTATCTCATCTCTCAACTGGTCTTGCCAATCTTGGTGCATGGCTAGAAGCAGCAAGGTCCACGTGATAGCAAGTGCTGTGGTTTCATGGCCTCCGAAGAAGAAGGTCTTGCACTCATCAACAACTTCTCGCGATGTTAACGTCTTCCCTGACCGTCCATCAACCTCGTGATTTTCTTGCAGCAACAACCTAACAAATCTTGTTGAGAACTTTTGGTCGGTGAATTCTTCCGAGCTTCTATGATGGTCAACAAGAGCTCGTCGAGTTCTTTCCCAAGTTTCTTGGCCTCTAACGTTTTCTTCACGTTGAAATACTTGCCAAAGGGAACCCCTACGTACCGATTGGTCTTGAAGAGTGTCATTTGCAAGGCTCGTAATTTAACAATCGCGTCTCTTGCATTGTCGTCTTTCATGCCAAAACTTGTTCTTGCTATGATCTCTCCAGCTGTTGCTAAAATCTCTCTCTCCACGTCGATTTCAGGGTTGAAAGAGTTTATTTGGGTAACCCATCTTTCTATCATTTGATTCGTAGATTCAACCATCACATTTGCCATTCCCTATATATCACATAACACAAGGTTGGATGAAGATCGAACAACATAGATTTTATACGTGAAAAACATCCAAAATATTCATCTAACACCTCATACATATACTATATATTAGTGCAGTGACTCAATTAATGGAGAGATACCTTCAAGTTAATGGGATTGAATGCGGGAGCAACAATGTGCCTCTGACGAACCCAATCATTGCCCTCAACCATGACTAAACCACTCCCAAACATAGGGTCTCTGTCATTTCTAAACACACTTGGCTTGCCCCATTTCTTGGCCATCACCACATTCGACATTTTCTTCAAAAACTCTGGCTCCGCAATGTACAAAAATGGCTCCGTGCCCAACCAGTACACGAACACCTTACCTACACCAACAAAAAAAAGCATACTTAACAAGACCTCCATAAACATCATGACCATTTGAGTTGTTACATATGCATGACATGGGAGACTTACCATGTGATTTCTGCCAGCTAGAGAAGTAAGGGAAAACGAAAGAGTGTATATCGTGTGGGAGATCTGAGGAAACAACTGAAGATTGAATGATACTCTTTCTTTTCATCTCTTCAATGTTCCCAAGTGGAAAACTTGGGGTTGGCCCTCCCAACCCACATTTCTTAAGCAAGTTAAGTTTTTGGTTAGGGAAAACCCACCAAGAAAAAGTTAGTATGAAGAACAAGAAGAGGCAAAGTACTAAATAGAAGGCAAGAAGAACCCCACATAGCCCTACAAACTCCATCTCTCTCTTTGTATCTATCTAATACTTAAGCTTCTAAGATTATGGTTGTGTTGTGAAGGAAGACATGGTAATATATGTTTGTATTTATATTAGAAGGTTTTGGATAGGAGAATTAATAGGTGGCTTTTGACTAAGGAATGAGTAGTTACGCTTGTGCTTTTATTATTATTGTTATTATTTTTCCTGCGGTTGACTTTTTTGACCCTCACGATATGTTTGACCATTGTCTTTTTGAGGGTCCAACATCTCTTTGAGTTTCAAAGGTTTTGGTCGGTTGTTGTTTCTCAGGTTTTGTCCACACAGCTTAATTATGTTTAGAAGTGAAAATTTGCGACTGAGGAAGAAACAGAAAAAGGTGTGGGAAAACAAATCTTTGTCGTCAATGTTTGGTTGTAGTCAACGCGCTATGCAAAAGAAACAAAAATCACGTCTCCACCGTCTTTGGCTTATAATAAGCCAAACTTAGTACATGCTTTGTGAATACCCAGGGTACGTAAATAGTTAAACCATATACAGTACAGCCATCAAGAGCATTACACTTTTTTTTTTTTTTTTTGCGTCAATTATTTTTTTTGACTAGTACAAGAGAAGCATGAATTAGAAAAATAATGCCAACTTCTAATGTATTTATTTTAAAGCAATTTTTTAATTTGTCAATATTTTATTTTTAATTGTAATATATTTATTATTATTTAATTTTAATAGTAAATAAATATAGTTTTAAATATGTCAATAATTTACACTGCTACCTTTAAGGTAATTGTTTTAAAATATATTTTTAAGAGTCTTTTGAAGTTATATTTACCTCATTAGTTTCCGTAAAATAATTTTAGACAAGAAAGGATCTTACACTTTTAAGAAAAAAAAAACAAATATAAAAGAAATAAAGGTGAGTGATTTGGAATAAATTGATGAACATTTTACTTTGAAATAGACGTCTATACTGAAGATGAAGAAAATTTTTATAATTGTTTAAGTTTAATTAAATATAATTACCTTATAAATTTGAAGTATTTTTAACTTTATTTTTACTAAAAATTTATTTTATTGAGTGTTCAAAATAGTTTTTTATTTTTATTTAACCATTTTATTGTTTGATTTTGTCATAAATAAGATGATATATTATTATTTTTATCTTTTAATTCTAAGTCATCCAACTATTATTAAAAAGGAAGAAAATTAATTGACAAATTGAAAGAGATTGAGAAAAAGGAAAAAGTCGATTAGTGAATTAGAAATAAGAAAAATAACAGTTACACCATAATGATAAAATTTAAATACAAAATATTTAATTATTTAAGTACTTAGTAAAATAAATTAAAAAAAACTCTCTTAAAAACATCTAAATTTATAAGATAATTTTAATTATCCATTCATGTGAGTCGGATATGGTTACAATCATGGACCACTCAACTATATATTATAAAAATACCATATACTAAAGAGCATTGTATATCATTTACATGCATAAAAATATTGTTTTTTAATAGACGACGGAGCAAGATAACGGCGAAAGTGCAAAATGACAGTCCAAAAGATATGGATGAAAATTAAAACACGTTAGGCACGATGAGCAGCGGAGAAAGTCGTACTTTACTTACCGTAACAAATAATGAAAACTTCTTTATATAAATAGTATTGTGTGATAATTTTTTTAATGATAAATTACTTATATATGTAATACTGGAGAAATAAATTACTATGTTCTTTTTGGAAAAAAAAATATTTTAATTGATAAACTAGACAAAACATTAAGGATGTTCTTAATAATTGTTTCAAAAAGTGAGGAAAATTAAATTCAATAAAATTGCAAACAAAAGAAATATGAAACGGGACAAGATTTAATTAAAAGTGTAACACTTTATTTTTTGGCTACATATATCAACGTACGTCAATTTATTATAATAATAAATTTAGAATATTTGAGTTTAATAGTTGCTCCAAGTTTAAGTTATGCCTATATAACTGCATTAAATATTTTGAAGAAAAAATTTATTGTTCATAATAATTTGATTTAGGTGAAGTAAAATTATCTCGAACAAGAAAGAAATAGACGCGATCTCTGTTGCAGAGGCGTAGGTAGAAACGTTTTCAATCGGAATTTTAATCAGTGGCTATTTCAAAATATTATAAACGTGCATAATCTCATCCTTCACATCTTATTTTATTCTTTTTAACAACCGATCACGCTTAATCGAAAGGGACTTATCTCGACCAATAATTTTAATTAGAAACAATAATAATATATTGAAAATTTAGTATAATAAAAATAATAAATAATTTAATATAAACATAATTATAAGAAAAAGTATACGTATTTAAAGAAATACCTTTGTTTTTATATTTCAAACATTTTTAACAGAAAAAAAAATTCTTTGTTACATGAGAAACAATAAAAATTAATAGATAAGAAATACTATAATATAAAAAAAAAGTATTTTCGCCCCTATAATCTTTCATCGCGTACGAGTTCATCCACCTGTTAAAATTATTAATGTTATTATAACATTTTATATTAAAATTTGCAAAACACTTTCATTATGGAATAAATCATAATAAATAAATAATTAAAAAATAGTTTAAAATTAAAAGAAAGTATCTTAAATTAAATAAGACTTATGGAGTAGAGTTATCATAGACTCACTATTACTAATATCTTATTATTTATCTAAATATTATTTCAGAGAACAAGCTTTTGCATTTGATGAATAATTTTTTAATATATTTTTTTTTTATTTTGACATAATTCTTTTAAAGTTTGTCAATTTTATAACAAAGTAAATAAATAGACAAAGTTTAAGTATCCAAACTTCTTATTAGAAATATCTTAATCTATCTATAAACATTTTTTTTCTAAAATTTTGAAAGATTTGTTCATCCTTTCGTAGATTAGAATCCGTCTTGGATATTCTGATTGAGAACAGAGCAAGTATGTCCTATTAAAATTTTATAATAAGTTCTCTTTAGCTATTTTTTTTTGAGTTGGTTTTGAAAAGTTTTGAATACATGGGACTCCAAATCTTGTATATGGTCCTTAAAAAAATGAATCTTTATTAATTGAAGATCATAGAGTTATATTCAAATATTAATAGAATCTTATGTGTGTACAGTTTAACTTTCTGTGTGGACAGGATAAGTTGAAAGTTTGACTTTAAATCTAAAAATGCTTTAATAGGTAAGAAAATCTATTTATGTTTTGATAGTATTTGAGGATAGATGATCTTGAAGTAAATGTGCATGGTTACAATGATTTTTATTTCTATACAAGATTTGTGTTTTTTGTTTGGAAATATGTAAATGTTTGAAATAGAGTAGAATGTTATTTGAGTGTTTGGTTACTAAAATTTTTTTATAGAGTACTTTGGATTAAATATTGAGATATTGAGATGGTGAATAGACTTTGTATGTTAAGTTGTGAAAATTGTTAAAGTGAATTTTGAGTATGGTTTTTAATGAGAATAGTTAATTTACCTATATTTATTATAGATTGATTTATGAGTTTAATGAGAGTGTAAGTTTTAATTGGCCAAATTAAAGTTATGTTGGCCTTTTAAGTTGTCTAAAAGTTGTAAATTATTATATTTTGGCTCATATAAAAATGTAGTAGGAAATCAATATTTGTTATCAACCTGATTTTCACTTTGAGGGAAAATAGAAAATGAGCTTTACTCTTGACCCAATTTTCGCTTAAACAAAAATAAAACATAAATTCAACTTTGTTCTTGACTAGATTTTTGCACAAGTGGACCAATTTTCGCTAAAGCTAAAAAATTCTCGCTTAAAAGTTAATTTTTGTTTGTTTGTATTTTTAATTGATTGAATATGTATGTATGTATATTCATGAATTCATGTGAATGAATTGTAAACATAATTATTCCAAGGGAGAGAATAGTATGTTGACATGTTTAGGTTGTGTATTGAATTTGGAATTTTGTCTGAAGTATTTTGACTGTATTGATATTGAATTCACATAGAACAACAAAATATTATGCGGTGAGAGTCGAAGAATTTCCTATGACATAATTTGCAATGTGAAAAAAAAAAGAACTATTTGGTAAGTCATGAGGATTTATCCTCTCATACAAGTATACTACATTTCTATTATATAGCTTTGTTCTGTAACAAATCTAATGAATGTAATATGACAAGTGTAAATCTCTGAATCTAAGAGGTTGAGTCAAGTGTCTATAACTTATGACATGACAGCTTGAGCTAAAAGTTAAATACTTAACTACGATTCGTTTAAACAAAATATTTATCTATGAGAATGTATGAACGAGATTTGAATGATTTATATCAATTTTGAAATTTTAAGTATATGGTTTAATATATGTATATATGTCAAATTTTAAAACACTAACTTACCCTACTTTATTGTTAATGTATTTTTTTTTTTTTTAACTATGATGATATGTTTGACAGAGATATATGTATGAATATGTAGGACTAATTATTCAGTGACACAAATCACAAGAAATTAATTTATACTTATATATATTATAAAAAGAAATTCTTACATATAGTTTAGGATTGGGAAATAAAATTTAAAATTACGGTAAATTTTAATGCTTCTATACTTAATTTGAATTTGAATGTTGTTACCGTTTAAAACCTGTTGATTAGAATAAAAAGAGTTAATTAATTCCCAAAGGAATTCCTATAACGAAAAGTTTGTGTTCTTTTCAATTAAGCGCCTCTTCTTAGCAAATAATAAAGCTTTATTCAATTTAATAAGAGAAAGGTCGTACATTTTTATGTAAAAAGAAAATACTCGAAATTGCACCTAGGAGCATATAAAGCATATGAATTTATGTGGCATTTTATTATTGTATCTTTTGGTGTATGATTCTATTTGTCCGCAAATCTACTTTCCTCTTATTGTTCACTTAGAATTTGTTACATTTCCCTGCCAACTTTTTCATCTATGTAACATTTATATAATGAAATTGAAAGCATATCACCTCAATTACTTCATAACAATTTTGGATCAAATGCTAAATAATCGCTTGTCTAATTAAAAAAATTATAATTATTTGAAAGCTTATGCTATAAACTGACGAAAGGATAATTCAAGCCTATGGTTTTAAGGGACAATATGCAAAATAATACTATGAATAAGAATGTTAAGTGTGAATTTATTTCATCTAAGTCTATAATTATTATAAAGTAATAGCTCGTCTAACTAAACATGGTAAGTGGTACTTTCGTCCGTGTGATTTCCTTTTGTTTTCTATATGCAAGTTTGTTAATTGCTGTGAAAGTTAAGTTTCTGTCTGTCAGGAGAAGTTAAATTGTCAACTTTGTCATTCTTTTAATAAAAAAATCATTATAATTATCCCAAAAATTTGTATTCAGAAGTCATGGAAGAGCATGAGAGCTTCATCGAGCTTCATCAATGATGATCCCAGGAGTAACCAGACATTTAGTAGCCGTTTGTATTTCTTCTGCAGTGGCCCTGGCTCCTTAAGCTTGTCTTTGGGAACATTTAAAAGCTGAAACAAGTAGCGACAACACTTTAGCGCGAACCAAACGACAGATACTTAAACTTAACGCAGGAAATGTGGTAAAAATACTAATCCATTATACATTTTGTTTCAGAGTATCAGACGAAGTGCAAGAATGGAGGAACTCTATTCTCAGCTGACAACTATCAATATGCCAAGTCCACGGAAATTGGCAACAACTCAGATAACGCATTACAGCACCTAGGACTAGTTACTGAAAACTGTTCTTTTCTAACAGTAATAGTAGGTAGACTCCCATAACTATTACTTCAGACTGGAACATTTGATAATGGGCAAAAACAATATATAATGGAAACCTTACAGTCATTTGTACTTGAAAGATTTAGAAAGACAATTATTAGTGAAGTTGTATGTATACTTTAAAATAGACGACAAATCCATATGGCTGTCCGCCTATCAGAAACTTGACTGGCTTATCATAGTTTTAGAGTATGTTTGGAATAATTTAAATTGTTGATTTTGAGCTGGTGTTGTTGGAAAAAATGTTCTGGGAGAATTATTGATGGTTTTTACGGACCTTTGATTAAATTTACAAAAAAATTATAAAAAGCTGATTTTATGTATCTAACAATTTGTTAACTTATAATTTTTCAATGCTTATTATTCTCGAATATGATATCTCCAAATACCCTTAAAAGTTTAAAAAAAAAAAGGTTCTCTTTCAGCTTCATACATACCCTTTTTTACAATTACTATGTAAAAACTGATCTTTTTTGTTGTACTTAAAATAAATAATCATCTTAAAATCACATTTAAGAAAATTAACCTCAACAAAAACCAATTCCGACTATAATCGATTATATACATAATCAATAATGAAATATTTTAATTTTCACAGTTATCTCACACATCCTTAATGTATGCTTTTTTTACAGATAATAGGAACATTATCATTCCTTGAATATAACATTTTATTAATTCAGCTATGATTATTTTTTTCAATAATTTTTGAAGACATTGATGACCAACAAAAATACAGTGATGATGGTAAATCAATATAAATATCAACTATATTATGGATAATAGACAGACGAAAGACTCCCTAAAAAAACCCTGTGGAGGATGGGAACTACAACAACCACATCCGTGTCACAACGGGGTTTACACAAAAACCAAAACTTGCTTAAGATATTATAAACTAATCTTATAAACATAATTTTATTAAGGGAGGTCGATCAATTTATGAACAATTTTAGATTACTAACCTCTTCATCCTTTTCCTGCTCAAAAGCCATTCTTAGGCTCAAATTTAAGGCAGCGTGGTACATCTCGTCCAGTACATGTTCCCAAAGCAGAGGTTTATTGACTTTCCACATCAAAATAGTTGTTTGCTTGACTCCCGTCGCAACTACTTTCTGTAAGGACGATTAAGTTGTGGAAAGATTAAATATCAAGACACAAATGTAAACTGATTTCTAAAATGTTTATAAATATTGAAAAGATAGACCACCTCCATATACAAGTAACTGTCCTTCCATAACCTATATAGCAACTTTGGAGCCTCTTTTTTCTCAACCAGAGTAGATGCTGCTATCTACAAATTGAAGAGAAGCACTTAAGGTCACAACAGCATTATAGAATGAGTCCATTAAATTTCTTTTTTAATATTTGAAAAAAAAAATGGAGGATTATGTAATCCCTGGCAGAAAACATCAGTTTAGAAATCTTTCATTGGATTTCCGTATATGTGAAGCATCGTGAAAGACTGTCAACGTGGATGAAGTTATTACACATCCTAATCTAACAGCTTTTGTAAGGGATAATTGGTTATTTGGATGTCTTTCTTTCCCTCCCCAGGTTCTCTGGTTTGATTCTCCTTTCTCTCACCTTTTTCAAGTTTATCTTGATTATACTGATCTGCAACCCTTTGGTTGTTTGTTGTCCACCTTCTACCTACTAAACATCATAAGCTCGGAGCCTATATCATGTCTGCATTCTTAGGTTATAGTACCACTCACAAATGGATTTATTGTTATGATGCAACCTCTTATTGCTTTCACGTCTTTAGGAATGTGGTTTCCTTAGACCACCAATTTCACATATTTTAGCTTTCCTCTAACGATTTTGTTATCGTCCCTAATTTTTCTAACGTTTCTCATTCTACAGAACGTTTCAAACCAGGTCATGTTTATGTTAGACTCTTTTCGCCACTTATCCACCCACTTTTGCCTCCACCACTACGCCGCTCATATTAGGTATCTCATCCTCTAGAGGTTGAATTTGGGCCTATTTTCTTTTGCTGCTACTCCAACTTGTAATTCCTGGGTTGTTAAAGATATTGGTTGGGTCACGGAAATGGATGAGAAGCATCAGACTGACAAGATATTGAGGTGAATTGTCTTTCTATTCGAGAAGCACACAAAAGATATTGAGGTGATAAATGTTGACGTAGGAGGTTTGATCCTCCATTCATATTGCATTAATATGGGTACAGTACTAGAATCCAGTGCAAATACGAGTACAAAATGGAGCAATTTGAAAACTAAAGGAATGGGTGCACTAATATATTTTTTAAATAACACAAATGAAGATATAAAATATTTAGAGAGTGCTGGGGGAACATTTATAATATTTTAAACACCCCTAAATGTCATCAATCAGTTCAAACTTCGAAAACCACATGGGGTTACTGCAGTGAACAATAATCCAAAGCATCAAGTTAATTGGAACAATCTCAAACTGTCAACATCAATGAAAGAAGACAGACAGAATCACTATATTTATTAGCAAATTTAATTTTAACTTCATTAATGAGTAAATCACCTTATCTGTGTCATGAAAACAACAATCCTTTGACAGTAGCCTGAACATTCTGTACGCATCCCTTCCATACCTTTTCAACACAATTGACTCAACCTGCAACATGGAACACAAAATTATACAACACAACCAATATATATGTGTGTGTGCGTGCGTAGTGCAATTGCTAAACAACACAAAGATAAAACCTCTTCATTTTGAGCCCGTTCAATAATTTTCTTCAAATCTGAAAAGAGAAAAGTTCTGAATTACAAACTATTAAAGGAATCACAAACCAGGACTATGAAAGAGTTCTTCGACATTAATAAATAAGAAAATAAAATGATAGATCTTTTATATCACAAGTAGTCTTCCACGAGGAAAATATCAATTTTACCAATACTATATGCATCATCTACAATCATCCTCTGTGAACAGCCCAACTGGCTAAGGGAAGCTCTGATACGATCTATGGTCATTGTTCGTCCTGTATCGGTCTTCATCACCTCTGCGGTAATTGCATCCAGTGACAAGGGAACTGAAACATAGGATAATATAGCATAAGCCAATAAATAACCATGAGATAACAGTGCTTACATTGACGTCTTTCTCTATATGGTGAAACAAAAATACATTACAACAGAAAAGTTACAAAAGTGAAGGGAGGTATAGAATCCTTCTCAACAAAAGAATAAAACAGAGAACTAGAGAGGAGAATCAACGGAATAAGCTGCACGATCCAACATATCTACTAGGGACACACATTTAAAGAGGCCATATGCCTCTATCAATATACAACAGAAAAATTACAAAAGAGAAGGAAGGATAGGTAATCCTTCTTAATAAAAGAACAAAATAGAGAACTTGAGGGAAGGAACAAACGGAACAAGCTGCACAATACAACAAATCTACTATGGAAACCCCTTTAAAGAGCATAGGCCACATTCCTCTATCCATCCATGTACACATCTATCCATCTATCTATAGCTTCATTACTCCCACCAAAATCCTAGGAAGGTGAAAAACATGAAGTAATTGCTGAGAGACAGATCACACACAACCGCAAACTTGTCACACTGGGTGGGTCAGCTACATAGATTGGGTTCGATTAAAAACCAAATTATCAAGTATATTTAACCATGAGATCCCTTTTAATAATTTCCTCATAGATCTTTTGTGTTTTCCCTCTATTCTTTTTCATAGGAAAAAAAAAACAATCTATTTTCAACAATTGCTACAATTCAACTAGAAGTGGACACACCCAACATCTACCAAGAATGTTGAATAAGGAAATGAAAAGGAATAAGATGAGATGATAATACCAATTTTCCATTATTTATTTGAGAGGAATGTTATGTATTTTATTATTTTTGTTTTACTTTTTCTAAAAATTAAATAACTTATTGCAACATATAAAAATTATGTTAAGTATAAAGTGGAAATTTTTCATTTAATTTATTTTTAAATTAGTAAAAAATCTTATTTATATAAATTATTTATTTATTTATTTTCACTCATCTAAACAAGGTTAGCGGCGGAGAAGTTTCTCCATTTCTTTCCTTCTTATTCTATCCATCCAAAAAATATATATTTTGTTCAGCATTTCTCTTTTATTTTTATCCTTATTTTTCTTTCTCATTATTTCACTTCTAATCCAAACAAACCCTAAAAAATCCACAATAAGACAGTGCAATAACAGATAAGGAACTGATTCTTGGCAAGTACCATACATTACACATATATCAAGGGAAAGAGCCTTATATAGTGTATGAATCAGCAACATGTTCTTTATTAAGTAATGCAGCCTAAATATAAGACTTGGCCTTATGGGAAGCTTTGGATTTCCACAAGGGTTTATCAAGAACAAAAGTGGCTCATTCAAAGAATTAGAACTTGGAAAGAGGAGATTATGCTAGGTTAGAAATTGATAGACGATTAACCACAGAAATGCACTTCTCTTAGGGAAACTCTCATGACTTGGTGCTGTTAAAAAAATAGAATGTGATGTGAACTAGTATGGTTAAAAATCATCTTTGAAGATTTGAAGATCAAGAGAAATGGACCAATGAGACTTTACCAAAATAAGTGTACAATCATCATAATATAAGATGATGAAATAAAACACGTTGTAGTTGAGAGACGCTTAATTAAAGAAAAACTAGAAAGTACATTAATCTATACACTGCATCTAAACAAGTCAGCATGCAGATGATATACTTAATGAAGTGTTGAGCATTCCAGCATTTTAGAACATTGTATGTGTTAGGAATGGAAAATGGCTATTAACCATATTGAGAGGGAGTATGGAAAAACTGCTTTAGTCATTTTATGAAGAGGAATGCTGGCAAGACACTTTTCAACACACTTTACTCTTGATTAAAAATCATTAACAGCTACAAAAAATCAGGAGAAAAACTCATTAAATAATACGTGGAACCTACTACTTTTTTTTTTAACTTTTAGTAAATTTAAACTAATAGCTAAGAGAATGTGATAGTGTGTGTTGTTTGTTGGCATTTCTCTTTTATGAAATAACATATTGTATCCAAAAAAATAGGTCATTTTTTACTAGTATTGTTTAATGTAGCAGGAAATCCTACAAATCTGAATCGAACTCTATGTTTATATCATTTTAATATACTCCACATTCGAAAATCTCTAACTGTTTCCAAATTCATATAAAGCAAGGACTCTGGCTCACCTGAATTATCCATTTTCACTTTTTTCTCTACAGTTTTTGTTGCCTCCAACACTGCACTTAAGATAGTAGCAGTTCCATCATCATGCTGAGTTCTTATATTCTCAATCAATGCCTACAGTATGCATAGAATATTTAATTGTAAGCTTCTGATAACAATATACAGACAAAAGATTAAAAAAATAATCTCAATCAATTCAACACAATAGCTTACAGATGTGATATCCATGAAACCTTTACAATCGTTAACTAGAAAAATTAAAAAGAAAACGAAGAGCACATAAATGATATTACAAAATCTCTTTTGCCACATTTATCATCAAGAAACAGAAAACATGGTAGCATCAACAAGGAAAAAAAAGTAAATGTCAAGCTGCTTTACAGGAAAAAATACATATGAACCAGTCATGTAAATATAGCCCCCTCCCAAAACAATGAGTTTCTTCCTTTAGCTGAATGAATCCATAAATTCAGAAGTAAGAAAGGTAACATGTGATTCAGATGAGCATTGAACATACTTCTAAAATATTGCCTACTTAAATTTGACCAAGCCAAATGTTAAAGTGCAGTGTCAATCAACAAGCAATCTGTGTGATTTCATGCTTTGTTTATTCAGATTGACATTTATTATTACTAGTATTCATTTAACTAATTTCAGACAGAATTTTTGCCCTTTAAACGACAAGAGGATTTCAAATTTAACTTTCATGACTTATATAATCTAGAAAATATCTTCTCTACAAATAAAATATCTCTGACTTTTATTCAAAACGTTTGACTATCACTGGCCATCTAGTATATGCTTTTACAACTCTGAAGCTCAATACCCTTTCACAGTAAGCTAAATAAAAGAAAATACAAAAAAGGTCAAAATTCAAGGAAAACAAGTAGACCGGGTAGTGATAGCACAATGCTCAGATAAGAAATCTATGTTAATATCTACCTTATGCCTAAGATGACGAATAAACTCCTCAAAATTTGCACGCCAAAGAATTTCCTCCTCTTTTGCTGCACCAAATTTGGTATAACAAAAAAATTATACTTGTAAGAAAAATTTTGTAAACTGAAAACTACTAAGTTGATCTGGTCACATGAGATGACAATAGTCTTACGATCATTCTTTTCAACACTAGTAATTTGATCATCATCTGAATTTGCTTCTCCGTCAACATTAGATCTCATATCTGCGGTGAATGAAAATCTGATTGCATCCCCAGGCACTGCTGCTTCTAGAACTCGTTGTTCTAATGTCTCGGGTGCTTCAAATATCTAAAAAACATACATTACAAAAAATAAAGTGTTTCTTTTATCCAGCTTACAAGAGTAAACACATTGCTGTTGCAACTTCAATAAAATGATAACATAGAATATTCATGAATTTTTCACTTTATAGCACTTATTTGACTACAAGCATCTTAAACAGGAAGCAATAAATGAAGGACCGTTGTGCATACAAAAATCAACAAACAATTAACTAGTAAATTGATCTCATTGTATGTTAGAAATCTCACATCGACTCACTGGAGATATAGCTAAATCATAATATATAAATAGCGTGTAAATCTCACCTTACAAGTCAATTTTATAAAGTTAAGTTAGGCATAAACTCACTTACTAAGATCTATTAGAACTATTCAGAGTCTATCCTTGTCAAATTCATTAAGGTTGTTGTGACACTTCTATTGCACTCCTATTAGACCTTTCACAAATATATAATCTCATGGTCGATTTAAATAATAATAACAACAATAATGATGATAGAGAAATATAAAAAAAATAGATGAAAAAATTACAAAGAGGAGGGTAAGGAATCCCATTAGAAAGCTACAATAATGATGATGGAGAAATATAAAAAAGAATAAATGAAAAAATTACAAAGAGGAGGGTAAGGAATCCCATTAGAAAGCTCACGTGCTTACACCCAATAGACAGCAAACGCCTCTTACCCCAAATCATTAACCAAAGATCACCCAACTTCCTAAAGAAATTGACCTGAGCGAGCAATTAAATTACCTTGGCAGACTTAGCACCCCGCTTCCTAGTAGTAGTTTCTTTAAATGAGGTAGAAACAACTGGCTCAGGGGCAGGGCAGCGTTCAACAAGTCGAGCTGTTAAAAGTTTACTCAGTATCTCTCGTACAACTTTTGTATCCACGGCATTTTCTGCAAGTATATCATTTGAAATAAAATACATGATTTTGCGATATCCAGGTGAGCTAAACAATGTTTTAAATACAGTAATTTCAACATATTATTGAGAATATGTTTGATTAAAATGAATATACTGTTTAATTGTAGGGCCAGTAATATATCTCCCTTTGACGTAATTTAGAAAGATTCGTACTGTTCTTTCTGTATCATTACCTCCAATTGTAAACCAACTAAGAACTGTCTTCCTGTACCTCAAATTTAGTTAAGTTGATGTAACATTCTTATAAGCCAACCCAAAGCAAACCACACTCCTAGTAGATGTACCTATATCCACTCCAAACATTTTGTTTTGGTAGTTTTAAAATTATCTACAGTTCCCTCATCTGATTCACAAAAAGAAATTATGACTAAACCGCTTACGATTTAGTCGTTAAGTTACACAAGTCTTAAAAATAATATGTGCGAATTTGGGTAAAAATACCCCTTTTTATAATTAAATCAACCAATATAACCAAAACAGCACTCGACCTATGAAGTGTATCATAAAACACTTGCCTTTCCCTTGACTTGCTCTGTCAACCATTTGTTTGAGGGTAAGCCTACCATCGCGAAGCAAACCATCAAGAAGCTCCACACACTGCAAAAACAAGAGGAAAATACTCTGAGCATTTTAAGCCATAAAACGAAAAGCTACAAAGAAACTAATAAGGATCAAACCGACTTCTTCATCAAGCTTCCGCGACACAGTCTCCAAAAATTTGGGAAATCTCAATCGGTGGATTATGTTATCAAACAAAACCAAGTACTGAGTTCTAATTCTCAATCTGTCTGCATCATCATCTGCATTCACAATAACTTAGAACATCATAATCAGCCAATCACGCCCTAACGCAGTAGTATTCATTGCAAACATTAAAGTTATCCACCAAAACGCCACAACCACTACAAATAGGAAGTCCGTTTTTCAAAAATTATTTTACTCCAACACGTTTATTGCAAGTAGAAACTGAATTAAAAAGAAGCAAAAAAGAACAGAACAAAGGGATCAAACAAAATAATAGTGTTATGATACCGTCATCTTCAGGAGCAGAAACAAATGCTTGGCAACAATTGTGTTGAACTAAGACGAGTAGGGAGTTCTTGACTTGGTCCTTAGTAAGCTCCGAGTAGCGAACCAATTGATCCAAAGTGAGGGGTCCATGACTGAATAGATTTTCGCACACTTTCTGCACACACAAACATTCAATATCAATACCGATGAAAAATAAATCAGAGAGACGAGAAAGTGAGAGAGTTACAGCGACGAGATTGCCGAAGTGGTTGGTGATGAGGTGGACGGCGAATTTGACGCCGAACGCTGTAACCATTTTCTTGAGAGAGAAAACGGGCGAAGGAGCAAGGAATTTGAGAATAATACGGAGGAGAAAGACGCGGGAAGAAGGGGTTTAGGGATTTTAGAGTTCGCAAGTATTCTATAATTGTAACAACTATTTTCAGCATACCCCAGTGATTTGTCAATGTTATACAGCTCGGTGGTTAATATCTTCGTGATCTGACTAAAGGTTCACGTCTTCGAATCTTCTCTAAGGCTTTTCTTCCTTTTAAATTGGTATTACTTTAGATTTTTTGTAAGTTCTAAAAAAATTTAAGAATACATTCTTAAAACATATTTTAAGTTATTCTTTATTTATTTGATATAAAGGTTGAGTATGAGAATTTAACAAATATATATTTTATATATAAAGAAGTAGTTATTTTTAAGGAAATAAAGTTATATACACCAAATCAAATAATCTCATTATATATTATTATTTTAATTATAATTACAATAAATATAATCACATGAATCATATTTAAATTTAATTAGTGGGGATATTTAATAAATTCTTATCTTTTATTTGAAACTTTTTCATACTTTAATAGAATAATGAATTGTAACTTAGTAACTTCGAATCAAATAATGAAATTGTATGAATAAAATATTTAATAATTGTGAAAGAATAATGAAGATAAAGTATTTATAAATAATAATAATAATAATAATAATAATAATATTGTTTACATTTTGGAATTTGAATTATTTTTCATTTTTATTTCAATTTTTCACATGTTGAATGGGATAAGAATTGAGAATTTCAATTATTAATACTAATTGCTTTCGATACATTGTACTTAGAAATAAATAGAAAGAAACATAATCTACAGTTTGTGTAGGTTTTAATTTAACAATAACGGTAATGAAGTAAAAAAATATTTTTATATGCTCATTTTTAGGATTTAAAATCTATAAATATAAAATGATTATCTACAACTATCAATCTAAATCTCTAATTATTAATCTATAACTATCAATCTATATCTATAATTATTAATCTATAACTATTGATAAAGAGAATTTATTTATAACCACTTTTAGTGCATATAAATTGTTACCAATACTATCTTATTAATATAACTTATCCTATTAATTATAAAAATTACCTATAATAAATAATAATTATCCCCCAATACTATATATTTATAACATTATAAAAAATAATAAAAAATATTTATGTTATAATTTTTCATAATAATTAATAATTTTCATTTTAATAATTATTATAATATTTAATTTTTAATTATTTTAATTTGTTATTATCTTAAAGAAATAGACACACACTAGTATTAATTATAATAATTACTAATTAATGTTTTTTTGTGTATTCATAGAGTCACCACACTTTAATAGTGTTGGTGATTGCTTATTTCTGTTTTGTGATAAACATCAAGTAAGATGTCAAAGACCATTGTTAGGAAGAAATTGCTCATTAGTAATATTTTCAATTTATTTTTGGTGTATTTTTGTCATGATCTTGATTTTCGAGAGACAATTTAAATTTTGGTTCTTTTGCAGATGAATTCGGTGCATAAGTTTTAGAATTATATTTATTTCATGCATCACGGTGTCTTATGGAGAAAAAAAAAGAAAAGAAAGCAAAACTGAGTCATGTAATAAGAGAAGGACGCAGAATAAAAATTAAATGATATTTTATAGAGGAGAATAAATACTTGATGTAATTATATTTGAAAAGTAAAATTTGCATAATAAATTCAAAATTGTAAGACTTCTATCTATTTAAGTTAGAGAGATACAACGTATTCTAAATTAAACTACTTCCTAAACCCCGAAAATTTTAACTAGCTCCATTTTAATCGTGCAGTGAAAATATTATATCCCAAAATAAAGAGGAAATAATGGTTGAATTTTGATTACATAAAGAAATACCCAATTAAAGAATTAAAGAAATACTAATGAGAAGTGACAGACTCACGTGATTATAAATTTTATAAGAATAAGATTGACATGCACATATTTACTTAAATCATGGTTATAAATTTTAGGTGATGTTGGATTTGTTTAAGAATATTATACTGTTTTCTTTGGGGTTTTGAATTTATTCAGAACGATAGTAACTTTCATTGAGACAGTGAACATTTGGAGATAGTAACTTTTCATTGATACATAATATTTCTTTAACTGCTAGCATGGAGGCTGTTGAGAGGGGTCTAGTAGTACTGCTCATGAAGAATTAGTGACATTTTGAAAGTTTCAATAACCCATTGAATATATCTATCTTACTGTTATTCTAAGCCCTATTCGTAAAGCCTTGTTCTGTGCCGTGCTTTTTCTTTATTTGTCTGTGCTTTGGAAGAAAATTGTAACAATTTTCCCTTCATTATTCAAAACTCTTGATAACACCAATTAAGATTTGGCCAACAAGGGTACATTTTTCACTTCTAGTATAACCCAATTGTGCCAAATGTTATGCTTGTTAATTATGTGCGTAAAGTTGTTATTCTTTTATAACGAAGTCAAAAGCAATAACATTCATTGTTATCAAAATAATATAGAAATATTCTAAACGTAATAAAAAAACCAAAAGAATAAATACACATTAATAATGGACGTGGAAAAAATCTTTTAATAGAAATAGATAAAAATTCAATGGTAAATATTTCAATAATACCAAAACAAAGATAAGATACAACGAGTATTAAAAACCAATCATAGAATATATCAATAGAACTCTTCTTAAACCTCAAATGGTGACCAATAATAACCTAAAAATACCACCAAGTTAAAATTTAACAAAAATCTCGTCACCAGAAAAATTGTCACTATTCACAAATTCTTTAGAAACAGTTAGAGTTCTGCTTTCAAGTCTAACCATACAAAATGAAGTATTGTGACTAATAAGACTAGTAAAAAATTTAGAGTAATTGGAGAAGATTTCAAAGTTTGTCTGAAACAATCAAGACTAGCGAGAACAATAACTTTTTATGGACAACAACTCTTCACAAAATTGTTGGAGCTTCTACAAACCTCTAGTAGACAATCCTACTATTCAGATTAAAGAAATACGAGTGAGGAATATTCAATGAAAATTTTAGCTCGACCAGACAAGGTTTCATGGTTGGATTTTCAAAACAATCAAGATAGGTTGTTGCATATTGTGTTTACCTTTCTATCTCTTTTTCGAAGTGGTTGCTCGCACACTTCTCCACGCACATCACTACTCT
>Ga0099824_1004846_pt1 | contig 19222 bp, 7 predicted proteins | sample SiratrowhiteBW_FD_76837 | JGI IMG/M metagenome (GOLD analysis project Ga0099824, IMG submission 76837) | Root nodule microbial communities of legume samples collected from California, USA - Siratro white BW | ecosystem: Host-associated > Plants > Roots > Nodule | place: USA: California... | reverse complement strand
TACCAATATAAATTTAAAGTCATTAAATAATATTTATAGCACCAATGTAAACTTAAAGTAAGTTAAAATATTTAAATTTTTAATTAAAATTTTGTTAGTATAATTTTAAAATTAAATATTTTTTTATTTTATAATAATATATGAGTATTAAAACATATTAATTTTTTTTTAGGCTTTTGTGACCTTGAAGCATAAAGCATATTATTAAATTTTTTTGAGGCCTTTGAGACATTGAGGCCTAAAGCGGTTACTTTATCTGCTTGGGCCTTGAGCCACCCCTGTTCTTCACCCATTTACTTTAGTGAAAAACCGCCTATTACATTTATAAATGTTGCTATCAGAAATAAAGTTTGATAAAGGTGGTGTTTCTAACTTGGCTTGTGATGTTAGGGGTTCCGTCATCAGTGATGTTGAGCACTTATACTTCCATTAACCCGTTGGTTTACTGGATTCACCTCTCCCAAGAAGGTGTCTCCTTTTAACAACCCTAGGTCAATGGCCACTTGTTTATTAATGTGAATGTGAATACGACACATCTTTACATGCTAAGTTGGATGCATTCTTTTGCTATACCATCATCGAATATTGCAATCTCCTTGCCTCCAACCTCTTTTGAGTCATTCGCAATGCAACTCTCTAGATTTTGTTCGTTTTGCATATCCATCTTCTTGCTCCCGATCTCGCTATCTAAGTTTTCGCTCGTAGTATTGTGGTGCTTTAGTTTCCTCTCATTACTTTGTTCACAACTCCACTGCGTTTTGGGTCTGTCGTGGTATTGCTTTACTAACCCAAACCCCAACAACTTGTTAGAAGTAAGTTATTGGGCCTTAAGTCCAACGTTATCACACACCAAGGGCTCGTTACACTCGAAATGACTAAGGTATGCTTTGGGCTCATCAAAATCACTACTCATGGCCTAGTCTATGTCACTGTACATCATCAACTTTGGTATCGTTAACCCTTCACTAACCTGATAATCCTTCCATTAGTTACTTTTCCAATCAAATGTAACACATTTGGGCACCCTCTGATCTTGCCACTGATTTTCGTGCATCTACCTTCTTGAGGTTACCATCATGCAAAAAATGGACATAGTTTATCTTTGTAGTTTCCTTTTCCATCCAACACTGGACACATTTATTGCTTGGTCTCCGGCCACCGGCTACTGAGATTGTTGTTACACCTTCACTCAAATGTCGTTGATTCATTTGGTACTCCTCCATTGATTCTTAGTCATCCCTATTAGCCCATTGCTCTTCATCTAATTGTAAACTATCATCAACTCTAGACACATCGACGGGCTGGATTCAGAGGGTATTTCACTTGAGAGCAATCCTCTGTATGAGTCGCGCTCCACCTCTATCACTTCCTCGAGTATAACCTTGATCCATCAATGGAAGAAATTGGTATCCAAATGATAATTTAAGAAACTGGATGTATAGAACAACCAAATCATATTATACCTTCTTGAATATCTTTATTCCCTCTTGAAACCTCTTCTTCTAGTCAATTCGAGGTTGAGAGTTGTGTCCCCTTCCAACTGCATACAGTTGGGGTGAGACTAATATATATGTTGATGTTTTGGCATGCTATACGATTTAATTCAAAATTGGATCTTAGCGATGGCAGAGAAAGATACGCATAAGAGAAGTGCATGAGATGTGTATTTAGGGTGAGCTAAAGAGGAAGGAAATAAAAAAATAAGCAAAAATATAAATATAAAATATTAAAATAAAAAATAAAAAATAATAGTATCCCTCCATTTTAACAAATAATCGTTGTTGAGTAGTGGGTTACTAAAATTGTTATCAGTTACATATATTTCCAGCTGTTTTAATAACTCCAATAAAAAAAAATATAAGTCATAGAACTAATCTATTTTTCAAATTGAGTTCAGAATATCCTAAACAAAAATTCAGACATGTTCTTTGTCAACAACTAAGATATTTCAATGCTTGAATCATACGTGACAACACATGTGTTTCCATTGATTTAAACCCTGTTTATTTTGAGTTTTAACTGAACTCATCAATTACACATTGAGTGATTCTTCTAACTGAAGAGAGAAATTTTGTTATTGTTGCTGTTGCTTGTTGCAAAGAAGAAGAAAAATCACTGTGTCAGAATTACAAGAAAGCATGCTATAAAGAATAAAGAACATGATACTAATCACGAGACAGAGGGAAGCCGATCCCGTGTCTTTGGCTAGGGAATGCAACAAAAAAAAAGCTACACACAAAGCCAATCCCAACAGGCAAAACCATGAGAAGCTCCTTGGCGTCCTCAGAAGGCTTTGGAACAAAACAACTCACCACACTTCCATCAAAGAGTGCAATTGCCAAGAAAACCAATATTGACATGAATGCATGGAAGAAATCAATGAACCTTAGCCTATACTTTTCTGCCTCCTCTGCAGGAAGCCTCACTGATCCATCCATAACCCACATTCCATTCATTGATGCCACCCCATATCTCACCTTCCCCCTCTCATCCCTGAAGCTGTCAGTGAAGGAGAGAAGAAAGCATGAGATGCTGCAAAGGGCCAAGAGGCCAATGGTCATGGCTTTGTTTGACATGGTTTGGCATTGGCCTTGGTGTGTGAAAAGGGGTGATAGGGTTTGGAATATTAGCACTGTTCCTGTTGGAAGAAGCTTGGACAAATGTGCTGTGCCTTTGAATGCCTTTCTCATGGTTCTTTGTGCTGGGGTTTTGGGACTTTTCTGTGGTAGTACGTTTTCCAAAAGTGGTTCTAGAGTACTCACATCAACATCCATATCTTTGCTTTTTCTTCAATCTAGTTCAAAGGGTTTGTCAGTTTATGATTGAAATTTGCCCTTGTTAAATATAAGTGCATGTAACCTAAGCAAGAAACAGAAAAACATTTACGTGACCAATGGGAAATGTTGGTTCAGTTTCGTCTTGAGGTTGTGGCAACGTGGATTTGTTATAACCTGAACTGATATACTTTTTGGTTGTGTCTTTGGTTCAGTAACTGGTTCATGGAACTAGATGTTACATTGTTATTGTGCTATTTATGGTGAAGAAATAGGTTACATGTTTGGCCATGAAGAAAGAGGTTACATATAGTAATTAAGAAGCTTATATATGGTTTTGTTTCGTTTTGGTGAAATGGACATTTTTCTTTTATTAGAAGTGTTTTAAGGTTTACTTTGATTTGTATAGTGAAATTGTTCTGGTAAGGATTTTAACATATACTTGAAAGTGGTTACTTTGTTATTTTCTTTCTTATTTGGATACCAGAATATTGCCTGCTAAGATAAAAAGGAAATTACTATTTTTAGTCTAGACATATAATTAACCAACTTCAACCAAATAAAAGCAAAGAAAATTAGAATGTGTAAATTACTCAATTGATTACCTAACCAGGCTTCCACGAAATTGATACAATGGGATAATTGTTATTCACAAATCTTATTTTTACCGGCATATATATTTTTTTATATTTATTTTTCTAAAAATACCACTTACTTTCCAAAATGTTAAAATTTCAAAACATTGATATAAATACTTTTTGGGTTGTGTTAAATTTTTAATACTTCTTCGACTAAATTTTTGAGATTTTAATTTAAAACTCTGGAAAGTGTACTCCAAAATGCTGGAGTTGGAACATATTTTCTGAAAAATGTTAGAAGCAATTAAGAGAAAAAAAAACTACATGAGTTGTTGTGGTTGGATTAGAATGGATTGAAAAAGGAAATAAAGGAAGAGGAAGAGGGTGTTTTAACCAAAATGGTAGAATTTTATTTGTAAATTATGAAAAACTTATAAAAAAAAAGGGAAGTCGTCTCTTAATATATGATTTCAGTGACTAGCTTAAGATTATTACTTCAGTTTAAACAAGAACCAACTGAAATTATTATTAGTGTTGGAGGCTTTAATTAGTAAAGTTGTCATCAGCCATGATTTTTATTTTAAATATTTGAATTGGAGTCATCATCCGCGCCACTTCAATTATAATTTGAACGGAATTTGTCAGTGTTAACAACTTTTATTTTAATTGTTTTGAAATAGACATCTGCATACGTTATTAAAAAAAAGTATTTTAATATAAAATTATTGAATAGGTGTAAAATATATAATTAAACTTTTTTTTACTTATTATTATATTCAATTATGATTTTAATACAAGTGTAATTATAAATCATCCTTGGAGCTCATGATGGTCAACTTCTGAGGGTCAGGATGTGCCCCAAAACCAATGCTGTTCTTGTTACCCTTCGACTTCACCTTCAATGAAGGGTAGTGATTAATTCTCAGAACAGACACCAGTGACAAGTTTCAGTTCAGCAAATATAAATCATAATGTAGAGGATTCCCAAACAAAGGTACCTTATGCTGACAAACAGAATGCAAAATAGAGTGAAGGGCAGAGTTAGGTTACAGATTATTTAACAAAATTAATTTAAAATTTTCAAATGTATTATGGAGGTGCAGGATGAGATCATCATGGAAGTGCATGAAGAAGTTTTGAGGATCCATTGAATTTTCAACCCATTAAGTACATGCAAGTTTTTAGGCTATCTTTTTTTCTTAGACCTCAACAAAAATCTACCCCATTTTTAGTTATTTGGTAATGAGTATTTTGAAATTCAATTTTACATTTCAAAATTCTCATTTTAAAATAAAAGAGATTATGAAAATAAATATTTTTAAGATCTACAAAACAACAATTCAGTCCGTCTTATAGTAGATATTATGCTAAATGCTGTCTTACCGAGTTGGTATGTTACTGGAGATATATATTCAAGATTATCAACATGTTTATATTTTATATTATATGTATAAAATATTAAAAAATACAGTAAAAAGACTATATTTTAACTAATTATAATTATTGTTTTTGTTTTATTTGAAATATATAAATATATAATAAAATTATAATTTAAATATTACTTCAAATTAATTATAATTTCATAATTTAATATGTTAAATTATTAATTATATAATTTCATTCAATTAAAGATATTAATTAAAAATTAATGTTTAGAAAATATTTAGATGATTATATGTATTTTAAATGTATATATTTTTGAAATATTTTAAAATAATCTCAAACTTGTTTTATTTGGATTGAGATGAGAGTGAAAAAGTAAAGAAAGAAAGAGAAAGATGATAGTTTAGAACTCTCAACCTGTAATACATACATGTTTTAATATCATCATATTTACTTTTATAAATCAAAAATGAATATTTTATATCATGCTTAACTGTACAGAATAAGATATTTAAGACTTGGTGCTTAACTATGATGTTAAGAAAGATATAATTAAAAGAAAAATATTTTACTAAGTAAGAGAATGATTTTAGTTTTATTATATTATCATCTAATAATATATTTAATAACCAATTTAGATGCATTATCAATATTTTTATATCATATTAAAAAACTAATTTTGGGTGTACATATATAATTTTTAAACTAATTTTATAATATAATAATATTTTGCTAAATAATAATTTGGATATAGAATTTGTATATAAAATTCTGATTGTCATATATATATATATATATATTATAGAACAATTTAATATATGTAGGAGTTTAATTTATTTAGGAGTTGGAATTATATAATCTTTCAAATTATTTGAAATTTTTATTTGTTTAGGATTTTAATTTTTTAAGATTTAAAACATGTAGGTGTTTAATTTATGTAGGAGTTTAAATTATACAGCATTTTAAATCAGTAGGTTATTTATTTATTCAAATAATTTAACATTTGAAATTATTGTGACTGATGTAAAATTTTATTTTGTCTAGGACTTTAAATTATTTATTTATTTAGGATTTGAAATCATTTAATATTTTTAATTTGTTAATTTTAAGCTGTTTGGCATTTTAATTTATTTACGGTTTTAAATTATATAACATTTGAAATTGTTTATTTATGTCGGAGTTCAAATTATTTAACATTTCAAATTATGTTAAATTTGAATTTGTGTAGTATTTTAATTGATTTTGGATTTTAAATTATATAAATTTTTAAAATATTTATTTATTTATGAGTTAAAATTATTTAAGATATGAAATTATATAACTCACTTAGTATTATAATTTGTTTAGGAGTTTAAATTAAATAAAATTTTAGAGTTTATTTATTTATTTAAGAGTTGAAATTATTTAAGATTTCACATAGTATGAAAATTGAAGTTATGTAGTTTTTAAAATTTATTTAACACTTTAAATTATATAAGAAAATATATTTATGTGAAATTTACAATTTTTTTACATTTTTGAAAAATATTTCTATTTCTACTTTTTTGAAAATTAAATTTTAACAAATTTTTAGGTATCAACTAAAAGTTTTAATTTTTGTTATTAAACTTACTTTAAAAGTGGTATAGTAAGAATAATTTTCCAATACTATGCAAATATTATGTATATATAATTGATTTTATTTCATTTAAAATTAATTTTAAATATAATTAAAAATTGTAATATTATAATTTTATAAATAAAGAATTAATTCATGAGACCATTATAAAGTTAGAAATTTGATACAACTTCTTCAAAATAGAAAGATGATGAGACCACTCAGGATAAAGATTATCCCTTACATCATTTCTGGTGTACATTTTTGTAAGGCACCTGTATCAATCTTTTGCTATGCAAAAGATCCTTATTACTTTTTACTTGAGCCATAGAAAAATTAAAAATACTCAATCAGAGTCTACTGCAATATGATTCCCCCAATAAATTAGTCTCTGTTCAAACACATTGATTCTCTTTCTGCTTTGATTAAAAAAAATGCCTGCATCGTAATCACGTTTCCGACGGACATACTCACACAAAGAACTTGATGTGCTCTCCATGGTCGCGGCCGGTGACACCTAAGCATATCACTAATTCTAATTCACATACGCAATGGAGCATACCACTGATTCTAATTCACATACGAATTCACATACGCAATGGAGCATACCATTAATTCTAATTCACAATCTTCTCGCATTCTCACGAGACTAAATCTGATTTTCTTTTTAACGGATAAGACTAAGTCTGAAAAATCTTGAACATAGACTTTTCATTTGGAAGAGTGAAGATGCTGATTGGTGGTGGCCTATGGAGGTGATGGATTAATAAACATTTAGCTATCCATCAAATCAATTCAGTTCTTATTTTTTTGTAAGATCGATTTTGTGATACAAATAATAATATAATAAGATTTTAAAATAAAAGTATATACGTAGTAAGAGATTTAATGAAGCCGTAACTAATTTAGATAATGAGAAAAGTGAAGAGAAACGTTAGAATGGGCTAAAGATTCAATAACTAGAGAATTATACATGTTAGAAAAATATGGGGAGAGATTATGTGTGAAATGTGAGTTCTTTTCTCTTTTGTTATTGAGTTCTTCATTCTCTCATCTGCTATTTTAATTTCTTCCAGTATTATTGTTTATTGTGATTCTCATTTCCAGGTGATATCAGAGATTTAGAAGAAAGATCAAATACTAGTTATAATACTTTTCGTTATTCCTTAATTGTTGTTATAAAAACTGGTTTTATTCAAAAAACATATATGAACAATATTGCACATATACTGTTTGTTGGTATTTCTTGTTGATTTTAGATACAGATCATATCATTGGTACTTTCATCAAGTTACTTATAGCTGACAACATAAGAATAAAAAAGATACAAGGAGAACGAAAACACATTTAGGAGGCTCTGGGTTTAAATCATGATCTATTTATGCAAATAGAACAACGATTTGAGAAGATTGATCAGCATTTGTAGGAGTTGCATCAGCTATTCCTAAAAGCTCAAAAGGACTCTCCAGTACAGCCTTCCACTTCAATTGTTTCCCATCCTCGCTCTATGAAGCTGAATTTTCCACGGTTCAATGGTGATGATGCAATGACATGGTTGTACAAGACTGAAAAGTTTTTCACATTATACAACACTTCTGATGAGCAAGAAGTGGTCATTGCTTCTATTCATTTTGAAGGAAAAGTCTTACCATAGTTTCAACTACTAGAAAAAGCACACCAAGTACCTGACTGGTCATCGTTGTCTACTACCATTCAAATCCAGTTTGGCCCATCTCAATTTAATAATCCCAGTTCGGATCTGTTCAAGCTAAAGCAATCCTCTACAGTAACAGACTATTATGCTTCCTTCACTGGGTTAGCTGATCAATCATATAGGTTAGATGATTCAGTATTGCTTGACTGTTTTATTAGTAGATTAATACCTGAATTGAAGCGTGAAGTGATATTCCGAGCCCCTCACTCATTACTCCAAGCTGTGTCATTTGCTAAACTCTTTAAGGAAAAATTTCATCCATTATCCCTAACTCCCAAACTACCCTTCAAGCACCTCCAAATTTTTGGGAAGATATCCAGTATCCTTGAATTATTACTGTGCAGATCAAACTGTCCTTCACATACCAATTGGTTTTCCTTTAAATATCTTTCGGAATAGCCTATTCCAAAACTTTAAAATGCGTTCCAGAACGATATGTTACGAAACTAAAAAATATATTTGGAACAATCTTATCCCAAAAGTGTATTTAAATTTCTGGAACAAGCCGTTTCGGAACATATTTTTTAGTTTCAAAACACATTTCATACGAAAGAAATATGTTTCGGATGTGTTCTGGAAGAAGCCATTCCAGAAGCATTCACGTAACATAAGGCTTCAGGAAACTCAATTCCAGAGATCATACGGAACCTATAATCCGAAATATAACTACACCCCACCCCACCCAACTTACTCCTAACTATCTTACTCCGCCACCACTGCTCCGCTGCCACTGACGAAAAATGTCACCGATGAAAACCCCTCACATACTGCACCTCACAACACCGTCCACGTTCACTACTCCACACGCACCTTCCTCTTCTACACTCTTACCTTGGTTTAATGTACACAGACAAAACTGTCATTGCAAACAGGACAGTTTAAGAATTTTAAAAAATTTGAAAATGTTTAAAGAAACACTTGGAGGTGTAAGAAGAAACAGTCTTTTTATGGTTTTGAGGATCCATTAACTCATTGAGTACATGTAAGTTTTTAGGGTATTTTTTTCCTACACTTCATCAAAAATCTACCCAATCTTTAATTATTTTGTAATCAGTATTTCCAAATTTAATTTTACGTTTAAAAATTCTCATTTTAAAATAAAAGAGATTGATGAAAATAAATATTTATAAGATTTACAAACAGATTTCACTAAGAAAGATATGTTTATATTATCAAACTGGTTATATTTTATATATGTATAAAATATTAAAAATAAATAAAAATATTATATTTTAACTAATTATAATTTTTTATTGTGTTATTTGAAATATATAAATATATAATAAAATTATAATTTAAATAATACTTAAAAATAATTATAAATATTAATTATAATTGCATAATTTAATATGTTATATTTTTAATTTTATTGTTTCATTTGATTAAAGATATTAATTAAAAAAATTAATGTTTAGAATATATTTAGATGATTACATGTAATATCTCGGCTGGTGAATGTTATATCCAGCATGCTTTGTTGTCTGTGACGACTAATCAAGTTGACGCTTTTAATTCTCTTTAAGTGTCTCTTTTGGGCCGAATGTGATGTGCCACCTCTTCTGAATCTCAATGCCTTAGGCTCTTATTTTTGGGTCTTTCGACTTTTGCTCGATCATCTCTTCTCGTCTTAGGACTTCTTTCTCTCTCGAACTCCTTATAGGGCTTCGCTCAGAAGGACTTCTCTCCCTTGGGCTTCTATCCCTCTATCGTCCATACGGTCTACGCTCGTTCCTCGCAACATAACATTGTAATTTGTCTGCCTATACGAGTTCTTCGATTTTGTCTTTTAGGGCCATGCACTCTTTAGTGCTATGTCTGTGGTTGCAGTGGTATCGACAGTGTTTGCCTTAATCGGCCCGTGGATGCGAAGGAAACTTGCACGGTGGCGGGATCAATTCGACATTAAGGGCTTCTTCCAAAATGCGTGCTCGACGTGTGTTAAGGGTTGTATATTTAGAAAATTTGGGGGCCTCAAAGTCCTTTCCTTGTCCGTTGCGAATTGCGGTTCGGTCATTCCTCTTCACCGGATTCTCTTCGACTCGTACTTGGTTCCTGAACTCCTTGAGTTCCTCTAATTGCATGAGCTTGGCTGCTCTTTGTTGAAGTTCATCCATATTTGCTATCGGCTTCTTACAAAGACTATCCGAGAACGGTCTCGGTCGGAGAGCGGTAACCATGTGGTGCATGGCCACTTCCAGATTTAGTCCTAGGATATTTAGGGCGACCTTCCTAAATCTATCCATGAATGTTCTCAGGGACTCTCATTTCTCTTGTCGTATGTTCACTAGAGCAATGAACGTTAGGTGGTGAGGTCTACTCGTTGTGAACTGTGCCCCAAATTTTATTACAAGGGTTTCAAAGGAGTTTATCGACTTTGATGGTAGCCCAGTAAACCATTTGAGGGTTGCTCCTTTTAAAGAGGTTGGGAAGACCTTGCAGAAGATGTTGTCATCCATCGTATAAAGTTTGAGCTGGGTGACATCATACCTGCCCATGGTAGAACCCTTCCAGTTAGAGGGTAGCTTGGTCTCCATTATGTCGTCGGTGAATGGATGCCTCATGGATGAATTACCAAAAGTGCTTTATGATGCCTCACCTCAGCCTTCCTTTCGAGAACCCTCCTGCTCGATCAAATCCTCTCGGCAGTTTTGCGCTCGCTCCTCTCTTTCAACTCTCTGCCTAAGCCTCTCATCCTCTGTCCAAAGTCTATTGAGGTTCTCCTCACTCTTCTTCTTCATCACCTCTATCTATCTTTTCATCTCAGCTAAAATAACCATTGGGTCTCCCTGGTGGTTTTCCTGACTTCCATGATTCCTAGTAATTACCATTGTATCGTTAGGCTAATCTCGGTCTCACAGTAGACGTCAAGATGTTTTTGCAAGGGACGATTAGCTCTAACAACAACAACATCTTCGATCGTCTCCTTCAAAGTCAGACCTTTGTATGTTATTTAGTTGTCGATACTAGTTCAAAAAGTTTTGTCATTCGTTCCTTGAGTTCTCCTAATGCTCACAATCCCGGGAGAGGGTCTTGCATGCACTCTGACGCTTAAGTCAATAAAGGTCTGAGTAATGCAAGGTGTGTAGGATTAGAATAACAGTAACTTACCTTCCCTTTTATAGAGTTTGGATGGATATTTAAGTGAATGGGCTGAAGGCCAACTTACCAATATATTATATGAACTACTGTACAAAGTGTCTCTGTTGATGATTGCCATGTGGTTATCTTGTTGATGTCACGTGTTTAATGATTATCGGTGAGTAAGGTGTATTGATCTTGTGGAGGTGTGTTGACGAGTACTTGGTCGGCCGACACATATGGGACATGTTATTTTTACTAGTACATATTCGTTCGGTCATTACATGCAAATTATGCAATCATGCATTGGTTGGAGTGATTGGTCTACTCTATAGTACAGAACTATATGTTCGATCACATTTGAAGGAGTGATGGTGTTGATTGGTGGTGCCTCATTGAGGTGGTGAAGGGTAGGGTTTCAATAATAGTCATTTAGGAGGCGCCTGAGTGGCTGTGTAAGACAAGCCAAGTGAAAAGTTGAAAAGCCATCCATGAACAACGTCACTATGGTGAATCTTGTGGTGAGCTCAGCTGAATCGGAAAAGGAGGTATGTCTATGCAAAAGAGAATTGGGTTTTGGTTTGTTGCTTTACCCTTCTTCTCTCTCTTCTTAAGTTGGTGTAAATTTTGTAAGGTTGAATTAGATTTAAAGTCACTTCCTAAAATGCTATTAAAGTATATCTTAACAAAATTTAATATGTCTATAGTACCATTCAACATAAATATCTAATTTTACTCAGGATATAACAAACCTTGAGTGATAGAATGTGTTGGATATCTCAAATTAGATAGAGATAAAACTAATTTATAATATATAAATGAAATATAAACCTTAAGATTAAATTAGATTTAAAATAAAATTAATTTTAATAAAATTAAGTGTCTTTTATCTTTAAGCCATATTTAATTGTTTTATTATCTTTTAAATATAATCTTTAAAATATTTTATTCTTTTGAAAGGAATCTATAAAATATTATCTAATCTTTTAAAGTTTGTATTTATTTTTATCAATTTTAAATATTAGACATTACTTTATTATTTTTTTTAATCAGCGACATTACTTTAACTTTTCTTAAGATATTGATTAATTTGTTGAAATCAGACTTTTATATAAGTTAAAATAAAAAATAAAAATATCTCCCACATGGATGAATTTAATGATAATTGAGATATATTTTTAAAACTTACTTCCAAACTGTACTTAGGACTAATAGAAAAGCTTTATCAAAATTTTAAGTTCATTTTCATGCTAAATCAACCTAATTGGGTCTTCAACAGTTTCAATTTTCACTCCAAGTCTCTTCTTATACTGGGTTGCTTTTGGATGTCATAATCTTTGGACTCATTTCTTCTTTTATGGTTTTGAGATCCATTAACTCATTAAATACATGTAAGTTTTTAGGATATTTTTTTATTACATTTCATCAAAAATCTACCTTATATTTAATTATTTTGTAATTAGTATTTTGAAATTTAATTTTACATTGCAAAATTCCCATGTTAAAATAAAAGAGATTGATAAAAATAAATATTTATAAGATTTACAAAGAGATCCGATTTTACTGGAGAAATATGTTTGTATTATCAACCTGTTTATATTTTATAAATGTATAAAATATTAAAAAATACAATAAAAAGATTATATTTTAACTAATTATAATTTCTTTATTGTGTTATTTGAAATATATAAATATATAATAAAATTATAATTTAAATAATACTTAAAATTAATTATAAATATTAATTATAATTGCATAATTTAATATGTTATATTATTAATTTTATTGTTTCATTTGATTAAAGATATTAATTAAAAAATAATATTTAGAACATATTTAGATGATTAAATGGAATTTAAATGTATATATTTTTTGAAATATTTTAAAATAATCTTAAACTCACTTTATTTTGGATTGAGAGAAGAGTGAAAAAGTGAAAAAGGAAAGAGAAAGAGGATAGGCTGGAACTCTTAACCTGTACTACATGCATGTTTTAATCTCATTATATCTACTTTTATAAATAAAAAATGAACATTTTATATCATTCTTAACTATATTGAATAAAATATTTAAGAATTGATGCTTAAACTGTGATATTAAGAAAGATATAGTTAAATGAAAATTATTTTACTAAGTGAGAGAATGATTTTAGTTCTAGTATTATCATCTAATAATATTCAATAATGAGTTATGCATTGCCAATTTTTTATATCATACAGAAAACTAATTTTGGGTGTGTATATATAATTTTTAAACTAATTTTATAATATAATAATATTTTGTTAAATAATAGTTTGGATATAAAATCTGTATATAAAAATCTAAATGTAGTTTTGCATGTAAAAATTTATATGTAATAATTTAGATATAAATATAATATTAATTTTATATATATAAATTTAGTGTAGAAATTCGTCTTTAATGGTAATTTTATATATGGATGAAAAAGTTAAATATAAAAATAAATATAAAATTTATTTTTAAATTTATATCCCTGTATAAAAATATAATATTTATTTTATATGCAATTTTTTTTAATGTTTTTCTCAAGTGTTGCCTGCTGGTCAGTGCTGTCCCACTCTTGATAAGGTTATTCAGTTAAAACTTGAACGTATGTGATATGGTGAGTTCTGTTGTCTATTTTTTTTTTTTTTTTTAGTGATTTATGGGTTTGAAACTCCATGCATTCTTTCATGGTGTTCTGGCAGTGGTAAAAGTTCTGAGAAGCCTCTTTACTATGCTTTTGATTGAGGGAGTTTACCACTGTTTATGGTTTGTGTAACTAAGAAAGATAGAAATTTAAATGATTTAGGAATTAAATTTTTTTAAGAGTTAATCTTATTTCAGATTTAAAATTATATAGGATTGTCATATATATATATATATATATATATATATTGTAGCAAAAATTAATATAAGCAAGAGATTTAATTAGGAGTTGGAATTATATAATCTTTTAAATTATTTGAAATTGTTATTTGTTTAGGATTTTATTTAACACATGTAGGTGTTTAATTTATGTGGGAGTTTAAATTATACAACATTTTAAATTAACAGGTTATTTATTTATTCAAATAATTAAACATTTGAAATTATTGTGAATGTTCACTGATGTAATATTTTATTTTGTTTAGGACTTTAAATTATATAAAATTTTAAATTATTTATTTATTTAGGAGTCGAAATTAAGTTATTTAATATTTTAATTTAGTTAGAATTTTAAATTATGTAACATTTGAAATTATTTATTTATGTAGGAGTTAAAATTATTTAACATTTCAAATTATGTCACATTTGAATTTGTGTAGTATTTTAACTGATTTAGGTTTTAAATTATATAACATTTTTTTTAAATATTTATTTATTTATGAGTTAAAATTATTCAAGATATGAAATTATATAACTCATTTAGTATTATAATTTATTTGAAAAAATTTAATATTATAATTCTATAAATAAAAATAATAATAATTTCACATCCAACAAAATAATTATATTTTATTTTAAATTATTTTTAATAAATTTATCTTTTCACAATTTTATCAATTAAAAAAATTAAAATATTAATTATATAATTTTCATAAATATTCTTTTTATTTTTTATTATTTTTTCTTTAATTTAAACCAGCATCTTTTACAGCTCCTCACAGTTATTTTTGCACTCTCGACAATATAATCATAACAGTCAACACCGAATTCTTTTTCTAGATAATAAAATTATTTATAAAAAATTAAAAAATAAATATTTTTTAAGTAAATATTACAAAAATTAAAAATAATAACATTTTTAATAAAAAGAAATAGTTAATTTAAGATCTTATTGTTTTTTATCTTCGGGTTCATATAATTTGGATCAATTCTTTATATCCATTCATTTATTCACTTTCTCAGGTCAGGACACATCATTTTTATTGCAACATTACCTCAAATCCCCCACAAAATACAAAATAATAAAAATAAAAGATATATATTTTAAAAAAAATCAACAATTAATATAAAAACAAAAAATAAAATAAAATAAAAAATAAAAACAACTTCAGCGTTACACTGGATCTCAACTACTCCATACCCAAACTATCATCATATGCTCATTTTCATTACATTAACTACCTCACTCTACCTTTCTCATACTTTATTCATCTTTTTCTCTCCCCATTTATAGATAAGGAGACATATGGCATCTCAAGTGTAGATAAAAACTCTTTATTCATCCACTCTCATTCTACAATACAAACACAAGAAAAAATTGAAATAAAATGCAAGTACAAAAACATCTTCATCTCCAATTATTGTATCTTTCTATCACTACGACTAGTGATTTTGGTCCAAGATCGCTTTTGTCTCCTGTAGTGGCGAAGGAGTCAACAAAGCCTTCCACGACATTGCTACATGAACCGAGCAGTGCATACAAAAAAAATTTGGGTTTTGGTTTGTTATAAAGTTATGAAAAGTTTAGTTTGTAATAAAGTTTGATGGACTATCTTACCACTAGTCATAAATATCTAATTTCACTTCTTTTAAGATATGTTTTAGGTTGAATATCTCAAATTACCTTAACATTAAACCAATTTATAATATATAACTATTGACAAATCTTAATATTGAATTAAATTTAAAGTTAAAATTGATTTTAATGAAATAAAGTGTGTTTTATCTTTTAAGTCTTATTAATTGTTTTATTATCTTTTAAATCTAATCTCTAAAATATTATCTAATCTTTTATATATATTCTTTAAAATATTAATTATCTAATCTTTTAAATTTGTATATGTTTTAATCAATTTTATATATCATATATTACTTTATTTTTTCTCAAAATTAAGAGTAATTTATTGAAATATCTTTCTCAAAAATTAAGATTTTTATATAAGCTATAATGATATATGAGAAAAATAAATACATTCCCACATGGATGAATTTAAATATAATTTATATATACTTTTAAAATTTACTTCCACTTAGTCAACATAAAAATTTATCAAAATTTTAACACTAATCACGAAAGAGTATTTTTAAAATATATAAAAAGTAATGTAATAAATTTGAGAGGTATAAATAATAATTGTATCTTATGCATGTCTCACATCCAACACAAAATGTAGCCTAATTGCAAAAAAAGAGCTTCTTCTTTCATATGTTCTTCTTATAAAAGTTATACTTACGTAACAGTCTAATTTAAAACGTAAAATTTGACTTTATTCTGAAAGTCAAATTTTACTTTCTCAAATATATTATTTCGAAAGTCAATTTTTACTCGCGGATCCCAAAATAACTTTTGAAATGAATCATTTGGAAAGTCAATTTTACACCTTGTCTTCTGAAATAACTCATTCGGAAGTCAGTTTGTACACTTCTTTCCTCAACTTCTTCCAAAATCACCTCATTACCAATAATACATTAACTTTAACAAATAACGGTGGACGGGACAACAACTATTGACGGTGGCCGATGGTGGTGGAGAGACATATAAAAATTGGAAAGAATAAATGTGTAACTGTAATATTTAATCAAGGAGACTTTAAAAAAATATAGAAGTGCAAGAAGAAGTACTGATACGTCACTGTAACATTTAATCAAGGGCACTTTGAAAAAAATGAAAAAAATATAAGAATTTAATCAAGACACTTTGAAAAAAAAAATGAAAAATATATAAGAAGAAATATGCTGTTATAGGAAGAAGCTCTCTTGAAAAAAATATGTTTGATCACTTGTATACTAAATCAACATAATTGAGTCCTTAGTTGTTCTAATTTTCACTGCAACTGCTTCATCTTTCCGCTCATTTACTTTCTTGATGGTTTTGAATATTCATTAAATTTTCAACCCATTAGAGGATTGAATTGATGCAAAATTTTTAGAGTTTCTTTTTCTTACACTTCATCCAAAATCTATCAGGTCTTTAATTAATTACTAATCAATATTTTGAAATTCAATTTTATATTTCAAAATTCCCATTTTAAAATAGAAGAGATTGATATTTATAAGATATACAAACAGACAATTTAGTTTGTCTGACTTATAATAGCTGTTGGGCTTAGTACTGACTTACCGTTCAGGTATATTACTGGAGAGATAGGTTTAGATTATCAACCTGTTTGTTTATATTTTGTATATGTATAAAATATAAAAAATTGTATTTTAACTAATTATAATTTTTGTATTATGTTATTTGAAATATATAAATATATAATAAAATTATAATTTAAATAATACTTAGAATTAATTATAAATATTATTTATAATTGCATAATTTAATATATGTTATATTATTAATTTTATTGTTTCTTTTGATTAACGATATTAATTAAAAAATTAATGTTTAGAACATATTTAGATGATTAGCTATAATTTAAATGTATATACTTTTTGAAATATTTTAAAATAATCTTAAACTCACTTTATTTGGATAGAGGATCAAGAGAAGTGTGAAAAAGTAAAAAAGAAAGAGGATAGTCTCGAACTCTTAACATGTAATACATACATGTTTTAATCTCATTATATCTACTAAAAAAACCTATATTTGCTTACAGCCAAAATTCAATAGCTAATGACCAAAATAAGTGGGTAATTAGATATTATTCATAAGTGGGTAATTAGATATTATTCATGTAGTTAAAATTCGTAGGTAATGAAGTTATAGATGAATTTTTCACAAATTTTTATTTATGGATAATCCGTGTTTCTCACGGAATTTATCGGTATAAGTTTATATTACCCACTAATATTAATATGTGGGTAACATCATAATTTTTCTTTATTATTTATGATTGAAATTTATGATTATTAATATTATTTTTATATCCTTCTAATTGTCTCATTATTTATTATTATTCTTATTTTATATCCTTATACTTCATATTATTTTTATATCCTTCTAATTGTCTCATTATTTATTATTGTTATTATTATTTACCATTATTCTTACTATTTAGGATTATTGTTAATGTTATTACAAATATTAATAAAATCATTACCAAACTGCAATCACCAAGAATTGAACCCATGACCTTTGAGTGTTGAAGGGAGTAAAACAATCTATAAGATAATATTATGATTATTATTATTACGATTATATATATGATTATCATTATAATATTATTAATAACATTATTATTATTATTATTATTATTATTATTATTATTATTATCATTATCATTATTATTAATAATAATATTATTATTCTTATTATTGATATTTTTTATTAAAAACAACAATAATAATATTATCAATAATATCAATAATAATATTAATAATATTGATAAAAATAATATTAATAATATTAATAAGATTCATAATAAAAATAATAAATTAATAAAATTAAAAACACGGATAATAAAAATAATATTAGAAATAAGAATATTAATGTTAAGAATCATATTAACATTAATAGTAATAAGAATATTGATAATATTGTTATTAACTATAATAATAATAATAATAATAATAATAATAATAATAATAATAATAATAATAATAATAATAATAATTCTTAATAATAATATCACAAATATTTTTAATATATCTGAAAATAATATTTTGATTGATTGAGAATCCCTCTCGCTCGAGCGAAGCGAAAATCTTCTCTATTGGAAAAGTTTACGTGACTACCTCTGCACCTTGATTCTCTCTTTCTTTTCTCTCTCTCCCTCTTCCAAACTTTTTCTTTTTTCTAATTTTTCTCTCTCCATATATCATCTGTTTTAGAATCTGATCACATCCTGTAGTACCTGAAGAGTTAGGGATCATTTCTAACCGATCAGAATCTCAAACAGAGTAAGTTCATATTTACTCTAAAGATCCTTTAATCTCTGTTTTTCCTTATGTTTTTGTCATCAATCTTAGTAGGGACAGTTGAGAAAAGTATTTCTCTCAACTTAATTAAGATTATACTGAAATTTGGTTTTGTTCTAATGACTTGTTCTAGATCCCTAAAGATTGGGTTATTGCCACTATCTAGTTTGGAGGAATTGTTTTCGGAAATTGTCACCAGATAAGGGAAGCTAGTAACTTATTTTTATACTATTTAGTTACTTTTAAATAGAACTCAAAGATAAAAACTTGAATATGTGATTATCAGTGCTCAAGTCTTTCTTGCAGG
>Ga0099824_1004840_pt1 | contig 19239 bp, 17 predicted proteins | sample SiratrowhiteBW_FD_76837 | JGI IMG/M metagenome (GOLD analysis project Ga0099824, IMG submission 76837) | Root nodule microbial communities of legume samples collected from California, USA - Siratro white BW | ecosystem: Host-associated > Plants > Roots > Nodule | place: USA: California... | reverse complement strand
GGTTCGAGACGCGCCGCAAGCGGCGCTCCTCACCATGAGGGTCTACTATTGTGCCGCAACACAAGACGTCATCCTGAGGAGCCCGCCAAAGGCGGGCGTCTCGAAGGATGGGCCACAGGGCGTCTTTCTCCCAAATGCAATTGCCCTACCCCTAAAAGGGGGAAGGTCGGGATGGGGGGTCAAGCCGCAGGTGATGCTCCATGCCGAGAGAGCCGATCCCCACCCGCTTTGCTCTCACGAGCAAAGCGACCTCCCCTTTTCAAGGGGAGGTGAGGACGTAGCTGCATAGCCTGGGTGAAGCGAAGCGCAATCCGGGAAAGACTTCACCGTGGACGCAAGCCCCCGGATTACGCTTCGCTCCATCCGGGCTTCAGATGCTCGAAATGGCACGAGCCTTGTTTTCTTCATATTGCGTCGCAATTGATGTATTTGGCTAAGGTTATGGTGACGCTGCGATTGCAGAAACGCGCGGACATTCTTGGAGCATTTCGATGTCGCTGGATTCAGACGTGATCGTCGATCGTCGCCGTATCAGACGCAAGTTGACCTTCTGGCGCGTCACCGCCGCCATCGTGGCGATCGCGGCCATTGTGGGCATCGGCCTGTTCGCGACCGGCGAACGCAGTGTGTTCGAGAGCACGGGCACGATCGCGCGCGTCACGATCGAGGGGCTGATCCGCAGCGACCAGCAGCGCGTCGAAGCACTGGAGCGGCTCGAGAAATCGAGCTACGCGGCCGTCGTCGTGCACATCAATTCACCGGGCGGCACCACCGCAGGCTCCGAGCAGCTCTATGATTCGCTCGTGCAACTAAAGGCGAAGAAGCCGCTCGTCGTCGTCGTCGAAGGTCTGGCCGCATCGGGCGGCTATATCACCGCGCTTGCGGCCGATCATATCGTCGCCCAGCAGACCTCGCTGGTCGGCTCGCTCGGTGTGCTCTTCCAGTTTCCAAACGTTTCAGAACTTCTCAAAACCGTCGGCGTGAGGGTCGAGGAGATCAAGTCTTCGCCGCTGAAGGCGGCGCCAAACGGCCTCGAGCCGACCAGCCCCGAAGCGCGCGACGCGATCGATTCGCTGGTGAAGGATTCCTATGCATGGTTCCGTGGATTGGTGAGGGAGCGGCGCGGCATGGACGACGCCCTGCTGCAGAAGGTCGCGGATGGACGCGTCTTCACCGGCAGGCAGGCGCTTGATCTCAAGCTGATCGATCAGCTCGGCGACGAAAAAACCGCGGTCGCATGGCTCGTCGCGGAAAAAAAGGTGAAAAGCGGCCTTCCGGTGCGCGACTACAAGCTCAATCCCCGCTTCGGCGACCTGACATTCCTACGTACCGCAGCGTCCATGACCCTCGACGCGCTCGGCCTCGGCGCCATCGCGCGTCGGATCGAGCAGGGTGGCATGGTGCAGGCGGTCGATCGCTTGGGGCTTGACGGCATGCTGGCCTTGTGGACCCCGGCCGGAACCAACTGATCGGCGCCAGGGCGTGTCATCGAGGCGATTCCCGCTCTGCGGGAATCGCGGAATGGCCCAATTGGGCTATTTGTCACCCTAATTCGCGATGCCGGGAATTGATTTAGCGACTTGACAGTGCAGGGTATTTTCACGGAAATGGACTTCCGCGAGATCCCGGATCCCATTTTCGATGATCAAATCCGAACTTGTTCAGCGTATCGCCGAGCACAACCCGCACCTCTATCAGCGGGATGTCGAGAACATTGTGAATGCGATTCTCGATGAGATCGTCGCGGCGCTGGCTCGCGGCGATCGTGTCGAGTTGCGTGGTTTTGGCGCATTCTCCGTCAAGCATCGTCCGGCGCGTGCCGGCCGCAATCCGCGTACCGGCGAGCATGTGCCGGTCGATCAGAAGAGCGTGCCGTTCTTCAAGACCGGCAAGGAGATGCGCGAGCGTCTCAATCGCGAGGGCGTCGAAGCTGAAGCGTCGAAGGTCGACGCACCAAAGGCTGACGCGTAGCGCGCGAGCTCAGGCGTGCCGTGTTGCGGGCTCTCCACCCGCGCTTTCTCCATCGCTGTGAGAGATGGTCATGCGAAGGTTCTTCACGGCGTTGGTCGTCATTCCGCTGGGGCTGATCTTCATCATCTTCGCGGTCGCCAACCGTCACTGGGTGACGGTGTCGTTTGATCCCTTCAATTCCGTCACGCCGACGATCGCAGTCACGTTGCCGCTGTTCGTCGTGATCATCGCGTCGGCGATTCTGGGTGTGCTGGCGGGCGGCATCGCGACCTGGTTCCGGCAGGGGCGCTGGCGCCGCGCCGCCCGGCAGCACGAGGCCGATGCCCGCCGGGCTCGCGCCGAGCTCGCCGATCTCAGGGCCACCGCTGCCCGGAACGATGCGCCGCGGCTGCCGGCACCGGGCCAAACCGGCTTTTATGGATCCGCCGGGCGAGACAAGCAGGGCGCGACGTTGTAGAACCCGCCCCGTCGGATACGGGACGTCCCGGTTCCGGCTGCCCGAAAACCCGTTCCGAATGACGACCCGTTTCGAGACTATGTCCCTGCTTGTCAAAATCTGCGGCCTGTCCACGCGCGAGACGCTCGACATCGCGCTTGACGCCGGCGCCGACATGGTCGGGTTCGTGTTCTTTCCGCCGTCGCCCCGCCACATCAGCCTGGAGGTCGCGCGCGACCTCGGCAGCCGGGCCAAGGGCCGCGCGGTGAAGGTCGCGCTGACCGTCGATGCCGACGACGCCACCCTGGAAAACATCGTCGAGACGCTGCGGCCTGACATCCTGCAACTGCACGGCAAGGAGACGACGGCACGGCTGCGCGACATCAAGCAGAAGTTCGGCCTGCCCCTGATGAAGGCGCTGCCGGTCGAGACTGCGGCTGATCTCGCGCCGCTGCCGGGCTATGCCGCGGTCGCCGAGCGTATCCTGTTCGATGCCCGGGCGCCGACGGACGCCACGCGGCCGGGCGGTCTCGGCGCGCCGTTCGATTGGCACGTGCTGGAAAATCTCAATCTCGCTCTGCCGTACATGGTCTCGGGCGGGCTTCACGCCGACAACGTTGCCGAAGCCGTCACCGTGACCCGTGCCGGCGGTGTCGACGTCTCGTCGGGTGTCGAGCGCACGCCCGGCGTCAAGGATCCCGAGCTGATCCGCGCCTTCATCCGCGCCGCGCGCGCAACCCAGGAACTGATGGTTCGATGAATCCAACCCTGCCCAATTCCTTCCGCACCGGCCCTGACGAGCGCGGACATCTCGGCATTTTCGGCGGACGCTTTGTGGCGGAAACGCTGATGCCGCTGATCCTCGACCTCGAGAAGGCCTATGCCGAGGCCAAGGCCGATCCGTCGTTCCAGGCCGAGATGAACGCCTATCTGAAGGACTATGTCGGCCGGCCCTCGCCGCTCTATTTCGCCGAGCGGCTCACCGACCACTTCGGCGGCGCCAAGATCTATCTGAAGCGCGAGGAGCTCAATCACACCGGCTCGCACAAGGTGAACAATGTGCTCGGCCAGATCATGGTCGCGCGGCGCATGGGCAAGAAGCGCATCATCGCCGAGACCGGCGCCGGCCAGCACGGCGTGGCGACGGCGACGCTGTGCGCGCGCTTCGGGCTCGAATGCGTGGTCTATATGGGCGCGGTCGACGTCGAGCGACAGCAGCCGAACGTGATCCGCATGGAGATGCTGGGCGCCAAGGTCGTTCCGGTGCAATCGGGCGCGCGCACGCTGAAGGACGCGATGAACGACGCGCTGCGCGACTGGGTGACCAACGTGCACAACACGTTCTATTGCATCGGCACGGTGGCGGGCCCGCATCCCTATCCGATGATGGTGCGCGACTTCCAGTCGGTCATCGGCCACGAGACCCGCACCCAGATGCAGGAGGCGGAAGGCCGCCTGCCGGATTCGCTGATCGCCTGCATCGGCGGCGGCTCCAATGCCATGGGTCTGTTCCATCCGTTCCTCGATGATCCCTCGGTCGAGATCTTCGGCGTCGAGGCGGCCGGCCACGGGCTGACGCAATTGCATGCCGCCTCGCTGGCCGGCGGCCGCCCCGGCGTGCTGCACGGCAATCGCACCTATCTCCTGATGGACGAGGACGGCCAGATCCAGGAAGCGCATTCGATCTCGGCCGGGCTCGACTATCCCGGCATCGGGCCGGAGCACTCCTGGCTGCACGAGACCGGCCGCGTGAAATATCTGTCGGCGACCGACGAAGAGGCGCTGGCCGCGTTCCAGTTGCTGTCGCGGCTCGAAGGCATCATCCCCGCGCTGGAATCGGCGCACGCCATCGCGAAACTGTCCGAACTCGCACCGCAGCGCCCGAAGGATCACCTGATGGTGGTCAACCTCTCCGGCCGCGGCGACAAGGACGTGCCGCAGGTCGGCGACATCTTGAAGGGCAGGAAGAAGTGACCAGTCACGCACCCTTCCCTTACCTCTCCCCGTCGGGGAGAGGTCGGCCGCGCAGCGGCCGGGTGAGGGGTCTTTCCATTCACTCGAATCGAAGCGAGGTCTCGATCATTTCGAGCACGCCTTCCAGATTCTCGTACACGTCGACGTTAGAAACCCGAACGACGAGAAAGCCGCAAGCTTCAAGGATTTCCGTTCTGACTTCGTCGCGTTTCAGCTCTGCGGATGTCGAATGCGTCGCGCCATCGACCTCGACGATCAGTTTGCCATCAAGGGTCACGAAATCGACGATGTACCGGCCAATCGGGTGCTGGCGGCGAAATTTCAATCGCGCCAGCCTTCGGTTGCGCAACGCTTGCCAGAGCGTTGCCTCGGCGCTGGTCTGTGACGCGCGGAGGCTCCGCGCTCTCGCCCTGAACCGCTCCATCCCCCTCGCCCGGCTGCTGCGCAGCCGACCTCTCCCCGGAGGGGAGAGGTATAGCACAGCGACTGCCACATCATGACCACCCGCATCGACGCCAAGTTCGCCGACCTCAGGAAGCAGGGCCGCTCCGCTTTCGTCACCTTCGTGATGGCGGGCGATCCCGACGCCAAGACCTCGCTCGACATCGTCAAGGCGCTGCCGAAGGCGGGTGCCGACATCATCGAGATCGGCATGCCATTCACCGATCCGATGGCTGACGGTCCGTCGATCCAGGCGGCCGGCCTGCGTGCGTTGAAGGGCGGCATGACGCTGCGCAAGACGCTGGAGATGGTCCGCGGCTTCCGCGCGGACGACGACGCCACGCCGATCGTGCTGATGGGCTACTACAATCCGATCTACATCTACGGCGTCGACGCCTTCCTGGCCGACGCCAAGGCCGCCGGCGTCGATGGCCTGATCATCGTCGATCTGCCACCGGAGGAAGACACCGAGCTCTGCATCCCGGCCATGAAGGCCGGACTGAACTTCATCCGTCTGGCGACGCCGACCACCGACGACAAGCGGCTGCCGGCGGTGCTCGCCAACACCTCGGGCTTTGTCTACTACGTCTCGATCATCGGCATCACCGGCAGTGCGGCCGCCGATTCGAAGGCGGTTGGCGAAGCCGTCGCCCGCATCAAGCGGCACACCGAGCTGCCGGTCTGCGTCGGCTTCGGCATCCGCACCCCGGAGACGGCGCGCGCGAGTGCCGAAAGCGCCAATGGCGCCGTGGTCGGCACCGCGATCGTCGATGCGGTGCGCGGTAGCCTCGATGCCGAAGGCCGCGCGACGCCGAAGACCGTCACTGCCGTGGCCGACCTCGTGTCGGCGCTGGCCAAGGGGGTCCGCGGCGCCCGTCAGGCCGCTGAATAAGCCATGATTTGCGGCGACAAGGCCGCGGAGCGCGGCTTGACGGGGTCGCCCGGCCCCGCCATATAACCATGTGATGCGGGACCGATCCGCATTTCGGAGCGAACCATGAATTGGCTCACCAACGTCGTCCGGCCGAAGATCCGCAACATCCTGCGCCGCGAGACGCCGGAGAATCTCTGGATCAAGTGCCCGGATTCCGGGCAGCTCGTGTTCTACAAGGATGTCGAGGCCAACCAGTTCGTGATCCCGGGCTCGAACTACCACATGCGCATGGGCGCGGTGGCGCGGCTGAAGTCGATCTCCGACAACGAGACCTGGTACGACATCGCGCTGCCCGAGGTCACCGCCGATCCGCTCAAGTTCCGCGACGAGCGCAAATACGCCGATCGCATCAAGGACGACCGCGCCAAGACCGGCCTGAACGACGCGATCAAGGTCGGCTACGGCAAGCTCGAGGGCGCCGGCGTCGTGGTCGCGGTGCAGGATTTCGATTTCATGGGTGGCTCGCTCGGCATGGCGGCCGGCGAAGCGATGGTGCGCGGGCTCGAGCTCGCGGTCGAGAAGAAGTCGCCCTTCATCGTGTTCGCGGCGAGCGGCGGCGCGCGGATGCAGGAAGGCATCCTGTCGCTGATGCAGATGCCGCGCACCACGGTCGGGGTGCAGATGCTGCGCGAGGCGCGGCAGCCCTACATCGTGGTTCTGACCAATCCGACCACCGGCGGCGTCACCGCCTCCTACGCGATGCTCGGCGACATTCACATCGCCGAGCCCGGCGCGCTGATCGGCTTTGCCGGCGCCCGCGTGATCGAGCAGACCATCCGCGAGAAGCTCCCCGAAGGATTCCAGCGCGCCGAATATCTGCGCGAGCACGGCATGGTCGACATGGTCGTGCATCGCCACGACATGAGGGCGACGCTGGCGCGGCTATGCCGCCTGCTGACGAAGTCGCCGGCACTCGAAACCTCATCGAAACCCACGGCCGCCGTCGCGACGCCGGCCCAGATCGTCACGGCTCCGGAGACGGTGCCGGCCGCGCCGCACGCGTGACCGAGAGCGCCGCCTCATCACCGTCCTCGTTCGAGGCATTGATCGCGCGGGTGTCGGCGCTGCACCCCATGCGCATCGATCTCAGCCTCGATCGCATGCTCGGTCTGATGGAGCGGCTCGATCATCCCGAGCGCAAGCTGCCGCCGGTGATCCATGTCGCCGGCACCAACGGCAAGGGGTCCACGATCGCTTATTTGCGCGCGATCCTGGAGGCCGCCGGCCTGCGCGTGCACGTCTTCACCTCGCCCTATCTGGTGCGGATCAACGAATGCTACCGGCTCGGTGCCGTCGGCGGCGGCAAGCTCGTCGATGACGACGAGTTGCATGCAACGTTCGAGCATTGCGAGCGGGTCAACGCCGGCAATCCCGTCACCATCTTCGAGATGGAGACCGCGGTCGCGTTCTGCCTGTTCGCAAAGCATCCGGCCGACGTCGCGCTGCTTGAGGTCGGTCTCGGCGGCCGGCTCGATTCGACCAATGTGGTCGAGACGCCGCTCGCTTCCGTCATCGCGCCGGTCAGCATGGATCACATGGAATTCCTCGGCGACACGCTGACCTCGATTGCCGGCGAGAAGGCTGCGATCATCAAGCGCAAGGTGCCGGTGATCTGTGCCGAGCAGGCAGCGGAGGCGATGGCGGTGATCGAGGCGCAGGCAAGCCGCATGCGCGCGCCGCTGCACGCGGCGGGGCAGCAATGGCATGTCGGCGTCGAGCGCGGCCGGCTGGTCTATCAGGACGAGCGCGGATTGCTGGATCTCGCGGCGCCAAAACTGTTCGGCCGTCACCAGTTCGACAATGCCGGACTCGCCATCGCGACGTTGCGCGCGATCGACACGTTCAAGCTCAACATGGCCGCCTATGAAGCCGGCATCGTCAGTGCGGAATGGCCGGCGCGAATGCAGCGGCTGGTGTCCGGCACGCTCGTCAACCAGGGTCCGCAAGGCAGTGAAGTCTGGCTCGACGGCGGGCACAATGCCGAAGGCGGCCGCGTCGCGGCCGCGGCGCTTGGCGATCTCGAGGAACGCGTATCGCGGCCGCTCGTCGTCGTCGCCGGCATGATGGGCAACAAGGACGCCGGCGCCTTCCTCGCCAATTTCGCTGGCCTGACGCGCCACATCATCGCCGTCCCGGTGCCCGGGCGCGACAACGGCATGCCGCCCGAGCGGCTGGCCGACGCGGCGCGCGCGCTCGGCATGCGGGTCGAAATCGCGCCCGGCGTCGACGCCGCGCTGCAGCGGCTCGCCATGCTGGCCTATGAGGTGCCGCCGCGCATCCTGATCACCGGCTCGCTCTATCTGGCCGGCCCCGTGCTTGCCGCCAACGGCACGCCTCCTGCATGATGTCGGTGTCGTAGCCTGGATGTAGCGAAGCGAAATCCGGGACGGCTCGACCCACGGAAGCAGGACCCCGGATTACGCTACGCTGCATCCGGGCTACGGTTACGCCTGAGGACAAGTGACAATGCGTTTCGCTGCTATCGCCGACATCCATGGCAATCACCTCGCACTCGAAGCCGTGCTGTCGGACATTCGCGCGCAGGGCGTTTCCGATATCGTCGATCTCGGCGACATGGTGAGCGGTCCGCTCGATGCGCGGCCGACCATCGAGATCCTGATGAAGCTCGATGCGATCCATTTGCTTGGCAATCACGACCGCTATCTGATCGACCGCCCTCACGAGAAGATGGGCTCCTGGGAGCGGCGGACCTATACCCAACTCGAGCCGCGGCATCTCGACTGGCTGCGCGCGCTGCCTGCGAATTGTGTCTATCGCGAGCAGGTCTTTCTCTGTCACGCGACGCCGACCGATGACGAGACCTATTGGCTCGAGACGGTGCTGCCCGGCGGCGAGGTCTGCATTTCCGCCCTGGAATCGATCGAGGCGATGGCGGCCGGTGTGACGCAGTCGCTGATCCTCTGCGCTCACACCCATACTGCCCGCGCCGTGCGACTTCGTGACGGACGGCTGATCGTCAATCCAGGCAGTGTCGGCTCGCCCGGCTATCGGGCCGGCAAGCCGCATCCACATGTCGTGCAGGCCGGCTCTCCCGACGCGCGCTACGCGATCCTCGAACAAGTCGATGGCGAATGGCAGGTGACCTTCCGCCACGTGCCGTACGACCACGAGACGATGGCAGCGCTGGCACGGCAGAACGGACAGCCTGAGCTCGCATCGGCGCTGGCCACGGGATGGATTCGTTCGTCGTAACCCGTGCTGCCTGCCGAAGCTTCGTTAGTGGATGTGCGCCTCGTCCGACACGCCGACATGCTCGCGATAGACCATCTCCCAGCCCTTCCAGCCGGTGAACAGCAGGATCAGGACCACGACGAGCGAGAGTACGAGACCCGTCGGTAGGATGGCGGATGAGCCGTGCTCGAAGCGCGAGTACCAGTTGTAGAGCGCGATCAACACCGCGATGACGTTGCCGCCCGCATGCTGCCATGCGTCGGAAAGGTTGCGGACCTGATCATCTCCCAGGAGATCAGTCAGGCCGGCAATGGCCGCGAGGACCGCCATGATCAAGCCGATCCCAAGCAGCCAGAGTGAGGCGCTGGCCCAGAAGTCAGTGCCGGTCTTCCAGAAGGCGAGGTCAGCAACGAAGGTCAAAACGAAGCAGGCGACTGGAAACGGAATAAGCATCGGATGAAGGGGATGTCCCGCGACCTGCGCGGTTGATCTGGGGTTCGACATAGGTCCCTCCTGAGGGCCGTTTGACACCTCAACCGGGGCTGCCGACACAAGTTCCTATGCAATGGCGCGGTGCAGGGTGAATCGCTGCAATGCAGAAGTCGGGGACGATTCAACGCAAACCTGATCGCGCTTTACGCCCGCAACAGTTTCATCGGATCGGCGGTCTTCTGCTTCAGTTGCTCGAACGTGCATTGCCTCGGCGCCTTGTCCGGGCGCCAACGCAGGATCGAGGTGCCGTGCCGAAACCGATCGCCACTGAAATGATCGTAACAGACCTCGATCACGAGCTTCGACTTCAGCGGGCACCATTGCGTCGAGCGCTCGGTCGACCACCGGCTCGGTGCGCCCGGTGCATTGCCCGTAAAGCCCGGCTTGGCGATCAGGCGCTCCAGCCTGGCGGTCAGGGCCGGCCTCTCCTGCTGCTTGATCGCGGAGGTGAAGCCGACATGGTGCAACAAGCCGTCATCGGCGTAGAGGCCGAGAAGCAGCGAGCCGACGACCTTGCGCCCGCCGATCCTGTTCGTCGCATAGCGAAAGCCGCCGACCACGCAGTCGGCGCTTCTGAATCTCTTGATCTTCTGCATGCCCTCGCGATTGCCGGCCTGATAGGGCAGGTCCAGGCGCTTGGCGATCACGCCGTCGAAGCCGCCGCCCGACCGCGCCAGCCACTTCTGTGCGGCGGCGTAGCTCGTCGTCGCCGGCGAGAGCCTGAAGCTCGAATCGGCTGTTAGCTGCGCTTGCGCGAATTCCTCGAGCTTGGCGCGCCGCTGGCTCAATGGCCGCGCGGAAAGCTTCTTGTCAGTCGGTGAGGCCAGCAGATCGAACACCAGAAACAAGGCGGGCGTTTCCTGCGCGAGCCGCTTCACCCGGCTGGCGGCAGGGTGGATGCGTTGCAGAAGGTCGTCGAATGAAAAGGCCCGGCCATGCGGCACCACGATTTCGCCGTCGAGCAGAAACGACCTTGCCTTGATGCGCAGCGCCGCGGCAACCAGCTCCGGAAAATAGCGGCCGAGATTCTCGCCGGATTTCGAGCGCAGGTCGACCCGATTGCCCTCGCGCCTCAGCAGGCATCGGAAGCCATCCCATTTCGGTTCGTATTGCCACTGTTCGCCGCGCGGGATCGCGTCGACCGACCGCGCCTCCATCGCGACAGACTGCGTGGGCCTGGAAGCGAGCTTCGGACGGACTGACGGCAAGCGTTGGGACCTTCAAGCGCGACACACGTCCTGACAACGCAAACGGCCGGCGAATCCGCCGGCCGTGCTCGAAATTATCTATCGTTCGATGCGGATCAGACCGCAGCGGAAATCCACTGCTGCAATTTCGCCTTCGGCGCGGCGCCGACCTGACGCGAGGCCATCTCGCCGCCCTTGAAGATCATCAGGGTCGGGATCGACATCACGCCATACTTCGACGCGGTCTTCGGGCTCTCATCGACGTTGAGCTTCACGATCTTGACTTTGTCGCCCATCGCGCCGGAAATCTCGTCAAGGGCGGGCGCGATCATGCGGCAGGGGCCGCACCACTCGGCCCAGAAGTCGACGACCACCGGCCCGGTCGCCTTGAGCACTTCGGCGTCGAAATCGGCGTCAGAAACCTTGCCACCGGCCATGGGAGTACCTCGTTCGGTTGAGACAAAAGGCGCGATCGAGAATCGCGCCCGGGGAGCATGAGTGAAACCTATGAACGCCCCCTTGCCGGGTCAAGCTTGGTCACGCCGACCTGACCTTATGCCAGCCCGGCGTCCAGCGCGGAGGCAGAAAGTTCCATGATTTCAGGCGCTTCGGTCCAGAGCAGGGCGGCGCGGACGGGGAGCTGGGGATAAAGCTTGGCGAGCACCGCACGGTACAGCGCGAGCTGCCTGACATAGCCCCTTGGCGCCTCGGCGGCGGTCTTGGGCGGGGTGTGGTTGGTCTTGAAATCGACGATCAGGACCTCCTTGGGGGTCACCACCAGCCGGTCGATCTGACCCGAGACCAATGCCTTCGGTTGACCCGGCCGGCCCAGCCGCCCGACGATCGAGACCTCGGCGCGGCTGCCGGGGCCGAACACCGCGGCGAAGCGCGGGTCCGCGATCAGGGCGAGCACCTGGCCGGCCAGCGTGGTGCGCTCCTCCTCGCTCCAGCCGTCGGCATTGCGCGCGAGATAGGCCAGCGCGGCGTCGCGGCGCCGTTCAATGGCGACATCCGGCAGCGACTGCAGCAGGCGATGCACCAGCGTGCCGCGCTCCAGGGCGCGGGCCCGCGCGACAACCGATTCGCCGGACCGCACATGGTGGCCGTCGCCTGCGGCGGGATCGGAGGGACGCAGCAGGCCTGATGCGGAGGCTTCAGGCGCGGCGGGGGCGCGCAGCCATGGCGGCAGCACGATCGGCGCTACCGCGACCGAGGCCGCCGCCCCGGTGGCCTCCGCGCCGTCCTCCGGCCGCGAATAGCGTTTGATCTTGCCGGCCGGCGTCTCGAGCTCCTCGAGCTTGAGCCCGGAATTGGCCAGCCCCTTGGTGATCAGGTCGTACCAGGAGGACTTCCGCACCGTGTTCATGTTGCCGGGCATGCAGCCGCCGACGACCAGACGGTCCGCGGCGCGCGTCATCGCCACGTAGAGCAGGCGGCGATATTCGTCCTCGGTGTCGCCGAGCATCGCCTTGCGCCCGTCGGCGACGCCGGGCGGATCTTCCGCCTTCTTGCCCGCCCACACCACGACGCCGGGCGCGTGCGGCGCGGCGTTGCCCTGCGGCAAATGGATCAGCCGCAGGCGCTGTGTGTCGGACGGCGACGTCGTGGTGTCCACGAGGAAGACGACCGAGGATTCGAGGCCCTTGGCCCCGTGCACGGTCATGACGCGCACCTCGTCGCGCGAAATCTCCATGTCGCGCTTCACCTCGGTGTCGGCCGCGCGCAGCCACGCCACGAAGCCCTGCAGCGAGGCCGGCGCCTTGCGCTCATAGCTCAGCGCAAGCTCGAGGAATTCGTCGAGCGCGTCATTGGCCTCGTGGCCGAGCCGGCGCAGGATGCGCGCGCGGCCGCCATCGCCGCCGAGCAGCCAGGCGTAAACGGCGAACGGCGTTTCCTGGGTGAAGCGGCGTTCGCATTGCTCGAGACGCTTCAGCACGTCGGCGAAACGCTCTTCCGTCGGGGCTTGCGCGGCAAGCGCCTCACGCAGCGAGCCGCGCCGCTGCCACGCCAGCTTGAACAGATCGTCGTCGGTAAGGCCGAACAGCGGGCTCTTCAGCGCCACCGCGAGCGCAAGATCGTCCTGCGGCAGCAGCAGCGCGTCGGCGAGGTTCATCAGGTCGATGATCGCGATGTGCTCGGTCAGCTTCAGCCGGTCGGCGCCGGCAACCGGGATGCCGGCGTGCTTCAGCGCCTGGATCACCGCATCGAAGGCGTTGCCGCGGCGGCGCACCAGGATCAGCATATCGCCGTAGCGCAACGGACGGCACGCGCCGGCGCTGCCGGTCATGGTGCCGCCGGCGACGAGGCGTTTGATCTCGGCCTGGATTCGCCGCGCGAGCTTCACCTCGGGGCTGGTCACCGATACGCCGTCGAACGGCGCACGCCAGCCCTCGATGTCCTGCCGGTCGTCGGCTTGCGCGAGATCCCAAAGCTCGATCAGGCTCGGGCCGGCGTCGGCCATCGCGTTGTGGATCGGATAGCCGTTCTCGACGGCGTGAATGCTGCGATAGATCTCCTGCTCGCGGAACACATGATCGACGGAGTGCAGGATCGTCGGTCCCGAGCGGAACGAATAGGTGAACGACACCGGATCGAACTTCAGCCCGGCATCTTCGAACCGTCGCTTCAGCTCGCGCCGGCGCAGGTCGAATTCGCGGGGTGCTGCGCCCTGGAACGAGAAGATCGACTGCTTCTCGTCGCCGACCGCGAACAAGGTGCGCACCAGGCTGTCGCGGGCGCCGGCGCCCGAGGTGAATTCCGAGATGATGTGGGCGACAATGTCCCATTGCCGCGGGCTGGTGTCCTGTGCCTCGTCGATCAGCACGTGATCGACGCCGCGGTCGAGCTTGTAGTGCACCCAGCCCGAGGAGACGCGCTCGAGCATCTCCAGCGTCTTGTCGATCAGATCGTCATAGTCGAGCAGGCCGCGTTCCAGCTTTTCGCGGCGGTAGTGTGCCGCTGCCGCGGTCGCGATATGGATCAGCGCCCCGGTGCGGTCGCGCGCGATCACGGCGCGGCGCCGTTCGACCAGCGGCAGCACGCGGCGGACCTCGGCCTCGAATAGCCGGCCGATCGCGGGATTGTTGTCGCAGAACTTCTTCGTCACCACCGATTTGCGCGGCGTGCGATCGGCATCGGTCAGGAACACGGCAAGATAGGCATCAACCTGCGCCGCGCCGGTGAACACCAGCGCGTCGCGCAGCCGTGCCGCCTGGTCCTGGTCGGACTTGCTGCCGGTGTCGAGGGCGGCTGCGATCTCTTCCCACCCGGTGCGCCTGAGATAGGGTCCGTCGACAATCTCGCGCTCGATATCCTCGATGCGGTCGTCGGGCGACACGCCCAGCGCGGCTGCCATCTGCGCGGTCGCCGCCGCGGCGCTGCCGGCGGTGTCGATCCAGGCCATGAAGTGGTCGCGGCTGAGGCAAGCCTCGCGGACCACATCCTTGAAGGTGACGTCGGCGGCGCTCGCCATCGCCGTCATTAGCGCGCGGCCGATTGCGCTATCGGGATTGCGTGAGGCGTCCAGGAACACCGCGAGATTGGCGCGTTCCATCATCTCGTTCTGGTCGCGGTCGTCGAGCACGGCAAACCGCGCCGGCACATTGGCCTCGAACGGAAACTGTTGCAGCAGCCGGGTGCACAGCGCGTGGATGGTCTGCACCTTCAACCCGCCGGGCGTCTCCAGCGCGCAGGCGAACAGCTTCCGTGCATCATGCCGGAGCTTGGCATTCGGATAGGCGATGCCGGCCTCGCGGATCGCGGCATCGAGCGCGGTGTCGTCCAGCGTCACCCAGTGGCCGAGCGTCGTGAACACCCGCTCGGCCATGTTCGCCGCGGCGGCCTTGGTGAACGTGATGCAGAGAATCTTTTCCGGCGGCACGCCTGACAGCAGCAGGCGGATCACCCGCTGCACCAGGACGTGGGTCTTGCCCGAGCCGGCATTCGCCGACACAAACGTCGATGCCTTCGGCTCGGACGCGCGCGCCTGCGCGTCGCGCACCGCTGACGGGATGGGGCGGGGTGCCTTCACCATTCCTCGATCCCCAGGCCGCCGGCGGCGGACCATTCCTTGATCCGTGCGAGGTCGTCATAGGCGCCGTAGTGGTTCGCCCACATCGAGAGATTCAGCGAAGTGTAGGCCTGCTGCTCGTCGTCGAAGGCGCGGATCAGCGCCTCCAGCTTGTTTCGCGCGCTGTCGGCGGCCTCATTGGGTGGCTGCGGCGTGTCGCTGGGCTTGATCTTCAATTCCAGCGAACGCTGCTCGCCCGGCGGATTGTTGCCGCTCAGCCTGATATAGGCGAGCTCGCCGACCGAGCAGCCGGCGGGGATGTCGGCAAAGCCGCCTTCGCGCAGGATCGCGGCTTCCAAAGTGAGCTGCGGCGACAGGCCCATGCGCACCTGTTTCCCGGTCGGCGGCTGGCCGGTCTTGTAGTCGAGGATCGCGAAGCTGCCGTCGTTTCGCCGCTCGATGCGATCGGCCCGTGCGGAGAGAATGCACGTCCGCTCGTCGTCGAGGGCGATGCCGATCTCGCCACGGATCTCGGCCTTGATCGCATCGATATGGCCGCGCCGGGCCTGCTCCCATTCGGCAAACCATGCGGCAATGCGCTGGAAGCGCGGCCACCACAGCGCGCGCGCCTCGGGCCGCTCCATCAGCGGCGCGAAATACTTAGCCCCGATCTCGCGCAGGGTGCGCGTCGTGTCGGCCGGCAGCGCGTCGGCATAGGTTTGCGTGAATTCGCCGAGCGCCTCGTGGATTGCCGAACCGCGGTCGGCCGCGGACAATGGCATGTCGACCGGATCGAGCGGATCGAGCCTCAAGATGTAGCGCGCATAGATGGTGTAGGGATCGCGCAGCCAGTCCTCGATCGCGGTGACAGACATTTTCAGCGGCCGGGCCTCGCGCGGCGGCCGCGGCTCCGGCTGGGCGATCGGCTCGACCTTGTCGGGGCGGTCGAGCTCGGCGGCATATTGCACGTAAGTTTCGCCGGCCGCTTTCGCTGTTTTCCAGCGCGCTTCGCCGGCGACCGCTTCCAGCCGATGCAGGAAGCGCGAGGCCACCGCCGGCGCGCCGCCGACCTTGGCGGCATGGGTGAGGATCACCTCGTCGTGGCCGAGCAGTTGCGCAAAGTCATGTGCCGACAACCCGATGCGTCGTTCCGGCAAATCGAGTCCGAGCTGGTGTCGCATCGGCCGGCTCAGCCAGGGATCGATCCGCGGCGCCGGCGGCCAGACACCCTCGACCAGGCCGCCGAGGATGACGCGATCGGATTCGGTAAGGCGCGCCTCGAGCTGGCCAAAGATGTTGAGCTGGGCACGCGCGGATTCCGGTCGCCGCACCATGCGGTCGGCGAACGCGGTCTGGAACACCTCCGGATAGTCGGCAAGCGGCGTCATCAGGCCGCTCGGCTGCTGCGTGGCGAGCAGGTCGTCGAATGCCGATGCCAGCACGCCGCCGGCGCGATCCTCGAACACGACCGCGACGCCGTGCTGGTCGCAAGACAGCGCCATCAGCACATCGCGATGCCGCGAGGCCAGTTCGGCGAAATCGTGGGGCTTCGACGATGCCATGCCCTCGAGCGGCGCCAGCGCGGCCTGGAGTTTCGCAATCAGGCCCTGCGCCTGGTTGAGATCGTGATCGCGCAGCCGTGCGCGCTGCTCCGCAACGTGCAGCGACGAGGTCTCGCCGCTCCGGAGCTTTGTCAGCTCGGTGCGAAAGCGCTCGAAATCGCGCGCCAAGCCGCCGGAGCCCGCTTGTGGCCGCGTGCCGCGCAATACGGCAAGTTCCAATACTGCGACCGCGCGCTTCAGCGCGCCCTGTGCGCCGCCGAGCCGGAACAGCGGATGCTTGAGCAGCGCGAGCAGCGTCGGCGGCTCCAGCCCGTTTGCCGCCGCTTCTGCACTGAGGCGGGCGAACACGCCGGGCGAGGTCTCCATCAGCGCATCGCCGCCGGAATCGTCGAACTCCAGATTCCAGCGCGTCAGCGACGCCATCACGCGGCGCGCCAGCGCCCGGTCCGGCGTCACCAGCGCAACCGACTTGCCGAGATGCCGCGCCTCGCGCATCGCCACCGCGATCGCCAGCGCCTCCATCTCCGGATTCGGCGCCTCGACCAGGGTGAGGTTGGTCATCCCGGCGGTGACGCGCGCGGCGATCTCGGGCCGTTCCAGCCGGTCGTGCCATTGCGCGGTCGCGGTCGACGGGCGCATTGTCTCCGACACCAGCACCTCGCGTCCCTGCGGCGCCGCTTCGGCAAGGTTCTCCACGTCGCGGCGCTTGATGCCGAAGCGGTCGAGCAGCGCGTGCATCGCGAATTGCGGATGGTTCGAGGACGGCGGCGTGGTGAACCTGCCCTCGTCGTTGCGCTCGCCGCCGATCGTGTCCCAGGACTCCTCGTCGAGATCGGTGTCGAGTCCGGGCAGCACCACGGCGCCGTTCGGGAGCTTCGCCACCGCGTGCAGGAGTTTTGCAGTCGCCGGCATCGAGCCGGTGGAACCGGCCGCGATCACCGGGCCCGCGTGATGCGCGGTGAGCCGTGCCGCTTCCGCCTCGATCAACAGGTCACGGCGTGCCGCCGGCTCGATCCGTCCAATCTCCTTCAGGTAGTTTGGCCAGGCGTCGCGCGCGATGCGCAGGAACTCGAGCGAGTGCTGCCAGTATTTGTCGAGCTGGTCCGGCACCAGACGGTCGAGCTCGCGCCAGTCGACGCCGCGCGTCACCATGTCGTCCATCAGTCGCGCGAGGTCGCCGGCAAGCTGCAAGGTCGAGGCCGGACCGCCGACCACCAGCGGCGAGGACACTGGCGTCTTCGCCCAGGCCGCGACCAGATGGGCCAGCGTCAGGCGGCGTTCGAGCTCGCCGAGCTTTGGTGGAATATCCAGTGGCGCGGCGCCGCCGACATCGTCCGATTGGTCCGCAAACGCGAGCTCGTCTTCATCGATGTCGCCGAGCGCGACGATGCGCGGCAGCACCGCGGCGTCGGCGTCAAGCACGTCGAGAAACACCTCGCGCGCCAGCCGTCCGGCGCGCCGCGTCGGCAGGTACAGCGTGGCGTTGGCGAGCTTCGCCGGATCGTTCCGTGCCTCGAATCCCCCGACCAGCCGTCCCTCGACCAGGGCCGAGATGACGGTGCGCAGGAACGGTGCGGAGATGGGAACGCTGAAGACGCGCATGGGCTGCCTGATTCGGAATCAGGCGCCAATATAGCGAGCCGCAACCGCCTCCGCCGCACGGGTGACGTGGCGCTCGTCCATCAGTGCTTCGAAGGCGACCAGCAGGTTGAGATCGACGGCCGGCAAATTCATGAAAACAATAATGCATGCATAGATAATCTATTTCAACAATGATCTACGGGCGCACGGTTGCTCCGCGACCTTCGCAGCGACGCAGTGTCCTATCTACATGACACCGTGCCTGATCGAGGTCATTGGTTGGCGCAGGCGAAAGGAGAATGCTTCATGGGTGCCCCAACTCTCACCGAAGAGCTCGCGGTCCGCTTTGCTCGTATCGCGCTCGGCCATGTCAGGCGCGAATATCCAAACAAGCCGGATCATGTGCTGGCGGGACCGGAGGACGCGCGCACGCCGCGCGCGCTGCATCCGGTGTTCTACGGCAGCTACGACTGGCACTCCTGCGTGCACAGCTACTGGATGCTCGCACGGCTGCTGCGCCGGCATCCGAAGTCAGAAGCCGCGGATGATATTCGTGCCCTGTTCGATGAGCAGTTCGTTGCGGAGAAGGTCGCGGCGGAATGCGCCTATCTCGCCGCCCCGACGGCGCGCGGCTTCAAGCGACCCTATGGCTGGGGCTGGCTGTTGAAGCTTGCGGCTGAACTCTCTTCTCTCGACGAAACCCGATGGCGCGAACGCATCGCGCCGCTTGCGGAGGTTTTTGCGCAACGCTTTCGCGATTTCCTGCCGCTCGCAACTTATCCGGTGCGGGTCGGCACGCATTTCAACACCGCGTTTGGCCTGAGCATGGCCGCGGACTACGCGACCGCGACAGACGACGCCGCGTTGAGCTTCCTGCTGCGTGAGACCGCACTGCGCTGGTACGGCCTCGATGAAGACTGTCCCGCCTGGGGCGAGCCGAGCGGCGACGATTTCCAGTCTTCCGCGCTGATCGAAGCGGAATGCATGCGTCGCCTGTTGGCGCCGGGCGCATTCCTGTCCTGGTTCGACCGCTTCCTGCCACGGCTTGCACAGCACGAACCTGCGACATTGTTCCGGCCGGCCACCGTCACGGACCGCACCGACGGCAAGATCGCCCATCTCGATGGGCTCAATCTCAGCCGCGCATGGTGCTGGCGTGCGCTTGCCGAAGCACTGCCCGAAGCGGATGCCCGCCGCCCGATCCTGCAGGATGCCGCACGCCGCCACCTCGACGTCGGACTGCCGCATATCGCCGGCGATTATATGGGCGAACACTGGCTGGCGAGCTTCGCCGTTCTCGCCATCGATGATGACGGCTGACCTTGTGGCCTTCGTGGCGCGAAGCGGAAATACAGTTTGCGGGAAAGCTCTATCCGTGCGCGGGACGGCCTAGTCTAGAGCGGGATGGGTTTGCGTTGAATCGACCCGCCGCGGCTTCGGTTGACCTCTCCCCGTCGGGG
>Ga0099824_1004839_pt1 | contig 19240 bp, 7 predicted proteins | sample SiratrowhiteBW_FD_76837 | JGI IMG/M metagenome (GOLD analysis project Ga0099824, IMG submission 76837) | Root nodule microbial communities of legume samples collected from California, USA - Siratro white BW | ecosystem: Host-associated > Plants > Roots > Nodule | place: USA: California... | reverse complement strand
TAACAGAGAAAAAAATATATAGAATAAAAAAAGAAAAAAAAAGGAGAAGAGGGGGGGGGGGGGGGGGGGAGGGAAGGGTGGAATCTGGTTTATAATTTGGTCTACGTACAGGTTAAATTGTTTGATGATTGTCCTTTACCAAATGTAGACAAGATGTGGACCATGCACAGTTCTACAGAGGCACAGTTATGACAATCTCATTATATTTTCATAATGCAAAGATTTGTTTTCATATTAAGATCAAATGCAACATATGTTAATCTTATGGATGATTGATTCTTTTATACTGAAATTATATGACTTTTTATTCATTTATAATGAGCACCACTTGTGTATTCATTTGAAATCGACATACTCAACAAGTCAACTTAGTTAATAAAAGGAGTAAATAATTAAAGTACCAAAATAGTTAATAAATCAACATAGTACCAACATTAACATATAAATCCTAACTACATATGAGGTTTAAATGTTCAATAAATGTAAAGCTATGAACCAGAAGTCCATCTCCCTCCAATAGCTATCGCTGGTCTAGTGTATACCGCTCCTTCACACTCCGAGCCAACTCAAGCACAACTTGTGTATCATCATATGATGTAGTCCCTTAGTCACACCCCGACAATCAATAACCCTCTACAATAGGGTGGCTATCCTTTTGAAGATATCCTGAACACAATCAAATCAATTTTGAATAATAAATAGGTAATAAAATAATTTAAATAATTACATAATAAATAAACAATTTAAACAATTGTAATGTAATATAATACTGGACAAGCACGTTGATGCTGTTGTGAAGAGGAGACTAGCTCATCCTCATCTTCACTACGACTACGACGACGAGGTGGTACATGTGGACAATCTCCCTCGTCATCACGTCTAATAAGATAGGGATGTGACACACGACTAAACCAGTCCATGTAGTCCTCCATTCATGCATGCGGCTCAATAGCAGGTACCAACAAAGACACATCAGATGGACCCTAGGAAAACCTACACCCTCACCAGCATCAACACCACCAATAGGAGCATCAACACCACCAACAAGAGTACTAGATGAAGCACCACGATCACCTCTACGAATTGATGTTGTAGGCCTTGTCCTGCTTTCAGGCTGGGAACCTAGTCCTTTGGTCTTGACCATATCTGTCAAAGTTTACAATTAATATTAATTAAAAAAATTTAAACAACATTAAATCCGATGACACCTCATCTGGTTTATGTTTTCAAAAAATAAATATAAATCGAATAAAGTGTCATCCGGTTTACATTTGCAAATAAATTGTAAACCGGATGGTAACTCATCTGATTTACGTTTTTAAAAAATTATATAAACCGGATGAGATGCCATCCAATTTACATTTTATTTACAAATGTAAATCGGATGACATCTTATTCGGTTTATATATCCAATTTACAATTTTCAAATAAAAATGTAGACCGGATGAGTGTCATCCGGATTATAAAAATTAAATCCTTCATCGTCACGATTCATCAATAATTAATCACTCAAATCTACAATACCACTCACAAATTCCTCGTGAACATCAATAATTACTTACCTACCACTTTTTTTAAGTTTTAATTGATGATTTTGGCAACGATGATCGTCTTCATCCCTAAACGCATGCTGCTCCGACCTGCAGCTCCTCCAAATCGAAAAGGGTAATATAGGAGACGAAGTACTTGAATGGATGACGACGGATTTGAACCAACAATGATAACGACAATGATGGACACGGTGAAGCTTGAAATGGACACAGTGAAAGAGATGAAGAGGTTGAAAGGTACTTTTTGTAATTTTAAACCAAGGACATAATAATTTTTTCATTTACAGTATGGGGGTGGACAAGAATACGGAGGTAGGTGGAGTAAGAATTCGTCAATTTTCTGCACTTAACAAATTTTGACTAGCATTATATTTTTTAAATTCCGGAAATGTTCTTTTAACATTTATATTTGAAGATATTCGTGAGGATTAAAGATGGTTCGTAGGAAGTGAACACTGCTATGGAAAATAGAAAAGACGCAAAAATTCACTGTAGAACGATGAAGTTCAACCAGAATTGATGACAACCACCATTAAAAACTACCACGAACTAAATGGGATTCACCAATTGTACACACATGCAAAATCTCTACCAGCTACCTTTTAAATATAAACATCTAAAGGCATTCTAGACAATTGACATGGCTAATATAGTCACTCCACAAAACGGTATAGTGCAGGAAACATTTGCCTAATAGGGTTAACAAAAATGGGTCCAAACTTCAACGGACTAGTGCTTTTTTCCTTCTAAGTTCACCCCCATTCTTTTATAAAACACCAAAATGACAAATATACCATATCCACTAAGGAAATCCAGAATGTAATTACGAATATCTTTTAATATAAAAATTATAAATTAAGTAAAATTCGTAAAAGGCATTTTTGACACACACGTGTATATATATATATATATATTATTTATGATGAACAGTTACTTTCATATTAAATATATGCATATGTAAGAAAAATAATTTGAAATTGCTGAACCAGAAATTTGTAGTTAGAAGATATTGAGAATATCTATAATAAAATGTTCATTCTCATTTATAGTATAAGAATAGATGAATAAAATTAATCTAACGTATAAGAAAACCTTAATATACAATTCATTTCTAAATCGGTAACTGATTACACGATAAAAAAAAATAAAATTATTTAGATCGTAGACAGCATTGATGAGAAAAACTACATTTATTTTATTTTCTCTTAATATTGTGGAAAGTTTCAAAGGAACAACTACATTGTAAAGTGAAAAGAAAAAGGAATATCTTCTGTTGTAAATAAATATAGGTTCCCTAAGTCACCATAGTAAGCTCACAAAAGACCCACATAACATATTACTAATAATCTTATACGATAAAAAATGTTTTTCTTTTCAAATAAACGTTAATCTATAATCATGTACTGAGATTGATTTTTTTTTCATGAAAATGTAATTTGTATAATAATTCATACAAAAATCTGTAGGATAATTATTTTCATAAGATCTCTATCTATTGTATGAAATGTTTATGAATATTACTTTACTTTTTCATAAGTACGTATTTGAGACTAGTAACAATATGTTTAATAATTTACCATCTAAATAATCCGAGTTCAGAGAAAATTAGTAACATCACTTAAGATTCTTCAGTTGATGAAAAAAATCCAACATTAGTTAGTTACTAACAGTTTTGGTTAGTTACATGCATTAGGTACAGATTAACTTGGAATTCACTTTTTTACAACACAATTCACGCTTCTAATGTCTCTCTCTCTAGTCACTATCATGTACATATTTCCCCAAGCTCTTCCATTCACTTACCGTTCAGTGCTGTGTTGATTTTTATTTTTTATTTTTAAGAAAAAAGCCATCGTGAAGGTAGTTATATTTTCAACTATGGTGACTGTGTGTGCATAATATGGTGTCTTCTATGTTAGGTATCACTGTAGAATTGGTGACTCTTTTTCATTACTTTTTAATTAATGTCCATTATCCCACAGTACTTGTTAATTATAGTTTCAATTGAATCCATCATCATGTTAAATAACTTTGACAATGGGAGCGTGTAGGAAGATTTAGAGATGGAATTTGCTTGCAATGGGTTGTTTAGGATAATGTTTGGGGAATTTGAAGTGTCTTAAAGGAAGTAGAAGAGATGGGGTATGGGTAATGTGGCCCTTGTTAGCTTGGAAGTCCTTGTCTCATTGCACGGAAATAAGCGATTTTGAATTCATGAGTGGTGTCACTTAACTTCTCAAAACGTGACCATTCTAGTCTCTTGTGCGTGTTCAAATGTCAAAGAATATCCAGAGGCATCCACCTAAACTTAATAATTATCAGGGGGAATTGCTCCCTCTTTTGTTTTTTAAATCAATCTCTCTTTTGCTTTTCATTTTCTTCCTGTCTTTCCCTATCGTGGTTGTAATTTCTTAAAAGGAAAACTAACGGTCTGGTTGCGCATGTGAAGGTAAAACTCACGTTAATAGATTCTCCCATATGGAAATTTCACACGACAAAATGATGTGTAAGTGATGTCAATCTTTCTTGGTTACAGTAAATAAAAATTAATGAGAAGTAAAATTTACACATGACAAGACTTGTCATGTTGCATGAAAGGATCCAGTGCCAACACTATCATAGAGGGAAAGTGTCGAGGCTACTATGGGAGTGAATATATATTATTCTACTGTCTAGAAAACGATGGACAACCATTAGAACCTTGGATTGGTAAAAGTGCTGGTTACACTAGTTTGGTGTCCTTTTCAGTGGTATGAAAGTGGGAAAACAAGATCATACCGGGTAGAAGAGATTCTGAAAATTGTTTGCAGGTAAAGTAATTCTGTCCCTGCCATCAAAATGAACATCAAACTTTGCATGGACCAATAAAAACATCTCTGATGGCTGGAACTTGGACATGCAAATGCACCATTGCGGTTACAGTGTAGCAAAGAAAGAAAAGAGTAGAATGAAGACAGAATAGCAACCCTTATATATTCTGCAATTCTACCCCACACCCGAGAAGAAGAAAGTAAAGACAAATGGCTTGGCTCACAAATGGTAAACAAAGTGAATAAAAAAAAGAAAAAAAAAAAAAAGTGAAATAATTGTTTTGTATTAGCCTACACAAGAGCAAAATCTGTGGTTTCACACACCTGTACTAAGAACAAAATCCCTTGAATTGGAACGCTTCTAATAAAATCTTTGTTTTTCTCCAATCCTTTTACAAGTGTCCAAAGGCTGCCCTGAGCTTCTGGATGTCCTTGGAAAAGATACTAGAGGTTTGAGACGGTTCTTGCTGCTTGGTGGTATGAGGTAACATAGCCCCTAAAGTATCAGGTACCAAATGCATGGATGTTTTTATCTGGTTGCATAAGGATTCAGGAGCTTGATTTTGTACAGAAGCCAGCATTGAGATTGGGTTGTGAAGGTACTCATCCCACTTGGCTTCTTCTGTATGATTCTCCATCATATGAATTTGTCCCTCTTTAGTAGTAGAGGTGCTGCATTCTGCCAATCCCCAAGAAGAAAACATGTTTAAGGGGCTGCTACCTCTCAACTCTGTGCTGCTATTACTCCTAATGCTGCTACTGCTATTGTTGGAGGCGCTGGCTTCCCAGTAATGAGATCCATAGGCTGTAGAAACACTGTCAGAAGGAACAGCAAGGGAAGGCTTGTAGCTGAAAGAATTAGGAAGAAACAAATTGGTTGTAGGTGTAGGATGGTTCATAGCAGTGGCAGCAGCATTGAAAGGAAATTCAGAGTTCATGTCCAAAGGCCTTCCAGTTTGGCTGAACCAATGACTGGAGTTTGAATCATTAGGGAGACACTCATTGGTTGCATAACTCATCTGAATTGGAAAATTTCCCATCAAATCTGAGGGCTGGCAACTAGTGCTGTAGCTCTCTTGGCGGCTACTGTTCATAAACCTGTCTAGGAACAAGTCTTTGTTGTAACAGTTGTTGGTTACGAAATTGCTGTCACTTCTGCAGTAAATCTTGGAGCTGCAGGAACCATCCATCTCGGGCAAATAGGCTTTTGGAGAAATTGATGTTCTCTGCTCATAGGAAGCTGAATCTGACTTGGAGCTCTCTGATTTCAGGAGGTTCAATTCATTGGACACTTCCGGTGCTTTCCCTTGGCTCTTCCCAGTGTCATCTCCATTCTCAACCTCCGACAGTGGTTTATGTGTCACAGGGTCTATGCCCTTTTGCCTCAGTTTCTTCTTCAAGCAAGAGTTCCATAGATTCTTTATTTCATTGTCAGTCCTCCCCGGCAACTGTGCCGCAATCTGAGACCACCTGAGACAGCACAGGATAACATGCACGTCAAGCAAAAGAAAAAGTAGAAAAGAAAAAAGGGAGAATTCATTCATTCAATCATGAGAGAGTTTTAATTACAGTTACAATTACCTGTTCCCTAACACTGCATGAAGTTCAATGATAAGGTTTTCTTCTTCTTGTGAGAATGTTCCTCTCTTTAAATCAGGTCTAAGGTAATTGATCCACCTAAGCCTGCAGCTCTTACCACACCTTTGCAAACCTGCCAATACATTGAAAAAGAGATGAATAATTGATTACAGGCCAAAGGGTGAGTTGGATATAGAATTGGATGAATTACCTGCTTGCTTAGGCACAGAACTCCAACATCCATGACCATACTTGGTAATATGCCTCAGAAGTTTTTCATCCTCCTCAGGGGACCAAAGACCCTTCCGAAGCTTCTGCTTGTAGCAGCAAGAGTGCCTTCCCATTTGTAGTTTTTCCTTTTCCCTTAATTAGCAAATGAGGAGAGAGCCTCAAACCGTGTCAGTTAACACAAAGTTTGTTTATTTTATTCCTACGAGAAGTGTCAGCAGTGGTGGCAATGAAGAAAAGCTTTTGGGGGCTGAGATAGAAAGAATGTGACAGCCAGAGAGATGATATGAAGAAGGAAAATGAACTGGCAGCTGAGAAAAGAAGTTGAACTAATATAAGAGCGAGGCCCCATGAGAGAGGTCATAGTCAACAAGGTTCCCTGTATTTTCTTTCTTTCTTTCTTTTATTTTAAAGGGTCGAACTACAATTATATGCTTGATCTATCTGATAGAGATTCAACAATGTCAAATAGGACCTCTTGTTGTATATAACAAGGTGAAAAAATGGGGTTGAAACTTGAAACCGTAGAGGAACCATGTCTTTTCCAAGCTGTGAGCATTGATGTCTCTTGCAGAAATGGTGGGACACCTTTGCTGATATTATAATCAAGTGAAGACAGTATAAGGGAAAAAAAAAAAAAGTTGTAAAAATAATGGCAGAAATAATTTTACTCTGCTGACATAGTTGCCACAGAAGTTATCATTATTCAAAAACCTGAATTAATGGTTTTATAGACTCCTGAAGAAAAAGAAAGCAATCGCAATAGAAAAATTTCCTTGTCAAACGCTACAGTCTCGGCCAGTCTATGTCTGTGAAAAGCGAAATGCCAAATACCATTTTGCAAGGGCAGCAAAACTTGTGTCTGAAAAAATCAAATAAAATAGGACCTATCTATTCTTTACTCTTTGAGCTTTATGTGCGATTCATCCATGTCATGATTTCTTTGAAAAGTTCCATCATTACGTGGAAAGAACAATTTTTCTTTTTTTTTTTCTTTATTTCGTGAAAATTTATAATGCATGTTGTTATCTTCATCTGTAAAAATCCAACGGCTGCTGCAAATTACCCTTCTTATCATAGTTTCCATTTTGGAAGATTGAACTCTGATTAAAAATATTGAGTCTTACTCTGGGAAGTAAGAGCGAAAAAGTAATAAAATTGAGTTATATATGGTGATTATGGTCACGTAGACGCATAGATAAATAGGTTAAAGGTAGAGAGTTTGGAAAATATTGCTATTAGTACAACTCTGGTGCTAACCGTTTTTGATAGCTTAGGGTTGTATCTGTATTTTACAAAACATCTTTTTTCTCAATAATTAACCTACCACTTTTAAGGAAAACTTTTATTATGGACAACTAACTATTGGGCGCATTAGTGATTTCGCTTAATATTAATTTTATAATGGTTTTATTAAAACTTCATTAACTCCACAACCATCCCACCGGCATCTATGGTCTTCACATGTGCAATAGTTCTTTCTACAAATCAAATTAAAGGTCCTTCTTTTCATTTTTTTTTTCTTTAATTAATTAGACACAAACTTATTCGCCCGTTAAATATACGCTCTTTTCTTAATTCATTATGAATACCATATCATACAGTAGCTGAATTTGTCGGTTGAAAAATTAGGAATTATCTATAATTACATACTCACCAAACTTCCAATCCATTCATGCAATATATTTCATAATTAATTAAAAACGCACACTAACGGCGCCAAAAAAAAAAAATATTAGTAGTTGCATTTTAATAACAAAATCTGCTCAATATGTCTATCATATATGTCTCTGCCAAGTGACAACTAATTATGAGATTAGGGCATATTTTTTTACGTCTAAATATTCAGTATTGAGTTTACATATAATGAATATGAGCATGAAGAATACTCATGTATAGTGGTCTTTATATGTTTATATTTTATAAGCTAAAGCATAAATTAGGGGTTGTGGTGCAGCACTTTGTGTTTTATGTTATTCTTTACAGCTTAATTAGCTCTTTATGGTTGCTTTGTGCATATTTTGTATTAGTTTTCTTAAGAACCCAGACAAGATCATAATTAAGAAACCATGTATGTATAAAATTGGAAAGGATATTGTGTTGAACTGACATAAAACTGCGACAGGGAAAGAAGGTTATCCCAAAGAGGAAAAGTGAGAAAGAAAATGATGAATGTGAGATATACTTAAAAAGTAAAAAAAAAAGTGAGAGAAGAACATTAAAAAACAGGGGAAGGATAAGCCTGCATTATTGCATATCATTAGCTGTACAGACCCTCACACACATATTTATATACACGCGCGTGTGGGATATCATAAACTTAACATATGTTATATCCTTTTGTTACATCTGTTCTATATATATAACATTATTATTATTATTATTATCTCGAAACAAATAATAATATTTTTCTATACGTTCTATATATTGGTTAATCTCATTAATTATTCTCCAACATGAAGTTGCCTCGTCTGGATAAAATTTCCAATAGAAATTCTTATATGATATTTGCTGAGAAAAATGTTGTTATCATCGTCCAATATCATGTAGTGGTCTGGCTCTTTGGGTCATTTATTAGAAGAGAAATATTAATCACATTAAAAAAAATTGGTATTTAAATGTAGATATTTTTTATATGTAATAACATTATTTTTAATATCTTTACTATTTATTGGAACTTCATATCTGTCATAATTTGATTTTATATTAATATAATGTTACTAGGTATTTAAATTTTAATATCCTTATATATAATGTTGTATTGTTACTTAATAAATAAAATGTTTATAATTTGTATTTATGCATGATTTTAACGAATTGTTTTATAACTTTTAAATGATCACAATATTATTATTCTCTTATTAGTAAAATTTCTATAATAAACAAAATATTAATAAAATTAAATATTATATTAATATTTGATCGAGTTGATAGTTACCCAAGTTAATCTTATTTCAATATATTTATATACTTGTTTCTTTTAGGTTTAGCTCCTAGACCTAGATCTTTATTTGCTCATATAATACATATAAATATAATAATTTTTAAACATGATAAAAGAAAGGTAAGTTATTGTAAATAAAAAATTATATACGATTTTATATAAATGTACATTACATATTAATAGACTATATTTGTTGCCGTTTATATCCACTATTAATTCCACATTGAACCTAAATATACCAATGAATATAAATTAATACACATATCCATAAGACATAAGACAAGAGGTAAATTAAGCATATCCTATTGCCCAATTCAAGTTTTTAATTTATTAGATAATTACAAAATTAATTATCAACATAAATTCATTATTACTTAAATCACTTATAAATGTTCTATTTTTCAAGAACTCCTTATTAGTTTCTCATTATCTAATATTCTAATATAATTGATTTAGACCATCAAGTAAGAGGATCTTTATTAAATGGATTAATATAAACTTAATAGATACAATTACAAGTTAATTATCATAAAATCAAGATATATAACTTTAATTGAATATATCATAGTTGTATGTAATACATAATCATCTAAATTAATATAATATAAAATCATATTATTGTTATTATTAGACTTAATTATTGAACTAACAATAGTTAAACACTTATAATGTTACTTAAGCAAAACTATTTCACTTGAATAAACTACACAAGATAACAAAAAAGTATGTCAGTTGAGTTATTTAATAATGTTGCTTGAGTGATGACTTGATCACTTAAGCTTGTTGTCAAATAAACTCAAATAAAACACCAATTTTTCTGATAAACTCAAATAAAACACCAATTTTTCTGATAAACTCAAATAAAACACCAATTTCTCTTGAGTTTCTCCTCACTCAAGTTACAATATATGTTAATATATAGTTGTAAAATCTTAGAAAAATATGATCACAGGCTCATCCAAAATCTTTTCATCACTTAAGTGATCAATTGTCTAAGCGAGGAGCTTCCAAAAGATATACATCTTTCTCACTCAAGCTTAAATGTTGAATTGGTAATTCAAAGAATAGTTATCTCCACATAAGGTTGAAGTTCTCCCTTGAGATTTGCTGAGAAGCTCGATGCTGAAGCTAAAACGATATTCAAGCAAGATATGCAAAAAAAAAAAAAAAAAAAAAAAAAATTAAAAAAAAAAAAAAAAAAAAAAAAAAAAAAAACTAGCAATTTATGCAAAAAGCCTAAAACAATCCAAAATGAAATTCAATTATTCTAGGAAGTTCAAATATAGTTTTATACTAAATAAAAACACAAATTACACAAAATAGTTAAATATGTTTCTTTTATTTTCCTTTTGAGTACCAATCATCAATCAATTCAACATCTATATCAATCGAACATACAAATCATCAATCAATTATAATTTACAATAGTTTTCCTCATATAAAGTTACTTGAAATCTAAATAATGTCTATAAATATATAGAATTTCACTTAATTAGAGACCTAAGATAACTTAACTAAATCATATCAAAAATCAAACTATTTGAGAATATCAATTTTCTCGACTAACCTTTAATTGTAAATAAAAAATAATAGTTAAGATTGTTTTAGAAAAAAAAGACATTTACTTTGAATTGAAATATGATAAGATAGAAGTGATCTTCTGCTTTGATTTTGAAAGAGAAAAAAAGTTAGAGAAGGAAAAAGAGGAAACTTATTAGAATAAGAATAAAGAAATAAGAAAAAAACAAGTAAAATTTCACCCAAAAGTACAATATAATATAATTTGTACTAGATATTTTAATGGGTTTAGTTAATAAAATGTTAAGTAAATTAAAAAAATTAAGTAAGTCTTTTTTCTAAGACCATAATTTTAATATTTAAATGTATATAATTATTATATTTTACTTTTTAAACTATTATGAAAATATTATTTATTTTATTCAAAACTAGGATAAACTAATTAAAGTAATTTACACACTTCAGTGTGTGCAGTATATTTTATATAGGTAATTTCTCAATTGAAACATTTAAATATTGTTTTCAAGTTATTATAATAAAAGAAACTTTACACTCATATAATAACATAAATATTTTTCTCTATTTTTTAATGCAATAAATTTCTAGTTATATATGTTAATTGTGTAACAATTACTATAATTATTATTAGTATTTTAATTTCTAAATTTTAAATTTTGAAATAATCATATTTATAATATTTTTATGATAATTAATTGGATTGAATGTAAATATCATGTTCGTATTGCATAAGTTTAGTGTATTCATTTTACATTATTATTAATGATTACATTATTTCACCAACCATCACACTCAATAGAAATGAACATTAAACAATCATAAAGTCCTATAGAATTAGGTAAAATATAATAATTTTAAAATAAGAAAAAACAAAAAAAAAATAATGTAAGTATAAATTAGTTAAGACATATCTAATGCAACGATCCTATCTAATATCTTCGTTTGGAAAGTTAGATCATAAGAAGTATTTATTATAATATGCTTAAATGATGTGAGAAAATTTGTTTTCATCTTATAAAAAATATATTTTCATTAAAGTGTGAATTAAAACTTATAAATGTGTGGATCTTACCCTTACAGAACTAAAATCCATATAAATTAAAACAATATCGTATAATATGACTCTATTACATTGGAGATAACCAAAATTAGAGGGCTTTAAGCTTAAAACGAACTTATACAAAATTTATTGTTAGAACATGATGGTGTGGCAAGAAAGGGCCTTAATCAATACCATTGACCACAAAAATAAAAATATATTTTTTACTTTACAGAAGTTATGATTCATTAAAGTGCAATTAAAAAAAAAATATAAAGTGGGAATGTATTGGAACAAAACTTGCAAAAATATCTTAAAAATGAAGTAGTATAATAGCATCCACAACAAAAGTAAAATAAAATCTCATAATATGATCATTATATTAAATGACCTACTTTATGTGCTTATATGTTTTATATGGATAATAACCCTAATTTATAATTACTTAATTGAAAAAAAAATACAGCCAATAATACATAGAAATACATTTTATATATTTTAAATATCTTTAATGGAGGATTATAAAGTATTAAGTTGAAAATATCCACGATAACATATTGATATAGCATGGAAGAATAATAAATTTAAGATGATATATATATCTCAAATAAAATATTGGATCATAATAATATAAAATAATTTTTATCTTGTAAAAGTTGAAATTATATTTAAAATTTTAGTTTTTTTTATAACACTATTATATTAAAGCAAAACTAAGAAGAAAATCTTCAAAATACTCAGCATGACCAAACTTACAAAAAGGTACAATAAGACCACTAATAGAGCTCTTGCATTCAAAATGAACCTAATAATTTATAAATCCGAATGAAATTTTCTCAAACATGACATTAAAATGCTCAAATTGAAATTTGATATTCACTTTTTTTTTTAAATCCCTTATTTATATAATTTTGGAAGTTATAATTTACTACTTAATATTGTGCAAATATAAAATTAGACTAATATCTCTCATAAAATACTATGAAAATGTAGGGAAAAGATGTATTGATATTTTTCAAAAATAAAATAAATGTAAAAAAATAAATAATATTTAAAGTTAAGTTGTTAGTAAACAAAAAAAGTAAAAGTTTAATAAATTTTTAACATGTGGATGTTGAGATAGATATGTACCATAATTATAAACATATAAAATATTTTGAAAAAGCAAGTTACTAATTATATGTGTATATTAGATATGCTACTGAAATAAAATGATATAAATAAGTATTATCTTGAATTATATATCATCTCATATTTTTGTTAATTATCAATTTCACTCCATACAACGATTATATATATAATCAACGACAACTAAATCTTCAATGAGTGAAATCAAATAGTAACTGAAATCAACCATGAGTTAAATAAACTTCAATACAATCTAATATCTAAGTTAAGTTCAAATATTTATTTCAGACAAACAACTCACTTGAACTTGAAGAATTGAATGAAAAGAATCAATGTGAACCAATAGAGAAACACATAAATAAAAGAGATTCAAATTAAAGTTTATTACAAGTTGAAATTTCAGAAAAAAATTAACTTTAAGAATGACTTGGAAGGAAAATAACCTAGGAAGAGAACAAAACAACTTATAGCAAGGAGAAGAAGATGACTTCCACAATAAAAAAAAAAGACTTCCACATTATTTAAATAAAACTGTTAGTAAATAATTGACTTTAAAAAATATTTTTCTTGTAATGAGAAATTAAAATAATTATTATCATTTATTGAATGTCTTAATTTTAAAATTCAAAATTTGAAGAAAAAATGAGCTTTTAAATTTGAAATATTTAAAAATGTTTTTTTTTATGATAATTGATTGCTAAATTTATGAATTATTATAAAATGGATTTTTTCATAATGATATTATAAAATAAAAATTTATACATAGCGAATATAATATTTTGACCATATTACGTCTGTTTACTGTCATGATCTGTAGATTGAAAAATTTCCATACGAATTTATAATACTCTTTATATAAAAGAAAATATAAAAGAATAGTTATACTTTGACAACCACAGGTAGCATACACTCACTTTACAACTTTATGTGGTGTTGATGTGGCAAAAATAAATGACGTGTAAAAAAATTCAAAAGTGGCACTGAGAGTCATTTTGAGGGTTTACATGTTTGAGGTGTTATCTAAAACGCTGCCCAGAATATTCCATCAAGGGTTGAGAAGCAGTGAGTTTGAATCTCAGATCTCTTGAATCTCGCCACTACTGTTGTCGCTGCTACACTTGTATCTGCTGCTGTCACCGAAGCTACTATCGTTGTGGTCGATTCTCGATCACCGTCGCTCACCACCGTCGATGGTCTGCCACCGTCACTCGCCACCACAACCACTCTCACACACGAAATCTTCCTTATGTAAATGGGTGCACTAGACTCGTATCACGTTTCAAATCTTAAATTTAGACACCTAAAATCTAATTATGCCCTTTCATAACAAAATACCCTAAAAGTTCCCTTTTATCCTTATCCACATGTACAATTAAACCACATCAGCAGTTGGCATCTGGTTGTATGCCAGCTGTAATTGTCAAAGCAAAGTTTTCCAAATAATAATTATAAATACGCGTATCACGTTTCAAATCTTAAATTTAGATACCTAAAATCTAATTATGTCCTTTCATAACAAAATACCCTAAAAGTTCCCTTTTATCCTTATCCACATGTACAATTAAACCACATCAGCCGTTGGCATCTGATTGTATGCCAGCTGTAATTATCAAAGCAAAATTTTCCAAATAATAATTATAAATACGCAAACACAAACGGATATGTTAAAAAAATCAAATTAGGTAAAACTTTATATTGTGGGGGTTACATATATGATGCAAGAGAAAAATAAGCAGATAAAGTATAAAATGGTTAAATAGTACATATACTTTTATTACTCCAATCAAAGTTGAAGAGAATTAATTATTAATTAATATATTCAATAATGAATCAATGAAAATAATTATATATTAAAGAATTAATTACAGTGCTAACTTACAAAAAAACTATTTTTTTCAAACTTGATTGCAATTTTTTGCTTGTTTTATATAAGTAAAATATTGTTCTCTAAAAAATAATTAATTGCAAATTTTTATAAAAAAAAATAATTACAAGATCCTGAAAGTTGGCTTTCTATATGTCTAAGAGATATATATGTCATGAGTGCATTTAGTAGTTAAAAGAATAGGTAAAATATTAAAAAAAAAAAAAGTGTTTCTCAAACAAAGGAAACCTATATAAAATACATTAATGAGCGTGTACCATTAAATGTTCGTCAAAAAAATCAAAATTCATGAAACATTTTTATTTAAATTACTAATATTGACTACATATTTACTTACACATTTTTTATTCTTTTACAATGATGACAGTAAAATAGTTAAAATTTAAGATTTGGTATAATTATCTAACTTGTTCTCTCGTAACATGACCAATCCTAAAAGGTTATATACACTCTCAATCTTTATAAAAGATATATCATGTTCACTATTTTTAAATAATGATGTAACATTTAATAAATTATTTTGTGAGACATTTTGTTTGATTATATTACTATTGAACATTATGACTAATTAATAAGCTTCAAACAGTCAGCTTCTAAGTAAAAATAGTAATTTCTAAGTAAAAATAATATGATTAGAAGTCCGTACCTCTACTCTTGGCAAAAAAAAGGCTGAGTTAAGCTCACATAATTCACTTCAAACATTACATTATTATCCAAATAATCATTAATAGGTAAACATTCGTCTAATACAAGATTAAAAACGTTAACAAGAAATTACTATATTAATAAATTTGGCTAAATACGGATCAACAAAAATTTGTTGAACTTTAACAAGACCCACAAACGAAAAACTCACCACCAAGTAGTATAAATATAAGGTAAATCAAGTAAAGAGGTTCTTTCTTTAGAGATTATTAACCCACAAACACCTAAATATATATTTAAGGTAAATCAAGTAGAGAGGTTCTTTCTTTAGAGATTATTAACCCACAAACACCTAAATAAATTTGTGGTTGACCTAAAGTTTGTCTTAATCTTATAAGAACAACTGTCAATTAAGTATTTTTATATTATTCTTTCATTAAAACTACGAAAATTAAGAAGACACGAGAAACTTCTATTGTGTAAAGTAACAAATTGTTGAAAAACAAACCCCTCATCATACACAACAATGAGGATCTATTTCACCTTTTGCAGTTAGTGCTATGTGCCGGCATATAAGCCATTTATTAATTTTAATTATAGAGATTCTCCAATTTTTTAAGCATGAAACTTTTTCTCTTAAGTTTGAAGTTAAGCAAATATTCTCCATGGATGTATGTATGCATACTTACAAACAGACAGCCAAAGGCACAACACTACATCAATTTTTTTTTTCTCTCTCAAAAGAAATAAAAGATGTTGAATGGTATAAAAGTAGGCATAAGCTTAAAATATGACTATAAGCATTTGAAAGAAACCTCCAAATGAAGGAGAATATGGGATTCTTTTCCTTTATAATAATAATAATAATTAGGTTGTCTGTTTATGACACTGTAATGGAGTCCTTTACCCAATCAATGTCATATAAACTTGGCAATATTATATTATTCAATCATGGACGAATCAAGAAACTACATAATTCAAAAGAAATTGAAAAAATAAATAGAAAGGGAAAAGATACTAGGCTCATCCTAATCGTTATATATTTTATACTAATGTATACTCTGGCGAGCTTATCATATTCATGCACATGAGTTGTTTCCCCTAGTCAACTATTGTCTATACTGTTTTAGATTTATTCATTAACACATTTGTTACTTTGTAATTGACGTTTATGGGAAATATTAATAATCCAACACATCATACCACCACCACCTCATGCTACACAATAAAGTAAAAACCCATTTTAATAATAATAAAAAAAATATATGTACTATCGGAAGTGTAATGAAGATTATTATTTTTAATAGGTTTTATACGGTACAAATAATTAATTTTTATATTTTTTTTTTCAAAAACATACTAATTTTAATAGTTTATACAATGTTTTTACTGTTCATGAATTGTATATATGGCCCGCTAAAATCTTGGACTTAGTTTATTTAATGAAATTAAAAAAAAAATGTATTTAATAATAAACAAACGTGTTGAAATGTGGTAACATAATAATAGAAGATAACGGGACATTTATATTTTATCTGACTTAAAGTATTTACCACAACAATTAACTCAAATTGAGATAAATGCACTCCTATGTATATAAACTTAAATTAAAAGAACTAAATTAGTTTAAATAATTGGTATGTATGTAAATAGAAGCCAAAGTATATGTATAACTTTACTCCAAACTGACCCATATGATATTTTGTTGACTCAAACATGTCTTGATGAAACACATTGAAGATAAGAGTCATAAGAGTTGCAGGAAACAGCAGAAAATTAAAGAGAGGTGGGAACATAAGTGATTGATTGATTGTAAATGGAAAAAGTAAGGTTAGAAGTTATTATTCATAGGCAAAGAGGAAGTTGAGTTAATTAACAGCTCTGGAAGAAATTGTGAACTACAGAAACATGGCCAACCTAAGCAAAGTAACTAGTTATATTGCACGAGTGTGGTTGTGGTCCGGTCTTATCCATTTTAGATTTAGGTATATTGGTATTCCTTCACTGCCTTTGTCCCCTCTGAATTAAGGCCAAGCTGGCTTCTATTCATTCCCCTTATATAAAAACAAAATACAACCATGTACAACCAAGTTTCAAACTAAAGAGGTACTCTAATATTTACTGTGCTCCTTATTCAAATCATACCTTACTTATTCTTTCATTATGTGATGTATACATATGTATGAATAGATTTTTATATGTTCATTAAACAAGTCAAACCATACATATACTTTCCCTTGCCCACTTCATGTTGCTCTCTAAGAAATGAAAGCTTAAAAATAACTCTTGTGTGTTATTTTATATAAATTTAAATTTATTTCTTTATTTTTCATTGATTTATTTATAATTTCCATTTTTAATTAATTTTGAACTTTATAATCTTTTATTAACAAATCAGTTAGTTTAATAATATTTTTTTTTGTTTCAATTGTTATAATTTTTTATACTGGGTATTCTACTATTAATCTTATAACATATACTAAAATATTTTAATATAATTTAAAATAAAATAGTTTGCATGTTACATTGATTAGGTTAATTAGTATAATGGTCAAAATACCTTGAAATATAATATTAAAATAATACAATAAATAGTAGAAAACAGAATAATGGTTAGACTAAATGGTTTAATATAAAAAGTATTTTAAAAATAATAAAGTAAATATTTCATTCATTAATATTAATATCTAGAAGTATAATGCTAAAGGATAAAGTGAGAAGACAACAACTTATTTAAAATTCCATTGAATCAAAGCATTTTGTAAATATAGCTAATTTGAAATGAACATAAATAGGATCTCGTCCATGACCAACTTTAGAAGAATTGTATCTAACATTTGGGTGCCTCATACTAGAGTGGCTATACATACCAAATTTGACCCTATCTTGCAAATGCACATGCAGAGCCAGTAACTATTCCATTAAATAATGAGGTTCCCAAAGGATTAAATTATCCTCCTCCACCTAGCACCAATGTTGCCAAAAAGGGAAAAAGACTACTCTTTGAACTGTTGGAGAAGTTGTATTTCATACCAGCAAGGCCTATTCAACAGTTGCCATTTCAATTAATTTAAGAGACACAATCTCATGATCCTTTAACTGACGGTTTTCTTTGATGTGCTTCCCATCATTTTTTCATCATTATCATGTGTCATTGCGCATCAACCCTCCTAAAAAAAATCACTAGAGAATTTTAGATTGGTTATTTAATAACAAAGAAATATGATGAGATATTTATTATGTTTTATAAATTTGTTGCATAAGTTATTATATAATTCATATGTGGAAACTATGCTTCAACATCAGTTGATATGATAAGACGTTAAATGATGATTTTTTATATCCATTTTATAATAATTAATGTAAAACAAATGTTTAAAATCCGTTCATTCATCTTTTATTCTCATTTTTTCTTCTTCTTTATGATTTTGATGTTCTCATTTTCTTCTTCTTTTAAACCTCATTCTTATCCTTCTTTTGTTCTCATTTTCGATTTTAAATTATTTATTATTAACAATAATAATAAATAAATAAATGGAATACAAAGTGACCTAATTTTTTATATTTATACAAAATGTACATAAGATTTTTGACTTAGACTCAAAAAACCATCAGTACATTTTGATGAGTATAATTTAGCACATTTGGAAAATTAGAAATAATATTATTTTAAAAATAGAGTGTGCGATATTAAGAAACTTTTGCTTTTATTTAAGTTAAATCATGTGCTGTATTAAAAAGCTAAATATAAAAATGTAAATTTTATATACTCGAATTAGTGCATTGATCTTTTATTATTAAATATATATATATATATATATATATATATATATATATATATATATATATATATATATATATTATATTATAAAATAAAAAAAAATAATATTATATATT
>Ga0099824_1004838_pt1 | contig 19245 bp, 15 predicted proteins | sample SiratrowhiteBW_FD_76837 | JGI IMG/M metagenome (GOLD analysis project Ga0099824, IMG submission 76837) | Root nodule microbial communities of legume samples collected from California, USA - Siratro white BW | ecosystem: Host-associated > Plants > Roots > Nodule | place: USA: California... | reverse complement strand
TTTTTGAGTCTTTTTTTTTATGGAAAAGTTCAAATTTTATTTAACTTTTATCATTATTATTATTTCAAGAATACTTAAACTAATAAATATATTTTTATGTTATTATTGATTTTTATTTCTTTTCATTTTTATCATTATGCTTTAATTTAAAAGATTACCCGGACAAAATCGGGTGTTGACAAGGGGGTACGAAGGTTGCGGTCTGGAAAGGGACACAATGTATGACATGTGATACCATGCCCATGATTATAGAAGTGATGCACACCCACCCATTGTTTTTGCTTTAGCATCTATTGACCTACACAATTCCCTATACAACACAAACAAACAAGCAAAACCCCAACTATATCGCCTTGTTTTACGTAAGTTAGTAAAAAATGTTAAATACATAAGATGAACTTTGTTGCCAGTTCTACCAGGAATTAAAACTCCTTCAATCAAACCTAGTATGTACGCCCTACAATAGGCATGTAGTTGTTCTTCTGTTGGCTCTTCACCTAGTGGGAGCATATTTTCTCTAAGCCATTTTAGTTTGACTTGTGAACCAATGAGCGATTCTCCTTTCACTGGTGCAACACCCAGATAAGTGTCACACATTTCCTCCCAATCAAACATTGTTGGGCTAACAATTGGTGAACCATTTACGTTGAGACCCAGTTGAAGTGAATTGTCTTGCAATATGATGGTACACTCGCCAGTTGGAAAGTGGAATGTGAGTTTCCGGTCTCCACCTTTCAACCAATGAAGTTACTAAGGCGTGATTCACTTTTAAATGCCTTAGTTTTGCAATTTCATCAAATCCTACTTGCTCCAAGATTGGAATAGTTAAAGGTTGTGGCTCTGTCATTGAATGACAATAAGACTCGACAACATCATCTTTGGGATCTTGCAAAATTGAAGAAATTAATATGAAAAGGTAACCAAAAAAATGGATTTTGGAAAAAAAGGATGTCATAAACTTACCATACTGGCAATGTATGCAGACCTATGTTTTTGTTGATTCCATAGGAACATATTGTTGGAGCGAAAGTTAGTTTGTAATGAAAAAGAGTTCAAGAGTTTAGTTACAAAGAGTTTTTCCTAGAATACTATGAATGGTGAGATTTGGTGAAGTTAAATTTATAGATGGGTAGATTGATTTTGGAGCATTGATAGGGTAGATTCAATCCAGGACGTTGATTTATGGGGTACAACTTTGCTTAAGAATATTTGCAATGTTCAAGAAATGAAGTGGGTGAATAGTGCCTCGTGTTTTGTGAAAGTTCATTTTGGAGCATTCATGGGGCAAATTCAATCTGGGCCACTGCTTTTGGCCTAACACTCTGATAAAGAATCTATGCAATATTTAGATAATGATGTGGGCGAACACTACCTCGTGGTTCGTGTAGGTTAATTTTACAGTGTTGATAAGGGTACATTCAATCTGGAACGTCAATTTATAAGGTGGGTCTCTGTTAAATAATCTCTTCCATATTCAGAAAATAATGTGGATGAATAGTGCCTCGTAGTTTGTGAAAGTTCATTTTGGAATGTTGATAAGACAGATTCAATCTGGGACATTGCTTTTGGCTTTACACTTTGCTAAAGAATCTCTGCGATATTTAGATAATGATATAGGTGAACAGTGCCTCGTGGTTTGTGTAAGTTAATTTTACAACGTTGATGAGAGTACATTCCATCTGGAACGTCAATTTATAAGGTGGGTATATGTTGTCAACACCTAATTTCATCCAGATAAAAAAAAGTATTTTTAATAATTTTAAAAAATTTTAATCGTTTAGTAAACTTTGATTTTTGTTTGTATTCCCTCTTATTTTAAAAAAATGAAAATGAAATGAAATAAATGTATTTATTTCATTGTCTTTCTCTATTTATTTTAATAATGGTAGCAACATACAAAAAAATTGTGGTCCTCTCAAGGCTGGCACCTCTTGGATCTGACCGCTCCCCTTTTCATACCCCCATAGCTACTATTAGCACCCCCAAATCCTCTGATTCGGTACATTTGCTCTGTCTCCACCACTCTCTACACCAAAATCAGGAGCTGCAATGTCCCCAAGGGCAGGCAACATAATCTCTGAAAAGTTGATTGGTTCCCCACCTCCCCCTGCTAACCGTTTTTGGCATTTTACTCACCCAAAAAGAAAAAGAAACATGATATAAGAAGTCGGATATGCAGACTATGGGGGAGCTGAAAATTTTTTCTTGACTCAGAGAATTCTCATCACCTTTGGTTCACTCCTGGCATCAGGTCCACAGTACATTCTTCGTTCTCCTTTCTCGCCACTCTCATTTCTCTCCATTCCAAAACACGCATTCCATCATCAAAAGAATAGTCCACATTACACAGTTCAAAACTTAGAAGTGCAGAGTCCATTACAGAAAAGAAATTGAAAGAATCAAACTGAAAGAAAAAGGAGAAAGCAGATAAATCATCTTCTACAAAGATGTCAACATGCATGTTTTTTTTCTCCTTTATTGGCTTCTATATGAGTGTATTGCTCTGCTTAGCATCCATGTTTGTTCCATGATTTGTTAATCTGTGTCAATGTCAACATTGAATGTAAGTTGTCTGGCTTCAAATCAATAGAGTGAAAATGAATAAGTGTAAACATAAATTGTACCTTAGAAGAAGTAAACCAGAACAGAATGTAATCGCAGAACCTCAGCGGGGACCCTTAAGAGTGATTTTTAGTGGAGTGTTTGAATCCTTACACCACCATCGGCCTTCACTCATGATTCCATCGAATCCCTTCTTTTGCCAAAGTGTGAAAAGGAGCAAGAACCAAAACCAAGCAAAGCAAATTTGAAAAAAAACCTCTCCTGCACCCCATTCATGGTCCTCCCTTTAGACCAAACTCTCTCCGGCGCCTCCCATCACGCCCCTCGCCGACGACATCTCCTCCCTGCCTTGCCACGCCGTGCCCCATAACCACCTTAGAACCACTCCCCTGTCCCTCTGCCACCATGTCCCGCCGCATAGCCACCAAGCACCTAAAGCCCACGGTGTCACGTCCTCCATTCCATATTTCATCCAATCCAACCCTTCTCCCTAACTCTCCAACCTTGTTACGCCGCGCCAAACTTTGCCTCCCCTACTTACATCGCAATGGCTTCCACAATCATTCGAACCTTCATATACCCCTACGCTGCCACATCTTCCCCACCACTTCCATCAAACCTTCACTACCACCTCCATCGAACCTTCATACCCATCCAAAAAGTGACGTCGAGCCCCACTGCAACCGCGGTTTTCGCAACATCCCGTCACTGTCGCGCCTCCACTGGGCCTCCGGCATAGCACCCAACAAAACCAATCCCCCTAACCTCGTCGTGAGCCGTCGGTCGCAGCCCCTCCTTACCACCGTACACCTTTACCACTCCTCCAAAGAAAAAAATTATGAAAGAAACCTAATAAAACCTCTGGCGCCTCCCATCACAGCCCTCTTTGAAACCTCCTGCCACCGCGGTTGTCGCCGATCTCCTATGTCGTCGTTCGCGCACCTAGGGAAGGTCGCGTTGCCACCATCCATCAGCACCAGCATAACGACGTCATCCCCTTTTTGCCACTCAATCCTAATTCGTTTAGGGGAGCACGAGAATATTTGATTTGGGCTTAGGCCCATTTGTGTGCTTTAGGGCAGCGTGGTATACCAAGACAGGGGGCTAAGACTATGACTAAAAGGGAGGTACAACCAGTAATGGTGATTAAATTGTGTTTGGGCCGAGCTTAGTCTTTTAATTAGGACATGTATAATAGGGTAGAAAAGGTGCAGGGCTGTTTTAACTCAGCCAATTGGGCATTTAATTGCCTAATAATAATATAATAATTTTGATTAAAGTGTTAAGAAACAGGAAAGCCACATGGATGGCTCTTGAAAAAAAGCCCACTAGCTTATTTGTTGTGATTGGTAATGGGTTTGATGAGTGTAGCGTTTTTTTCATCTTTTAACAAATTTTATATTCTACTAAAAATAAATAATATATTAAAGTCAAATATTATTATTATCGTTTGTTTTTTTAGTTTCTTTTCTTCTTTTCTTTTTCTTTTATAGTATTTTATTTAAATATTTTTTGATTAAATCTTTAAAATGGCTTTATATGTCATGAGGTTTCATTGAAAATAATTTTTTGATTAAATTCCTAAATAACCATTTGTGTTATGTGAGATTTAATTTGAAAATTTTTAATTTTATTTGGAATATCAAAGGGCCATACACATAAAGCGATATCCAAAATAAAGTTTAATTTTCGAAAACACTAATTTTTTCTAAAATTAAAAATATATAAAAAATCTTCAAAATTAAAAATTATCAAATTCTCAAACAAACAATTTTCAAACATAGAACTACGTAACCTTGATTCTTCATCCTAGAGATACGTAAGGGTGAGGTTAAACCTTGTCGGGCCCCTTCCAAAATAAAAAAATATTTTGTTTGTTTTAATGAAAAATAAATATTCCAAAAGTTATACTCATTTCATTTTATTCAATTAAAGGTACCATCTTAGGATGGGCGCTGTGGGGGCTAATACCTTCCCCACGCGTAACCGATCCCAGACTCGCAATCAGGTTTTCGTAGACTGGCCTTATCCTTGTTTTTCTTTGATTTTCCGTAGTTTTCTAAGGAAACTATGGTGGCGACTCCCCTATTTTGAAAACCTACTAATATTTTTATCTGTCGGCCCCGTCGTGACTCTGGTTGCGACATCTGTTAAAGAATATCTACCATATTTAGAAAATAATGTGAGTGAATAGTGCCTCGTGGTTTGTGACAGTTCAATTTAGAGCGTTGATAGGGCATATTCAATCTGGGACATTGTTTTTAGCTTTACACTCTGCTAAATAATCTCTGCAATATTCAGACTATCACGTGAGTGAACAGTCCCTCGTGATTTGTGTAGGTTAATTTTATATCGTTGATGAGGGTACATTGAATCTGGAACGTTAATTTATAGAGTGGGTCTTTGTTGAAGAATATCTGCCATATTCAGAAAATAATGTGGATAAATAGTGTCGCGTGGTTTGTGAAAGTTCATTTTGGACAAAAAAAGTTTAATTGTATTTTTAATAAAATTTTTATTAAACAAAAAAATTCTTCTACTTTTATCTATTTTTAAATCTATAAATTATACTACCTATATTTTATTTAACATTTCCAACTTCATTTTTCAAAATCATTTCAAATTTTTAAGTTATCATTATTAATAAACATCCACAAAATTTTAATATTTTCTTTTATCTTTAAATCAAATTACATTTAACTTAGATAGTTTAATTTTTTTTCTCTTTAACAAATTACATTTAATTAAAATTTTCAAAATATATATAAATAGTTTTCTTTCATATAAATTTAATAAAAATAAATGATTTTTCACTTACATATTTTTTTTTATTTATCTCTTTCTCTCATATAAATTAAAAATAAATCCTTCCAAATTTTAATTGTATTTTTAATTAAGTGGTTAGCAAAAAAAATACTTTTACCTATTTTTAAATCTATAAATTACACTACCTACATTTTTATTTAACATTTCTAAGTTCATTTTTCAATTTCATTTCAAATTTTTAATTTATCAATAACAATAAGCATTCACAAAATTTTAATATTTTTTATTATCTTTAATTCAATTTATATTTAATTTTGGTTAGTTTAATTTTTTTTGCCTCACAAATAATTCTAAATTTATTCTCACAATTTTTAATAAAACTTTTTAAAATATTATTTATATAGTTAAAATTTATTTTCTAGAAAATTAATTTCTCATAATCTACAATAAACCATTTACAATATTTTTATTTATGTTTATACTTTTATATACAAAAATCATAAAAAATTATAAATTTTTTACTTTATTTTACTTTAAAATAATAAAAAAATTATAAAACTTGAAAAACAAAAACAAACGGCAAGAATTTGTTTTACAGGTAACTGAATTCCTATTTTATTACAAAACCAAATGTTCAATTCCAATTGGGAATTCGGCCCCCTGGCAGCCGAATTCCCCACTTTGAACAGTAAACCGTGGTAGTTTGGGAAATAATATTGCAAAGGTGTTATGTGAGAAATAATATTGAAAAGTGTATCATTCTGATAAAAATTTCCTTATTCCTTTCCAAGAATCCGATGGAAAAGAGAGGTGTAGGTGGTTGTGGTAATAAAGGCGACATCAACGACGACAACAATATGATACATGAAGTACTTTAACATTTTTTTACTTGCAATAAGGTGCAGGTAACAATTATGGGGTTCAGGAAGCAAAACTCCTAAAAGGACATCAGATGTGTTGAAGTACATATAACAAAATCTTGGTTATTTCGAAGTAGAGATATTTGATAGTGATGTTGAGTTTGTACCAAAATGTCTAAGTTTTCGAAGATGTTGTGATAAAGTTAATCATATATAGATTCTTAGATAGATGAATACAAATTTGGTAATGTTTAAACGTAAGTTATCGTTTGGATTTGTAACAGATAATGGAAATATAAATTCACCTATTCTTATTTACATGCATTGTGAATTATCACATAGCTTAAAATTTAAATTTAAAATTGAACAATAATTGGTGTAATTATATGTTAGAAAACAAGCTGAGGCCCATGAAAACCAAGTTGAAGGGAGTATGGGGTGCAAAAATAAGGTGTAAGAAGAAGCAAAAGAAACAAGAGTATAAGTAGCTGGCTCAGAGACTACGTGGGATAGCTTGCTTTTGGTGAAAATTTTCTCTCTATACCCGTATTCTGTTACTGCTCAGAATTCTCTTTCCTTCTCCTTACTTCAAAATTGATTACTGTTTTTATTCTATCCATTCTCAGGTGTACGGTGTTGTCGAGAAGGCCTGCCTGGAGATAATGTCATTTGGCTGTCTCTGTATCCTTCTTATTTCAATTTCAAAGACTGAATTTGGTTGTAATAGTTGTTATTGACATTTTGGGATTGTTACTGTTTCATTAAAAAAACACTTTGAGTATTAAAATTCTCTGTGATAGATTTTTATCCCTTACATTTGGTGCTTCCATTGAGTATGTCTGTCGTAGACAACACAAGGATGAAAGGGATCGAGGCTGATATTAAGAAACTATTCTAGTTAATTGATGAAGCAAAAACTAAGCAAAAAGTTGAACGTGCTCGTTTCTTGGAAATAACATAACAGAAGTTTGATACAATACAAAATGCTATTGGTCAAATTTTAGACAAACAACAAGCGTCACCTTCAAACCTTGATTATGACACACAACACCGTCAGCATAATTAGCCCCGCGGGATACACTTCGATTTACCGAAGTTTGACGGTTCAGATGTGTTGGGATGGATTTTTGCCTTCGATCAGTATTTTGAATTCTGCAGAATTTCAAAAGATGAACAAATTGCAATTGTTGCTATCCACATGACGGGAATGGCCATACCTTCGTTCCAAATGTCACAAAGGACAACTCAATTTCGATCTTGGACCCAGTTGAAGCACACGATTGAGATTGAATTTGGTCCTTCATTATTCGAACCGCCAAGGCAGTTGTTGTTTAAACTTCACCAACAAGGATCTGTGACAAACTATTATAAGGAATTTGTTGCTTTAGCGAACCGAACCAACATCGAACCTCCAGAAGCTTTAAAGGACTATTTCATTAGTGGGTTGTAAGCCTTACTCGATTATATGAAGATAAAGCCTTGCCTAACACGAAAATCACACAGGGTCCGCAAAGCTATAGACACTCAAATCGTCATACTAGTTCGATGGTAATACGCCAAATCGCAAGATCAAATTTACCTCCATTGTTACCTACACCAAATCAAAAGCCAATTTCCAACACCAATAGAAGTCATGTTAAGAAGTTGACGATGACGGAATAGCAATTGCATCGTGAGAAGGGCCTCTTCTTTTGGTGTGATGATAAATTCACACCACAACATAAATGCCCAAATAAATAGTTTATGCTTTATCAATTGGAAGAAACAAACGAAGAGCCTTCTGGAATAGAAGTAGAAAATGAGAAAGGACAGGTAAAGGACGACGTTTTACTCCAATTAGAATAGTAGCTGAGGGAACATCATTTATCCTTCAATACATTGCATGGTACTTCAGGGCCCACAACCATTAGAGTGATACTCCAAATAAATGGCATTAAATTACATGTGTTAATTAATGGAGGAAGCTCAGATAGTTTTATACAACCCAGAATAGCCAAGTTTTTAAACTTAGCTATACAACCGGCACCAGGATTTAATGTTATGGAAGGAAACTTCGAGATGATGGCAGTAGAGGGGTATATTCCATCATTAGAGGTGTCATTACAGGGCCACAAATTGCAAATTCCACATGTTTATGTGTTGCATGTAGTAGGGGGAGATGTAATTCTGGGTACTACGTGGTTAAAGCAGCTAGGACCACATATTGTGGACTATGACTCATAATTCTTGAGGTTTATACATCAAGGAAAATTGATAATAGTGTTCGGTGAAAAGATTGTACCCCAACAAGCCCAATTTCATCATATTAAAAGAATGATTCATACTGATGCAATACTGGCAACTTTCACACTTCAAGTTCAACACCATGATAATTCTACTAAAAAGAGGCTTACATTATCAGAGGAAATGACACCAGAGTTGTCCTCATTGCTCCAGCCCTATGCTCGGGTTTTTGATATTCCAGTGGATTGTCACCACAGCGGGCACAGGATCACAATATCCCTTTGCTTCAAGGAGCTTCAGCAGTGCAAGCTCGGCCCTATAGATACCCACATAGTTAAAAAGAATAAATTGAGTTGATGGTGCAACAAATGCTGGTTGAAGGCATCATACAACCTAGTAAGAGCCCTTTCTCATCTTCAATATTACTGGTGAAAGAAAAAGATGGTACATGGAGATTTTGTACTGATTATAGAGCTTTGAATAAAGTAACTATCAAGGATAGTTTTCCCATACCATGTTAGATGAGTTGTTTGGAGCAAGAGTGTTTTCCAAGCTTGACTTAAACTAGAAGACAGGTATAAAACTGCTTTTAGAACACATGAAAGACTCTATGAATGGTTGGTTATGCCATTTGGGTTATCTAATGCCCCTGCAACGTTTCAATGCCTTATGAATGAGATCTTTCGACCTTATTTAAGAAAATTTGTGTTGGTGTTTTTTGATGACATATTAGTTTAGAGTCCCTCATGGCATCAACATTTACATCATTTGGAAGTGGTGCTGAAGATTTTGATCCGAAAGTCCTTATTTGCCAAATTTTCGAAATGTGTTTTTGGGATAGCTGAAATAGATTACTTGGGCCACACTATATCAGTGAAGGTATGAGCATGGATAGAGGGAAGGTGCAGACAATTATAGATTGGCCAGAATCGCTCAACATTAAGCAATTAAGGGGATATTTAGGTCTCACGGTATACTACCGCAGATTTATTAAGGGGTATGCTTCCTTAGCTGGCCCTTTAACTGGTTTGCTAAAAAAAGAATCATATAAATGGAATGCATAAGCCAAGCAAGCTTTCCAAAAATTAAAAGTAGCAATCTCATCTCAACCGGTGCTAGCTTTGCCTAATTTGGACCTATCCTTTGAAATAGAAACTGATGCTTCAGGGGGTCGTATTGGAGTAGTTCTGCAACAAGGAAAACATTCAATCGCTTTCTTCTCTAAGAAATTGAACCCTACTATGCAGAGGCAATCTGCATATACTAGAGAATTCTTTGCCATTACACAGACTATTGCAAATTTAGACATTATTTGTTGCGTAAGAAATTCATTATCAGGATCGACCAACAGAGTTTAAAATCCTTGTTGGATCAAAATCTGCACACTCCGGAGCAACACAAATAGGCCCATAAGCTATTAGGTTATGACTTTGAAATACAATATAAATTGGGAAGGGAAAATGTTCCTGTGTATGCTCTTTCTAGGTGTTTCCTTGCTACTTGGTCCACACCATCTTTGGATTGGCTAGAGTAATTAAAGGAAGATATAAAAAAGGATGAACAATTGTACCAGCTTCTACAACAATGCCGAGACAATAACCATACCATTCAACATTACAGCTATAGGAATAGACTATTATTATGGAAAGATCGGTTGGTGATTCCAATTAAGAGCAGTTTAGTTGATTGGATATTAAGAGAGTACCATGACAGTAACTTGGGAGGTCATACAGGGGTAGCAAAAACAGTGGAAAGGATTTGTTCAAATTTTTACTGGCCAAATATGCACAAAAGGCATTCAGAAAATATGTCCAGTCTTGTGCAGATTGTCAAAAGGAAAAATCTGAGTCTAAGCTTCCAGCAGGATTACTCTATCCTCTTCCTATACCATATCAGATTTGGGAGTCAATAGCTATGGATTTCATCACAACTCTTCCTCCTGCACACCGGTACTCAGTTATCATGGTGGTTATTGGTTGTCTGTCAAAATTTACCCATTTTGTTCCATTAAAGCAATATTTTTCTAGCATTACAGTGGTTGAAGCTTTTGTCCAAAACATTTTCAAGCTCCATGGTTTCCAAAAGATCATAGTATCCGATGGTGACAAAGTATTTATCAGCAGATTCTGGCAGCAATTATTCAAAGCTCAAGGTACTAAACTAGCCATAAGCTCAGCCTACCATCCAGAAACGGATGGCCAAAGTGAGGTTCTAAACAAAAACCTTGAGATTTATTTGAGATGCCTCTATTATGATAATCCTTAAGACTGGTTGAAAAAGCTACCTTGGCCCAAGTATTCGTACAACACTTCACTACACAGTGCAATAAAAATGACCCCCTACAAAGATTTATATGGTAGGGATCCTCCCTCATTAATTATGAGTTTTCCACAAATGATAATGTTTCACTCCAAGAATTATTAACAACATGGGACCAGTTATTACGACAGTTGAAAATCAACATGCAGCGAGCTCAACTATTTATGAAATAGTATGTAGATAAGAAACACAAACATTTGGAGTTTGACGAAGGTCAACTAGTTTTGGTGAAACTCCAGCCTTACAGACAACACTCGGTGGCGTTACAGAGAAATCAGAAGTTGGTTTTAAAATTTTTCGGACCTTTTCGAATCACCAAGAAAATCAGTGCATACAAGCTTGACTTACCTGAAACGACTGAGATTCACAATGTTTTCCATGTTTTAGTGCTTAAAAACTTTAAGGGGGAACACTCGAATCCTTACCCCTACAAAATATAGAAGAAGGGCCCATCTTAGAACCTCACAAGATTGTAAATAGAAGAGTAATGTTCCAAAATGGTAAGGAAGTACTGCAGGTGCAGATTGAGTTGGGCTCTAGTTCTGCTACACTAACTTCATGGGAACCAAAATCAAAGGTGCAGCAAAATTTTCCCAAATTCAACCCTGGGGACAAGGTTGTCACTCACAAAGGGGGTAATGTTAGAAAACAGGATGAGGCCCATGAAAACCAAGCTGAAGGGAAGTATGGGGTGCAAAAACAAGGTGTAAGAAGAAGCAAAAGAAACAAGGCTATGAGTAGCTAGCTCATAGACTATGTGGGGTAGCTTGCTTTTGGTGAATATTTTCTCCCTTTGTACCCGTATTTTGTTACTGCTCAGAATTCTCTCTCCTTCTCCTTCCTTCCAAATTGCTTACTGTTTTTATTCTATCCACTCGCAGGTGTACGGTGTTGCCGAGAAGGCATGCCTGGAGATACTGTCATTTGGCTGTATTCTTCTTATTTCAATTTCAAAGACTGAATTTTGGTTGTAATAGTTGTTATTGACATTTTGAGATTGCTACTATTTCATTAAAAAAACACTTTGGGTATTAAAATTCTCTGTGATAGATTTTTATCCCTTACATCATACCATTAAACTGAAGAGAAATTGCGACTAATTTTCTAATTCAAAATTTGAAAAGTATAAAAAATAAATATGAAAGTTGTCCAAACTACAAATATTGTTTTATATTAATGCTTCACTCAATAACTCATATTATTTGACCAAAAATTAAAAACAAAATTACTTGATTTGAGATTTATAATGCAAACTAGAATCTTTAACAAGATAATTTGTCTTGTAGTTTTGGTGTTAAGATTGATTTGTAAGACACGAAGTTGGAGATATTTTCCTTAAATTTCTACACACACAAAAAAATTATCTCAATTTGATCTTTATTTTAAAATTAAACCTCTTACAATACAAGATCAAAATAAGAAAAAAAATTCAAAAGTAATGAAATTTTTTACAATTAAATATTTAAATTTTATTCAATCTTAATGCTAACCAAAATCTGAAATTGCAAACCATATGATTAACAAAAATTAAGTTGCAACAAATATATGTTGAAAATAGATATACCAACCAAAACAAATTGTTAGTAAACTTAATTATAATGAAAGATTAATTAGATCATAAAGCATGGTTATGCGCGTCATAATCTCAAAGATGTCATGTATGATTGTCCAAAAAATATGTATATAAAGTGTTCTGGTAAGAGTCAAGGTCAAAGGTAATTTAAATATATTGTGAGAAAATAAGAAACAGAGGAGAGGAAAGGAAGAAGAAGCAAACATCGAAAAGGAGAAGGAAGAACAGAGTCTAATATTATTCAATCGAAACCTAAAGTACACAATAGCCCCATCCCTATATATAGCATAAGACAATATGATACAGGAACACATATACACTACATAATATCTCCTTTTAAACTTATTGGTGGTTTCAAAACTATCATAAGTTTACATTTGAACATGTAAACACAGTGAAAAAGAGAGGTTTGGTTAAAACATTTACTATTTGGAATGGGAGATGTACAAGTTGAAGACATTTTTGTTGTACTTGGTCATGCACAAAGTGGATATCAAGTTCAAAATGTTTTGATTTTGTGTGCATCTCAGAATATATCTTTGGCATTGTTGATGGTATATATAACTCAACAAGAAGACATTGCATCCAATTCAATTCAACAAGAGTGACATTACTGCTCCTTAAGATCACCGACTATTTATGTTAAGACCAAGAAACTAGATTAGAACCCATTTAGATACAATACCATGTGGTTGATTTACGATCATCAAGACCACATCCTCAATTTGCCTCACTACAACCAATAAGAGTAAAATTAGAACATTAGCATTGAAGAAGAGCATGATCAATGGTGCCCACAAGGTAACGAAGGATCCATTTTACAGCCTTCCAATGATGCTCTTTTGGTTGATGCATATATTGGCAGACTTTATTAATGGAATAAGTCAAGTCAGGTCGCATGATGGTTAGATACTGCAGAAAGCCAACAATAAATGATAGTTGTTGTGTCGTCATTTGTAAGACGTGAAGAGGATATCATAAGTGTTAGTTAAGGTTTTTATTCAAGCAAATGTGCTTTGTGTAAATTTCACGGATATATTTTGATTGCAATAAGAGTAATGTTCCATCAGTATTGCATGAAACTTCAACCCTAAGAAAATAGTGAAGAGACTTTAAATCTTTAAGAACCAATTGTTTTCTTTAATGATTGAATTAAAACTTGAACATGATTAAGAGATATGTCAGTGATTAAAATATCGTCTACATATATTAAAATGTACATGGTTGAATTAGCAGTAAACATAATAAATAAAGATGGGTCACTCTTAGTAGGATGAAAACCACTATCAAGAAGAGTTTTACTTAACTTTTGAAATTAAACCCATAGATGGCTTTGTGTAACTTGCACACAAGAGTAGGGTCAACAGAGACAAATCTAGGTGGTTGCTACATATATATAGTTTCTTCTAAATCACCATAGGTGTTAACTATGGTGATTTAGAAGAAACTACATATAGGTGTTAACTATAGTTAACACAATTCTTATGGTGGCTTGACTACAGGACTAAAAGTTTTCAAAACCTTATTTTGGTGGAAGCCTTTGGAAACCAAATTGGCTTTGCGTCATTGTAAGGTACCATTTGGATGGAACTTGTTTTGAAAAACCCATTTGCAACCAACAACTTGAGATCAAAGAGGTAAAGCAATTAACGTCCATATGTATTATTAATTAAAGCATTATATTCAGTTTCCATGGTAGAAAACCAATCCTGGCTTGTCAAAAACTTCTTTCACAATATATGGTTTGGTGTATGAAGAAAGAGTGGTGAAGTAAATTTTTGGTTTGAAAATACTAGTTTTTTGCCCTAGTACGCATAGGATGTGTATTTGATGGTTGAAGTGGTGAGGAAGCAACACACGGTTGTGTGAGGTGAACAATAGTTGGGTGATCCTACAAAGGACTAATGCTGATAGAAGGTTCATTAGTTGAAATAGGGGCATGATCCTACAAAGAAGTAATACTCACAGAAGATTTATTAGTTGAAGAAAGATATAAAGTAGAGACTAAATTATGATTTGGTAAAACAATGATAGTAGATGGTAATGATGAAGAATTATTAACAATTGTAAGAGAAGATTCAAAAAGATTAGAAGGCAAAGAATATGGAAAAACATTTTCATTGAAAGTGACATGTCTCGATACATATGTTTTACCAACTGTAGACAAACACATGTATCCTTTGTGCTTTGTATTGCGGTCAAGAAACAGAAAAATAGATGATTGGAAATCAAACTTTCTTTTATTATAAGGCCTCATTAATGTACACAACCAAAAACACAAAATAACATATAATTAGGTTCCTTATTAAGAAACACTTCATATGGAGTTTTCTTATTTAACAAGTGTTGGAAGCATATTAGTTATGTTAACAGCTACAACAAACGCTTCACCCCATAACTTAAGAGGAAGAGATGTTGCAGCTAATAATGTTAGACAACTATCAGTAATGTGATGATGCTTCCTTCAATTGAGTTTCATGAGTAGAAAGATATGATTTTAAAACTAGAAATTCTTTTTGCATTATCAGATTGTATTGATTTTAAAGAAAAACCATTTTGTTTCTCAACAAAAAAATTAAAAGATGAAAAAATACCAGAAAATTATGATTTTGAGTGAATCAAGTATAATCATGTGAATTTTGAAAACACATCAAAAAGAGATAAATAGTAATAAACACCACTAGAAGAAGCAAAAGGTGTAGGTTCCTAGATATCCATGAAGACTAATTGCAATGGATGAGTATAAACTTTAGAAGAATCAAAAAAAGGTAATTGATGAGATTTGTCAAGAACACATAATTCCCAAAAGTATTTTTGTTTCACATTAGGTATATTACAAGTATCCATAATCTGATGAATAACTTCGATAGACACATGACCTAAGCGAGAGTGTCACAATTAAAAATTATAATGTATAGGCTTCACAGTAGCAGTATTAACAAATAAGGAATATGAGGTTGAAAAGATAGAAACATGTATAGGTCATCTTTAAGTATCAAAGTCTTCCTTGGAGAAGAATGTGTTTGATTTCATGATGTTTGACACAACAATAGTTATCATGAAACTCAAAAAAGACATTATGTTATCTTTCTCAATTTGTTAAAGACAATAATATCTTTTTTGAGTTTCATGCTAACTATTGTTGTGTCAAACATCTCTTAAAAATAAGAAACAAATGAGAGGAAAGGAAGAAAAAACAAAAGGCGAAAAGAAGAAGGAAGACCATAGAGTAATATTATTGAATCAAAGCCTAAAGTACACAATAGATATAGGGACACATATACACTATGTAATAGACATGTATACACTACGTAATGTACATCTTCCTCTCTTAACCTTTCGACCTATCTTTTAAGAGAACAAAATTGCGATGGAGTTCCAAGATTTAATGCAAACAATATCTTAGATGTGATGATTAAGTCTAGCGATATTATTTCAATGGACTTTAGGTCAAAACATCGACATCATCTATAGGGATAGAAAAGTGGTTCCAAATATAGACTCTTGTTTTTCTTATACCTTGTTTAGGGGGTTTGTTCTGGTACTCTCAATACTCCCACATCACTTAACATACAGTCAAGACCAACGAAAGTTTAAATACACTTTCATTCATAATCTACCGAGGCACCTTTTAGGGATAAGACCATGACGAAGTTTCGATATTTAAAGTGAACAATACCTTAGATGCAATGATTGAGAACAATTTTATTTGAATCAAATCTTACACTTAGAGTGAGTGAATTTGAGTGGAGAATAAGTGAAAATTTGTACTAGATGTGATTAATGTAATAAAAATTTATAAGTAAATTTAACATTGCTTATAATTCTTTTTATAGATAATATTAATAATTAATATCATTGTTTATATTATTATTAATATTAATATGACTATTAAGGTAATTAATATTATTCTTACTAATAATAATAAATTAAATATGATTATAAAATTTTTCTGTAGTTGTAAATTTTATATGTACTTATAGAATTCGGGGTTCAAATCTATCTTAGAACATAATAATAATAATAATAATAATAATAATAATAATAATAATAATAATAATAATAATAATAATAATAACACATTCAACAGTAAAATATTATGCCTCATTTTGATCGATGTATAAGGATAAATATGTAAAAAATGTTAATATACTTTGTCTTTCTACATATTTCATCTCATATTTGATGGGATAATGCTCATTCGTTCCTCTCTTTTCCATCTTAACAAATTGTCGCAAATAATCAATTCAAAACATAAATGATAACATACAATTCCGTTCCTTTATTTCTCTATGCAAAGAGAGTTACTTAATCCAAACAGAGTGTTAGATAAAATATGAAATTGGAATAATATTGAGAAAATTATCACCATAATCATGTGCAAAAATATTTTGACCGATGCATATAAAGTTTCCAACATTCCATATTAAAAGAAATGAAAATTCATCTTTAGAATTACTTCTGACATTAATGTTGATATTCTAACCTTATATTGAAATAACATCATTAAATTAATAATTTCTATTTTATAACTCAAAATTTCATATAATTCTACTTTAAAAACTACCTTGAATGATTAAGAATAAAAATGTATTTAAATTGTATATAACTTTGATTTAAAAGTGATGTAAATGTATTGAACTTATTTATAAGTGATGTAAATGTATTTAAAATCTTCCCTAACCGAGGCAAAGAGAAGCGGGTCTTAAATGCACCTGCTGGCAAACCAAAAAAGGTGCAATTGAACCACAATATAATGTTGTACATAATTAAATATAAAATATGAATGTTTTCTTATTATTTCAATATACTTTTGAGAAAATTTTATAATATACCTTAGGCAGTTTCTGAAAGGACAATTCATTTTTAGGTGTAATAGATAAAAAATATATATATTTTTTATAAAATTTGAGGATTCATTGAGTGGAAATGAATTTTTACTTAAAAAACCTTGAATAAATTATGAAAAAAATCATGAATAATTATGAAAAATATTTGATTCTAAATAAATATTTATAAACGTAAATTAAGTGGTTCACAAGGTTTCAACAACAAAATGTTGTTTGCTTAAAAATATAAATGGTTAAGTTTATTGTGCTAAAACAAATAACATGCATATAACATTTCATATCTACATATATTTGATATAACAATAACTATTATAAAAGAAAACTAAAATATAAAATGTATATGTATACTTTTTCTTACCTTTTTACCTCTACATTTAATTATATTATTACAATTTTATCAATGAGGTTTAACTTTCAATGAATGACGGATGTAAAAGAATGGTAAAAGATAATAAAAAAAATACAAATCAAATAAACAATGAAGCATTTGCAACATAACCACAAAGAATAAGGACCAAAGAGTCTGAGCATAACTTTACTAATTTGTTTCTAAAAGTTCATAATATTTGAATTAGGATGAAAAAATAATGTCACACTTAGCTCTAATATAGATTAGTGTTTGATTATTTTTATAAGAATTAGTTTAAGATGTCTCTAATTTTTTAATTTTTAAATCAAAATCATTTCTCTTAATTTAATACAAATTTAGTGATATTAAATATTTTAAGTGTTTTTCACAATGTTAATTCATCAAATGCTATAAACTAAATGGATTAAGGTATGTAATCCTGGAAAATTAGTTAAGGACAAAATATATTTTCACTTCTTAAATATGCAAAATTCATTTTTAGTCATCAAATTTTGAAATGTATTACATTTGATTATTTTAAATTGAAAGAGAAAAAAAATTAACTAACACTAGAAGGACCAAAAGTACTGGATTTTAAAAAACAAAAAAATGAACAAACTTTTAGAAGGACTGAAGTTAAACTTCTCATGTCAGAGTGAGAATAACCTGCTTAATTAATTAATTAATTAATTGGGATTTATGAAAAGAATTGGAAAGATGTACTAATATTAACTAGGAGTGATGGGAAGTATAGTTGTCTACATGAGATTCTATCATCAAATTAATATTGCAATAAGTCCTACATATATTTTAATGTTTTGTCTTCAAACAGTTAAAAATAACCCCACCAAATAAATTCAGAGATAAAAAAGTCTACATTTATAAAAATAAATAAAAATTAAATTTATTTAATAATTCATTAAATGAATTAGTTTAAATATTGTCAAAATAAAGAAAAAACATATGTAACTTTAAACAAATAAATAAAAGCACTAACATTTTGATAAAAATTATTATATTTTAAGAAATCTAAAATTATAATTTCCCATAATAACATGTTTTAATATATAAAACATAACTTTTATTTATATATTAAACTCTCTATTATTTTATATTTATTAAGTTTATCAAATAATTCTATTAAAAATTTTCAATACCGTAAATTATTATTTATCAATTATTTATCCACTACTGACTAATTTGCCTAATAGATTTGCCAAAAATCCAATTTATCATATGAAAAAGTTAAACTGTGTCTGTGGATGGTTGCTTTTTTTGATTTGATATGATTATTTGCTTTATTAACTTAAAAATATATCAACATCATTGAAAGAGTGAGGCCACTATATGTTGTATTTCTATCAATCACTGTACATAAAAAGTTGATCACGTCATATATATATACTTTTTATAAAGTTAGAAAAAAATTATAGTTACTTCTCCTAATTGTATGCTAAATAATTCTCGCTTTTCTTTTTATTTTAAGATAAATATTCTTTTGTTTTTCTATTAATATAATACTCAAACTTTCTATAAACTTTAAATAACATTCTTTTTCAGTTTTTAATATATTATATAAACCTCTTTTATGTTTTAATAAAACAATATTTATCTTCTTTATTTTATTTGTAACTTTTATAATTTTTTTTATAAAATTCAAACTTTATTTTTTAATTTTTAAGTTTTTTTGTCCAATATATTAATTTCAGATTAAGTGAAAAAAAGTGTATGACTTAATTAAAG